>Ga0315294_10003212_pt1 | contig 17776 bp, 1 predicted proteins | sample YL17G13_40_MG_FD_203626 | JGI IMG/M metagenome (GOLD analysis project Ga0315294, IMG submission 203626) | Sediment microbial communities from Yellowstone Lake, YNP, Wyoming, USA - YL17G13_40 | ecosystem: Environmental > Aquatic > Freshwater > Lake > Sediment | place: USA: Wyoming | collected... | reverse complement strand
CGGGCCGGGATTCCTGGGCCAATATCATCTGGTGTTCGTCGTCAAGAACGAGGCCGGCGTGGTGAAGCGGATCCCGGTGACGGTGGTGATAAGGCCGAAGAGATAAAAATAGGTCGTGCGAGAGAAATTCCGGCTGCCTTGTCATTGCGAGCGACCGGAGGGAGCGTGGCAATCCGACCCAACGGGTCGTCTTGAGCGAAGCGAAGGATCTCATTCAACCTCGGGAGTGTGGATGGGATCCCTCGAAAGACTTGGGACGACTCTTCGAGTCGGATTGCCACGCGCCCAAGGGGCGCTAGGGATGACATTGTTTTCGCAGGATGAATTCAGGGGACACGTACCTAATTCAAGAGAATTAGGATACATGTCCCCGAATTCCTAAGGCGGTATTGAGTGAGAGGTGTGTTATGAAAAAACGGACGATCTTCATTTCCGCGCTTTTGGTCGGACTGAGCGTTTTAGCGGCGTTCCTGATCGGGGCGGTGGATGATTATTTCGTCTTTTACTCAAAGTGGAACACGGAAAACAATCCCCGATACATCACGATGGACAAAAACGGCTATTTGTACGTCTCGGGGGATTCGAAGGTCGTGAAATACGGCCCGGACGGCGTCCCGGTGCTGAAGATCCAGAACATCATGAACAACGACGTCTACCAGCTAACCTCCGGCAATATGGGCGTCGCGGTCGACAATTCGGGGAATATTTATGTCCTCAACTGTGACCAGAACAATTTAATGAAGTTCGACGCCGATGGGAACTATATAACGAAGTGGGGATCCTCTGGGAGCGGCGAGGGCCAATTCAACTTTCCCTTAGGCATCGTTGTCGATGCCGGTGAAAACATCTACGTCGGTGATAGAAATAATTGCAGAATCGAAAAATTCGGCTCAAACGGGACATTTCTTGGGTGGTGGGGAAGAGACGACATTGCCGCCACTGGATGGCACGCTCCCGGGAGCGGAAGAAGCTGCGGTTACGGCGGCGGGGAGGACGGCGCGTTCTCCGGTATCCGCGATCTCGCTTTCGATTCGACTACGAATCAGATTTACGTCCTTGAAGACGGGAACCGCCGGATCCAGGTCTTTACTACGAACGGCGTGTTTCAAAATAAGGTTGCGATATATAACGTAATCGGAGCCGAAAACGCCCTCGGCTTCTGCATCGGCCCCGACGGCTATTTTTATGTCGCCGACGGCCAATGGGGAGCGAACGCGAATGAGATTTGGAAGATCGCGCCTCCGGGCGTTGCCGGCGCTCCACTGCAGGTCTTGGGCGGCGTCTATGGGAATGACAACTATCATTTCTCGGTCGTTTGGGACGTCGTTTTCGACCATTCCGGAAAGCTCCTCGTCCTGGATCATCAACAAAATACTTCGGGCCAACCACGGCTCATGAAATACCGGCCCACGGGAGCGCCGCTCATCGACATTCTCTCGCCTCTCTCTAACGCTTCTCTTTCCGGGACGGTCACGATCCAGGCCTCCGTCTCCATGCCCGATACGGGTTTTACGTTCAATAAAGTCGAATTTTATAGGGACACCACGAAGCTCGGCGAAGCGACCGCATCTCCCTATGATTATATTTGGAACACGACGGCCACGACGAACGGCTCTTATTCAATCTGGGCCATCGCCTCAAGTAATGCCGGAATCGCTAAGGCGAAAGTGGACATCATCGTCGCCAACGGCGACGCCTTCCCGACGGTTGCGCTCACGAATCCCACGCTTGGTTCGAAGATCCGTGGCGCGGTAACGCTTACGGCGACAGCATCGGACGATGTCGGAGTGGCCAAGGTCGAGTTCTTCGTTGACGATACGAAGGTCGGTCAGGATACATCAAGCCCGTTTGCGCTCGACTGGAACTCTACGACCGTCGAAGACGGCGAGCACGAATTCAAGGCGACCGCCACCGATTCGGTCGGCCAATCCGCGTCCAGCACGGTCATGGCCGCCGTCAACAACCTCGAGGCATACGGATTCCAGAGGAAATGGTCGGTGCAGAACTCCAGTTTGGCCTTCAACAAGGCCAAGACGCGCCTTTATGTAGGCGGCGAAAACAAAGTCCGGATCTACGACCTGGATGGAAGCCTCGTCCAGCAGATCGACAGCCCCGGCAACGGAGAATATTTCGATTGGGAAGTTTATATCGCCGTTGACGACGCCGGGAACATCTATGCCGATTGTCCTAGCCAAAACAAGATCTGGATCATCGATCCGACGGGAAAGCTGATCAAGACCTGGGGGGGAACGGGCAAAGCGAATTATCTTTACAACCAGCTGCGCGAAATCGCCTTGGACAACGACGGAAACATCTATATCGTCGATTCGGGCAATCACCGCATCGTCAAATTCAACTCGAGCGGAACCTACGTCAAGGCCTGGGGGACGCAGGGCGGAAGCAACGGACAGTTCAACTTTCCTCAAGGATTGACCTTCGATGGAACGAGCTATCTCTATGTCGTGGATGCGGGCAACAATCGCGTCCAGGTGTTCAAATTGGACGGATCGTTCTACAAGACTTGGGGTGTTGGGGGTTCGAGCAATGGCCAATTGAACCAACCTCGAGGGATCACATTAGACGCCGAAGGCTATGTCTACATCGCCGATTCGGGCAACAACCGCGTCGAGAAATTCACCCCCGACGGGACGTTCATCACCAAATGGGGGACCTACGGCAGCGGGGACGCCAACTTTGCTTGGCCCGAGGACGTCGTCGTCGATCCGAACCTGAACATCTATGTCTCGGACCGGAATAACGGCCGGATCATAGTCTTCCGCTCGACGTGGAAACCGACGATCAACATCACCTCGCCCTTGGACATGGCCACTGTCACGGGCACACCCAAGATCCAGGGCACCGCATCCAGCGAGGTCGGGATCAACAAGGTTGAGGTTTTTATCGACGGGGCGAAGCTCACGGACGCAGTGCTATCGGCGCCTGTCCTCTCCGGTTTCGCTGCCGCCGCGGCCGGGACTTCGAGCTTCACCTGTGACTGGGACACGACAGCCAAAACGGACGGACCGCACAAGATCAAGATCAAAGCGACTAACGGATTGCCGACTCCCCAGACCAACGAGGTCGAGATCACGGCCATCGTCAACAATACCGGCGACGCCGTGCCTACCGTTTCGATTACCAGCCCGGCCGCGGGCGACTATGTCCGCCTCAGCGCGACGATCAAGGCGGCGGCGACGGACGACCATGGCGTCGTCAAGGTCGAATTCTTCGTCGACGGAATCAAGATCGGCGAAGATACGGGCTCTCCTTATGAATACGCCTGGGATTCGACCGGTTTCATCGACGGAGAGCACGTCATCAAGGTCACTGCTGTCGACACGATCGGCCAGACCAAATCGGCCTCGATCACGATCAACGTGGCCAATCACGAGGAATTCGCCTTCCTCAAGAAATGGAGCACGGACAATCCCCACGGCCTGGCCTTCGATAAGGCCGGGAACCTCTATGTCGGGGGAGGCGGACGGGTCCGCAAATTCAATCCGGAGGGGACGCTTCTTCTCCAGATCGACAGCACCGAGAATTTCACCATCGACCAGGGAACGTCCGTGGCCGTGGACAGCGCCGATAATATTTACGCGACCTGTCCCGACCAGAACTGTATCGTCAAATTCGACAAGACCGGCAAATACCTCAAAAAATGGGGGACGCCAGGGGGCAATAACAACCAATTCAGCTATCCCGCGGGGATCGCCATCGACAGCTTGGATAATATCTACATCGCCGACCAGCAGAACCATCGTATCGTGAAGTACGACACGAACGGCACGTTCATCCGCAAATGGGGGGCGCAGGGCAGCAACGATGGTTGGTTCCAATATCCCTGGGGGCTTGCCGTCGATACGGTCAACAACGTCTATGTCGCCGACTCGAACAACCAGCGCATCCAGGTCTTCGACTCCAACGGGACCTTCCTCAAAAAATTCGGGACTGGATGGGGAAGCGGCGATACAAATACCAAAGAGCCTCATGGTGTCGGCCTCGACGCCGAAGGCAACGTCTATATCGCCGATACCAACAATCACCGGATCGTCAAGTACGACCCGAACGGCAACTTCCTGGCCAAATGGGGGAGCCAGGGCACGGGCGACGTGAATTTCCAGGGGCCGCAGGATGTCAAGGTCGATTCCTCGTTCTATGTCTACGTCTCCGATAGGAGCAACGGCCGTATCATCAAATTCCGTTCGAGTTGGAAGCCGGCCATAGAATTGACGGCGCCCCTCCCCGACGCCTCGGTCAAAGGCACGACCCAGATCCAGGCCAATGTTACGAGCGACGTCGGCATCAGCAAGGTCGAGGTCTACATTAATGGCGCCTTGCTTGGCCCCATGATCGCCTCCCAAGTCGCGGCCAACGCCATCTCGAACAATTTCATCGTCGTCGCGGCGGCGGGATACACCTTCAACTGGGACACGAAAACCGGAGCCTATCCAGACGCTCCTTACGAGCTCAAGATCGTGGCCACCAATTTGCAGAACAAGACCTCCGAGGTCAAGATCACCGTGGTGGTCAACAATTCGAACGACGCGGCGCCGACGGTGTCCATCACCAGCCCGGCGGCCGGCGACTACGTCCGGCTGAGCGCGACGATCAAGGTCACGGCGACGGATGACAAGGGGATCAGCAAGGTCGAGTTTTACGCCGACGGGACCAAGCTCGGCGACGATGCCTCATCGCCCTACGAATACATTTGGAACGCCTCGAGCTCCGTGGACGGCGAGCACGAGATCAAGGCCAAGGCCTACGACACCATCGGCCAGACGGCCACAGCCGGCCTCAAAATCCAGGTGGCCAACCACGAGGGCTTCACCTTTTCACAGAAATGGTCGACGAATAATCCGAACTCCATCGTCATCGACAAGAGCGGAAATATATTCGTCGGCGGCGGCAACTATATCCGAAAGTTCAGCCCGGAGGGGACGCTTCTTCTCCAGATCGACGGGACGAGCGATTATGGCTTCGATTGGGATATGACCGTGACCGTGGACGGTCAGGGCAATATCTACGCGACTTCCCCCAACAGCAATTATGTGGCCAAATTCGATTCGACCGGCAAATACCTCAAGAAATGGGGAAGCCAGGGAAGCGGCAACAACCAGCTCGACTGGCCGATGGGGATCGCCGCCGACAGCTCGAACAATATCTACGTGGTCGACAACCGGAACAACCGGGTCGTGAAATTCGACTCCAGCGGCACGTTCATCCGGACCTGGGGCACGAGCGGCGGTACGGACGGCGCGTTCAACTGTCCTTACGGGATCTCCATCGATTCCCTTAACAACGTTTATGTCGCCGACCAGAACAACAACCGCATCCAGGTTTTCAACACGGACGGAACGTTCCTCAAGAAGATCGGCGGGACGTATGGTTCGCTCGATAACCAGTTCCGATCCCCCCGCGGAGTCGGATACGACAGCGAAGGCAACATCTATGTCGCGGACACCGACAACAACCGTATCGTCAAATACGATACGAACGGCAACTACCTGACCAAGTGGGGATCGCAAGGGAGCGGAAATCTCAATTTCAATCAGCCATACGACGTCAAGGTCGATTCCTCGTATTATGTCTATGTCGCCGACCGCAACAACGGGCGCATCGTCAAGTTCCGCTCCTCGTGGAAGCCTCAGATCGAGCTCGTCGCTCCCGTGGCGAACGCCGCGGTCAGCGGGACGACTGCGATCCAGGCGAACGTCGCGAGCGATATCGGCATCAATAAGGTCGAGGTCTACATCAACGGAACGAAGATCGGCGAGGCCGCCGCGGCCTCACCTTTGGCCAGCGCCGTCTCCGGCGATGCCATCATCGCCGCCGCCTCGACTTACACCTATAGTTGGAATACGACGGGTTATGCCGATGGTTCCTACAAGCTGAAGCTCATCGCCTATAACGCGCAGAACAAGACGTCCGAGGTCGAGATCACGGTCATCGTCAACAATAACAACGACGCTGCACCCACAGTTTCCATCACCAGCCCGGCGGCGGGCGATATCATCCGCCTGAGCGCGACGATCAAGGCTGCGGCGACGGACGACAAGGGGATCGCCAAGGTCGAATTCTACGCCGATGGGACGAAGATAGGCGAAGACGCGACATCTCCGTACGAATTCACGTGGGACGCGAAGACCGTCGTGGACGGCGAGCACGAGATCAAGGTCACGGCCTACGATACGATCGGCCAGACAAAGTCGGCCGTGGTCAAGGTGACCACCCAAAGCCACGAGGAATTCGGATACGTCAAGAAATGGACGACGGACAGTCCGAACAGCCTGGCTTTCGACCTAAACGGCAGTCTCTATGTCGGCGGCGGCAACCGCGTCCGGAAATACAGCCCGGAGGGCGTCCTGCTCCTTCAGGTCGAGAACTCCAGCGATTTCACACTCGATAATGACACTTCCGCGGCTGTTGACGGCAATGGAAACATTTACGCGACGAGTCCCAACCAGAATTATGTCGTCAAGCTGGATGCGGCCGGCAAATTCGTCAAGAAATGGGGGACGCAGGGGAACTTGGACAATCAGTTCGATTATCCGGCCGGCATCACCGTGGACGGGGCGAACAACGTCTATGTCGTGGATCACCGAAATCATCGGGTTATGAAGTTCGACGCGAACGGCACGTTCCTGGCCAAATGGGGCTCCCAGGGCGGCGGCGACGGATCGTTCCAGTGGCCTTGGGCAATCACCGTCGATCCCTCGAACAATATCTATGTCGCCGACCAGAACAATCAGCGCATTCAGCAGTTCACATCGAGCGGCACGTATATCATGAAATTCGGCTCGGGCTGGGGGAGCGGCGATACGAACCTGCGCGAACCGCGCGGCGTAGGCCTCGATACCGAGGGCAATGTCTATATCGCCGATACCAACAATCATCGGATCGTCAAGTATGACCCGACCGGGATCTTTTTGGCCAAATGGGGAACTCAAGGATCGGGAGACCTCAATCTTCAATGGCCGTGCGACGTGAAGGTCGACGCGCTCTTCAATGTCTATGTCGCCGACCGGAACAACGGCCGGATCATCAAGTTCCGTTCGACGTGGCGGCCGGGGATCACCCTGACCTCGCCCCTGGTCAACGCCACGGTCACCGGCACGGTGACGGTCCAGGCGAGTGTCGCCAGCGACGCCGGCATCGGCAAGGTCGAGATCTATGTCGACGGGACGAAGATCGGCGAGGCCGCCGCGGCACAAACCGCCTCGTTCCTCATCCAGGGCGATTTCATGACGGCCGCGGCGTCCACTTATTCGTATGCCTGGATCACGACGACTTACCTCGACGGCCCGCACACGCTCAAACTCAAAGCCTATAACCTCCAGAACAAGGTGACCGAGACGGCGATCACGGTCATCGTCAACAATTCGAGCGACGCCCTGCCGACCGTGTCTATCGCCAATCCTAAAGAAGGCGATATCCTCCGCCGGACGGTCAAGATCCAGGTCAACGCGACGGACGATCATCCGCCGCTGGCCAAGGTGGAGTTCTATATCGACGGGACGAAGATCGCCGAAGACACGAACGATCCTTATGAATTGAATTGGGACAGCCAGTCGGCTGACGACGGCGACCGGATCATCAAGGTTGCGGCGATCGACTCGATTGGGCAGAGGAAAGAGGTTTCGATCAACGTCGTCGTGCGCAACCGGGACGTGTATGACTACGCTTACCGTTGGAGCACGCAGTGGAACAACAGCTATGGCGGCGGCAATCCCTACAGCATCGCCCTCAACAACAAACGGAACAGCGTTTATATAACCTTCCACGAACGGATCGAGGTCTATTCGCTGGCCGGCACGTTCCTCTTCGCCATTACGAAACCGTCCAACGATGAGTACCCCCTGACCAACGAAATGAAGATCGCCGTGGACGCGAACGGCAACATCTACGTGACCTGTCCGGACGTCCAGACGGTGGTCAAGTTCGACGCTGCGGGCAAGTTTGTCAAGAAATGGGGGACGAAAGGAAGCGGCAACGGCCAGTTCACCCGGGCCCAGGGCATCGCCTGCGACAGCCAGGGGAACGTCTATGTCTGCGACGGCTATTACAACGCGGACAAGTCCAATAACGGCCGCGTTCAGAAGTTCACGGCCGACGGCACGTTCCTCTCCACGTTCGGAAGCATGGGCTGGAACGACGGGCAGTTCCAGAACCCGACCGATATCGCTCTGGACGTCTCGGACAATATATATGTCACCGATAACTGGAACAATCGATTGAACGCCTTCAAGGCGGACGGGACATTCTGGAGGAAAGGCGATTGGGGATATGGGGACCAACAATTCCAGGATCCGCGGGGCATCGGAATCAGCCCCGATAATTATCTATTCATCGCCGATAGCGGTAACAACCGCATCGTCAAATATGATACGGCCGGGACGTTCAAGTGCAAATGGGGGACGAGCGGCAGCGGCGATATGAATTTGCAATGGCCGTCGGACGTGGCGATCTCGGCCAACGGCTATGTCTACGTAGCCGACGCTAATAATCAGCGGATCGTAGTCTTCAAACTGCGAGGCCTGCCGACGGTCACGATCACCAATCCGCTCAAGGACGCCTCGGTCAGCGAGACGGTCGCGATCAAGGGGACGGTCGAGTGCGAATACGGGGTGAGCAAGATCGAGTGGTATATCGACGGGGTCAAGCAGCCGGGCGAGATGACGCCGGCGGCGGCGGTGGCGGGAGCGCGTTTAGCCGCGGCTACGACGACGCCCTTTGAATTCAATTGGAACACGGCGTCGGGCTTCCTCAACGGCTCGCACGACGTCAAGGTCCTGGCCTACAATTCGGACAATGTGACCAACTTCTCTGAAGTGACGGTCATCGTCAACAACGGCGGCGACACGGCGCCGACGGTGGCCATCACGAACCTGACCGAAGGCCAGGTCTTGAAGGACTCGGTGACGGTCAAAGCCACGGCCTCGGATAACGCCGGGGTGACCAAGGTCGAATTCTTCGTCGACGAGACCAAGCTCGGCGAAGACGCAACTTCGCCCTACGAATACTCCTGGGCGACGAAGCTCTCCTCCGACGGGAAGAAGAAGGTCAAGGCGGTGGCCACCGACACGATCGGCCAGAAATCGTGGGCGACGATCAACGTCATCGTGGACAACGCCGGGCGGTTCCTGTCGGTCGCGGTGTCTGACGCGGACGTGGTCTACCTAACCCAGGACTATAAGCTGAAGAAGGTCGACAAAAACGGCGTGATGGGCGATGTCATTCCCTCGACCATCCGGGTCAGCCAGTTCCAGTTCGATCCGCTCGGCTACCTGTACCTCGTCTTCCAGCAGAAGCAGGAGCTGGCCGATGGGAAACCGTACATCCTAATCAAGGTCGATCCGAAGACGAACCAGGTCCAAGGCATCGACTCGAGCCTGAACCGGCTGATGTGGATCAATTGGAGCACCTCGAACAACCTCCAGTTCGACCAGGCCGGAAACGTCTATTATTTCGCCGAAGCCCAAGTCGGAGAGGGGCAGGACACCAGCTGGAAACGCGTCCTGCGGAAGTACGTCAACGAGAACCACATCGAGGACATCATCAACGAGAACATGGAGATCTACCATTGGCAAGTGACGAAGGATGGAGTGATCGCCATCGCCGGAAAGACGCTGAGCAACAGCGAGACCTGGTTGCGCCGCATCAATCCGGCTTCGCCGGCGGACAAGGTCCTCAATATCGCCGAACCGGACTACTGGTGGAACTGGGGCTGGATGGGCCTCTTCCCCGACAACCGGATTTACATGTACCTCAAGGGCTCCTTCTTGAACCTGGACGGCGCCTACAAATTGCCGGCGGACCTGCGGCGCTTGACCCAGGAGGATTCCAACGCTCCCTATATCGGCCGAAAGCCGAAGACCGCGGCTTATGATCTCGACACGCTGATGACGAACCACAGCCAGGAGTACTGCCGCGGCCTGACCGATACTTGGGTCCAGAGGATGATCAATTACCGGACCGACAGCGCGGACAACGTCTACGCCCTGATCGGCCAGCAGGAAGCGAAGTACCGGACGGTGGTCAAGCTCTATCCGACGGTCGAGATCATCGAACCGAAGCTGATCAACCGGGCGCAAATGATGGAAGTCTCGCTCGATCAGCTGATCATCGCCGGATTCAACAACGCCCAGGGCAAGTACAAGCTCCTCGTCTATGATCTCGCGACGAAAAACGAGATCGATATCATGTACCAGAACTTCGAGATCTACCACTTGGGGGTTCTGTACGACGGGAGCATCATTTTCGACGGCCTGAACCTGGGCAGCAACGAGGTCGTCATCGGGATGTTCGAGCGGGCGCGGGGCGCGAGTCCGGGCGCATTGGCCCAGGCGGCCGATTACACTTACAAGGAACTGGCGGTCGTCGGCGGCGGCGAGGCGGACAAGCCGTTGAACTTCGGCGTCATCAAGAAGGACACGGGGACCGGGACGTTGAGCGTTTCCATCACTGCACCTACGGCCAATGCGACAGTCTCGGGGACGGTGAATGTTCAAGCCTCGGCGACCTCGGATCAAACGATCACGAAAGTCGAGTTCTACCTCGACGGGACGCTCGTCGGGACGGACACCGAGGCCCCGTACAGCTACAGTTGGGATACGAAAGCCTCCACCAAAGGTCTTCACGCGATCAAGGCGAAAGCTTATGACAGCGGAGGGCAAACGGTTGATTCCCAGATTTCCGTCACCGTTAGCCAGATCGGTGTGACGATCTCCTCACCGGCCGCTGACGCGAAAGTCTCCGGGACGGTCAATGTCCAAGCCACCGCGACCTCGGATCAAACCATCACAAAAGTCGAGTTCTATATCGACGGGACGCTGAAAGTCAGCGACCAGGAAGCTCCTTATACGTTCGCCTGGGATACGAAAACGGAAACGAATGGATCCCATACGATCAAAGCCAAGGTTTTCAGCAGCCTCCTCCAGACCGCTGAAGCGCAAATCACGGTGACCGTCAATAATGTCACCGGAGTTCCGAGCCTGGCCGTGTCGGTGACGTGTTTGAACTTCGCGGCGGTTTTAGGCGGGGCGAAGACATCTGACCAAATGTTCCGTATCTCTAACACGGGAGGCGGGATCCTGACCTGGACGGTCGCGGATAACGCGGCCTGGCTGACCGCGACACCCGCGTCGGGGACGGGAAGCGGAGAGATCACGGTCTCGGCCGATCCGGCGGGGATGACGGCGGGAACCTATGCGGCGACGATCACGATCGCCGCGCCGGGAGCGGCCAACTCACCTAAAACGATTGCCGTGACATTAGTGGTGAAGAGCAGCGGGACGACCCTGCCGCTCGGCGTGTTCTCCACGCCGGTGGAGGGGACGATCAACATCACCGGGGCGGTCGCGGTGACCGGCTGGGCGGTGGACGATGTGGAGGTGACGGCAGTCAAGATCTACCGCGACCCGGTAGCCGGTGAAGGGACGAGCATCATCTATATCGGCGACGCGACGTTCGTCGAAGGAGCCCGGCCGGATATCGAGAAGTTGTATCCGGGGTATCCAATGAATAACAGGGCGGGCTGGGGTTATATGATGCTGACGAACTTCCTGCCGGGCGGGGGGAACGGGCCGTACAAGATCCATGCCTTCGTCTACGACAAGGAAGGGAACCAGGTTCTGCTGGGTTCGATGAACATCGGCTGCGACAACGGCCACGCGTCCAAACCGTTCGGAACGATCGAGACGCCGGCCCAGGGCGGCGTGGCCTCGGGGAGCGCCTTCGTGAACTGGGGCTGGGTGCTGACGCCTTTGCCGAACACGGTGCCCAAGGACGGGTCGATCATTACGGTCTTCGTCGACAGCAAGAGCCTGGGATCGTTGACCCAATATGATATCTATCGGGCGGACGTAGCGACCAACTTCCCCGGCCTGAACAACACGAACGGGCCGTTCGGGATCAAGGTGCTGGATATGACGATGTACCCGGACGGGGTGCACTCGATCTTCTGGATCGCGACCGACAACGCCGGGAACGCGGACGGCATTGGGAGCCGGTTCTTCACGGTATTGAACGCGGGCGCGGCGCCCGTGGAAAATTTAAGTCATTGCGAGCCTCTTGGCGTGGCAATCTCACCGCATGAAATCGAAGACATCCTCAACCTGCCGATGACGTTCGAACCGATGCGGTTGAGGACCGGGTTCGACCTGAAGGCGGAGCCGGCAGCCCTTACGCCCGACAATTCCGGCGTCTATCACATCACTATCCCCGAACTGAACCGGATGGAGATCGATCTGCGGAGAGAAATGGAAGCGCCGGGCGGGTCGGCCGGGATTTCGCAATATGGCGGGTACGCGCTAGTGGGCGATAAGCTCCGGCCTCTGCCGATCGGCTCGACGCTCGATCCGAAGACGGGCGCGTTCAGCTGGATTCCCGGGCCGGGATTTGTGGGGAATTACGACCTGGTCTTCGTCGAGAAGAACGCGTCCGGCCCGACTCGCTCGATCAAAGTGAAGGTGACGATCAGACCGAAGTTTTAACGGGGACTCGGGTACACATATCGTCGAGAATATAAAATATTCATAACTCGACGGTATGTGTACCCTTCACACTCCCCCTTTTCTAAAGGGGGAAAGGGAATTTTTTGAATTCGCGAAAGAATGAGGAGGGGGGGCATGAAAAAGAATCTTAGCGCAATCATTATTCTTTCTTTTGTTCTTGTCACGTTATCGGCTTCCTATTCCCTGGCCGAGGAATACGAGCTTGTCAACAAATGGACCGGCTTCGGTTCGTTTCGAAGCATCACGGTCGATAAATATGGGAATTTTTATCTGGCCGGGAACCAAAGAGTCCAGAAGTATTCGCCGGCCGGGTGGCTTCTCTTTGACATTGCGAACGCTCCGAACAACGATCAATACAGCTTTTCCTCTTGGGAGATGTACGCCGCGGCCGACGCTTCAGGAAATGTTTTCATCTCCGGATCGAGCGACAACAAAGTTTTCAAGTTCGATTCCGGAGGAAATTTCGTCGCGAAGTGGGGAAGCGCGGGAAACGGAAATTCCCAGTTCAGCTCCCCCCATGGGATCGCGGTCGACAAAAACGGATATGTCTATGTCGTCGACACGTACAACTATCGGATCCAAAAATTCGACGCCGCGGGAAATTTCATCAAGACGTGGGGGACCAATGGAAACGGAGACGGCCAATTCTATTATCCTTGGGATATCGCGATCAATGATGCCGGCGCTGAAATCTCCGTTCTGGATACGAGCCAGAAGCGTATTCAGGTTTTTGACTTGGACGGCCTGTTCAAAAGAAAATTCGATGTCACCGACGGCGTCAATGCGACGACCAACCTGACGGGGTTGGATGTCGATATGGATGGAAACGCCTATGTCTCCGAAACGGACAACTGGGGAGTGAATCGGGTCCTCAAATTTTCCTCGTCCGGGGCTTTCATCACCCAAGTGGGCAATCTGTGCGGAAAAGACGATTATCACTTCAGCGGCATTTATGATGTTGCCGTGGATTACAGCGGCAGCTTATTATGCTTCGACCCGCAGCACAATTTCGGTGGTCCGCGGGTCATGAAGTATCGGCTCAAGGGCGCCCCCTTTATCCAGATCACGAATCCGGCGGCCGGAGCCTCCGTCAGCGGCACCGTGAAGATCCAGACGGAGGTTGCCGCTCCGGATGGCTACACGCTCAATAAGGTGGAATTCTATCTCGACGAGACGAAATTGGGCGAAGCGACGTCTTTGCCGTTCGAATACAGCTGGAACACGGCTTCCTCGACTAACGGTTCGCATACGATCCTGGTCGTCGCCTCGACGACGACGGGGGTCAAGACAAAGGAAAATGTCAGCGTCACCGTCGCCAACGGCGACGCGTTTCCGACCATTTCGATCGCCAGCCCCGCGGCCAACGCCAAAATCCGAGGGGTCGTCAATATCCAAGCCAATGCCGTCGACGACAAGGGCGTCGCGAAGGTCGAATTTTACGTCGGCGGAACAAAAGTCGGGGAAGCCGCCGCCAGTCCGTACGAATACAACTGGACCACCACTTCCGTTTCGGATGGCGTCTATTCGATCAAAGCCGTCGTCACCGATACGATCGGCCAGTCGGTGTCCGATACGATCCAGGTGACGGTCAATAACTGGGAAGAATACGGCCTCGTCAAAAAATGGAACACGGGCTCGCCCCGCGGCATGGCTTTCGACAAGTCCGGGAATCTCTATGTCGCGTCGGACTACGGGATCAAGAAATACTCCCCCGACGGCGCGCTCCTGAAGCAAATCAGCGCCGCGAATGACGGCACATACTCGTTCAGTTGGGAGATGTCCGTCGCGGTCGACGGCTTGGGGAATATCTATGTCTCCAATGCCAATAATCATAAGATCATCAAATTCAACGAGGCCGGAGTTTATCTCAAACAATGGGGTGAACAGGGATCTGGCAATACTCAGCTCAGCACCCCGCGGGAGATCGCGGTCGACGCCGAAAACAATCTTTATGTCGTCGACAGCGGCAATCATCGCGTCGTCAAATTCAATTCCGAAGGCGTTTTCTCCAAAAAATTCGGCGTGTCCGGCGGCGGCGACGGGCAGTTCAGCTGGCCGTTCGGATTGGCCATCGACTCATCCGGCCGGCTTTATGTCGTCGATAGCAACAATTATCGTATCCAAGTTTTCAAGGCGGACGGGACATTTATAAAAAAGTGGGGGAGCAATGGCTCCGGCGTCAATCAGCTGAGCAATCCCAGAGGAATCGCCCTTGATTCCGAAGGAAACGTCTATGTCGCGGACGGCAGCAACCACCGCATCGTGAAATCCACGTCGACGGGGACATTCATTTCCACATGGGGGAGCTATGGAAGCGGAGACCAAAATTTAAATTGGCCTGAGGATGTCATCGTCGATTCGGCGGGATATGTCTATGTCTCCGATACGAACAATGGCCGGATCATGAAATATTACTCGACTTGGACTCCGGCGGTGAGCCTCACCTCGCCTTTGAATATGGCCACGGTGACCGGGACGGTCAAGGTCCAGGTAACGGCGGGAAGCGAACTGGGCATAAGTAAAGTCGAGGTGTACGTCGATGGCGCGAAAATCGGCGATGCGGCGGCGGCCGCCTCGCCCGCGCCCTCCGGATTCGTCCTCGCCGCTCCAACCAGCTATACGCTCGATTGGGATTCGACCGCGTCATTGGACGGCCCGCATGAGTTAAAAATCGTATCGACCAACACGAAGGGCAAGAGCGCCGAAGTCAAGATCACGATCATCGTCAATAATTCCAACGATCAACTGCCGACGGTGGCGATCGCGAGTCCCGCCGAGGGGGATATCATTCGTTTGGGTGCGACGATCAAAGCGACGGCGACGGATGACCATTCCATCGCCAAGGTCGAGTTTTATGTGGATGGAACAAAATTGGGCGAGAAGGCCGCATCGCCTTATGAATACGTATGGGATACTTCTTATTTGACAGACGGCGAGCACGAACTCAAAGCCACGGCCTACGACTCGATCAGTCAGACGAAGTCGGCCGGGGTGAAGGTCAACGTCCGAAACCATGAAGAGTACGGCTTCGTCAAGAAATGGGCGGTGGAACAGCCCTGCGGATTGGCTCTGGATAAGCAGGGGAATCTCTATGTCGCGGGCGGGAATAGAATCAGCAAATACAGTCCCGATGGGACTCTCATTATGCAAATCCCGGATTACGGGAGCGGGCAATACGCTTTAAGCTATTACATGTGTATCGCGCTCGACAGCGTCGGCAATATCTATGTGACGAGCTACGATCAGCACAAAGTGATCAAATTCGATCCGACCGGCAAATATCTCAAACAATGGGGCAGCCAGGGAACAGAAGACAAGCAATTCAATTATCCGACCGGGATCGCCGTGGATAATTTGGATTTCATTTACATCGCCGACCAGCAGAACTTCCGCGTCGTGAAATATGATAAGGACGGCAATTTCAAGGCGAAATGGGGCAGCCAGGGAAGCGGTGACGGGCAATTCCATTATCCATGGGGGATTACGTTCGATGCCGCGAACAACAGGATCTATGTCGTGGATCAGAGTGACGCTCGGGTCCAGATCTTTCAGCCCGACAGCACTTATGTGGGAAAATGGGGAGGCTATGGAACGGGCGACGCACAGTTCAATTGGCCGGCAGGAATCGGGGTTGATCCGGAAGGCAATATCTTCATCGCCGATTCGCAAAACCGTCGGGTCGTCAAATATAGCTCGGATAGGGTGTATTTGACGAAATGGGGAAGCCAAGGCACGGGGGATACTCAGTTTAAGTGGCCGATGGACGTCAAAGTGGATGCCCAATTCAACGTCTATGTCGCGGATCGGGATAACGGGCGGATCATGAAGTTCAGGTCGACCTGGACGCCCTCTATCGATCTGACGGCTCCCCTGGCCGGGGCGACCGTCAGCGGGACGATGAAAATCCAGGCCGGTGTCAGCAGCGATCTGGGCATAAGTAAAGTCGAGGTCTATATCGATGGCCAGAAGCTGGGAGACGCGGCGGCGGGCCAGGTGGCGGCCAACTATATATCGGGCAATTTTATCGTCGCGGCGGCGTCTTCGTACGCGTTCGATTGGATTACGACGACCAGCACGGACGGCCCGCATGAGTTGAAGATCGTGGCCACCAACACGAAGGGGAAGAGCTTCGAAGTCAAGATCACGGTCATCGTCAATAATTCCAACGATCAGCTCCCGATGGTGGCGATCACGAGTCCGTCTGAGGGGGACATCATCCGGCTGGGAGCGACGATCAAAGCGACGGCTTCGGATGACCATTCCATCTCCAAGGTCGAGTTCTATTTGGATGGAACAAAGCTGGGCGAGAAGGCCGCATCGCCTTATGAATACGTGTGGGATACCTCCTACGTGACGGACGGCGAGCATGAGATCAAGGTCACGGCCTACGATTCGATCAGTCAGTCGAAATCGGCCGGGGTGAAGGTCAACGTCCGAAACCATGAAGAGTACGGCTTCGTCAAGAAATGGGCGGCGGAACAGCCCTGCGGATTGGCTCTGGATAAGCTGGGGAACCTCTATGTCGCGGGCGGGAATAAAATCAGGAAATACAGCCCGGACGGAACGCTTCTCATGCAGATTTTGCAATCCACGAGTTCCGAGTATGAATTTAACTGGCAAATGTATATCACTCTGGACGGCGCCGGTAACATATATGTCACGAGTCCCGATCAACACAAAGTGATCAAATTCGATCCGACCGGCAAATATCTCAAACAATGGGGCAGCCAAGGGACGGACGATAAACAGTTCAATGCTCCGGCCGGGATCACCGTGGATAATTTGGACTTCATTTACATCGCCGACCGGCAAAACCACCGCGTCGTGAAATATGATAAGGACGGCATTTTCAAGGCGAAATGGGGCAGCCAGGGCGGCGGCGACGGGCAATTCCAATCTCCTTGGGGGATCACGTTCGATGCCGCGAACAACCGGATATATGTCGTCGATCAGGACAATCATCGGGTCCAGATTTTTCAGCCGGACAGTACCTATGTGGGAAAATGGGGAGGCTATGGAACGGGCGACGCGCAGTTCAATTGGCCGACAGGAATAGGGGTCGATCTGGAAGGCAATATCTTCATTGCCGATACTCAGAATCATCGGATCGTCAAATATGGAGCGGATAAGGTTTATTTAGCGAAATGGGGAAGCCAGGGCACGGGGGATACTCAGTTTAAGTCGCCGATGGACGTCAAGGTGGATGCCCAATTCAACGTCTATGTCGCGGATCGGGATAACGGGCGGATCATGAAGTTCAAGTC
>Ga0315294_10003211_pt1 | contig 17778 bp, 12 predicted proteins | sample YL17G13_40_MG_FD_203626 | JGI IMG/M metagenome (GOLD analysis project Ga0315294, IMG submission 203626) | Sediment microbial communities from Yellowstone Lake, YNP, Wyoming, USA - YL17G13_40 | ecosystem: Environmental > Aquatic > Freshwater > Lake > Sediment | place: USA: Wyoming | collected... | reverse complement strand
TCAATGATGCTATAAAATCTTCGGTTGCAATGTTCGTGTTCTTGACTCCTAACGTAGCAGAAAATAAGGACACTAGAGATGTCGTCAATTGGGAAATCGCTACTGCACACGCCATGGGAAAACCAATCTACGTTTTCAGAGAGAATGGTGTTGAAGTTCCCTTAATGGTGAACTACATAACCACTTACTTCACATATGACCCTCTAGACCAAAGGACCTTAGATGAAATGGTCAGCAGAGTGCAAGAAATAGCCTCTGCATTCAAAGAAAACGAGGACAAAGCCAAAGCGGCATTTACCGTAATTGCATTGATTCTAGGTGGCATACTGTTCTTTGGTGCATTGTCTGGAGATTCACGTTAGTCTTTATCCTCAGATTCTAGCCGCGCGCGGGCGAGTTAAATAATTGGTGTAAAATGGTTTTTATTCCTCTTTTGCCTATTGACGTCTGATTTGGGCTTGTTTGGTGAGCAACTCTTGGCCGTGTTGAAAGATGGCAACTCATGGGTTCCAACAAATCCTGAAGGAAGTAGACTTTTTCATAAGCTGTTGAGGCTGCATCTGGCTTGTTTGAAGCGTCACGGCATTCAACAGTGCTAAAAACGGATACCCACATCAAAACTGTCACCAAACTAGAAAATAAGAATTAAAACCATTTAAGACCAATTTCGGGACAGGGCAGCGCGCGTCGTGGAGAAAACCAGACAGAAGCCTTCTCTTTTCAATCTGTTCTTTTGGCACAATGATAACCTTAGCTTTTTCGGGCTTCATTACGGGATCGATCGATCAGAAAGAGAAAAACTTACCGTCTATTGCCTGGAAGGGTTGTTCTGTAAAGGGTAAATGCTAGAAGTCTTATTAGTCTTAAAGTAATCATCATTAAGTTGTGTTGGTGGGTGTAATGGGGCTGTCATCCAGTGTTAGATTCGACTATAAGTTCTGGTTAGATCAGCTTCGTGAACTTGGCTTTCCCATTAAGCCTACCGAATTGGATCTTCCAACACTGAAGGAAACTAGAGCTTTGCCTTCTGATGTCGAGGCGTCTAGGGTTTTGAGGCTTTATTTTGATGATTATGTTGAAGTCGCTTTGGTCGAGTTTAGCAGTTCGGTTAAACTGAGAAGAAGTGTTTGTACTAGAACGGCGCGTTCTTGGAAAGAAAACAGGCTGATTAAACCCTTGTTGGTTTGCACGAATGGGGTGGATAGCTTTGCAGTCATTGTTCCGGGGAAGGGTATTGGAGGCGAGGCGAAGGTTCTGGGGCTTTCGGATAGGCTGTATAGGACTGATTTGGACGTTCTGGAGTCTATGAAATTTCCAGGAAAGCCTGAAGGATTGAGCGGTAACTATGATAGGGTGTTCTTTCCATATGAAAAGGTTAGGAATGAGTTCTTTGAGGGTTATAGGACTCTTTATGAGCGGGTTGAGAAGGCAGTTAGCAAAGAGCTAAAAGGCGAAAGCACTTCTTATGCTCAGCGTTTTCTTGGCAGGCTTATGTTCCTGTACTTTTTGCAGAGAAAGGGATGGTTAAAAGAAGATAGGCGTTTTATAGATACTATCAAGGACTACAAGGAGCTGAACAGGCTCTTTTATGAGAGTCTGAATCGGGAAGAGACGCCAGGTATACCATTTCTTAATGGCTCTTTGTTTGAGAGAGAGCCTTACATGAGTGCAGCTCTAGAGGGACGTCTGTATCCAAAGATGGACAAGTTGTTCAAGGATGCTCGCAAGTTCTTCAATGAGTATAATTTCACGGTGGATGAGACATCGCCGCTTGAGGTCGAGGTTAGCATAGACCCTGCATTGATTGGTACTGTTTTTGAGAATATGTTGCCAGAATATGAGAGAGGTTCAAAGGGCACTTTTTACACGCCGAGAGGTGAAAGTTCATTCATTTGTAGGCGTGCGCTTGCCAATTTTCTGGGATTGAAGGACGAGGTTTCACTTGATGGTGAGATTTTCCATGATGGTCTTACTAAGTATCTTGAGGAGCTTGGAAAAACAAAGAGTGAGAAAGAGGTTAGGGAGTTCAGGGAGAAGCTTCTTTCTCTCAAGATTCTTGATCCTGCGGTTGGCTCAGGTGGCTTTTTGCTTGTCATGATGCAGGAGATTATAGGGCTGATTCAGGAGGCTGAGGCAATTGTTGGTTGGAAATCTGATCCCGAATTATGTAAGAAGAGGATTCTTCCCAACTTGTACGGTTTTGACATTGAGCCTGAGGCGATTGAAATTGCGAGACTCAGGCTTTGGCTTTCGTTGATTATCGACCAGAAGGAACCTGAACCATTGCCTAATCTGGATATGAACATAATAGTGATTAAAGATTCTTTGCGCCAGCCAGAAGCTCAGAGGTCTATTGATCCTAAAGTTGAGGGATTGAGGGAAACGTTTGCGGAGGTTAAAGCAAAGTATCTCAATGAACATGATGCAAAGAATAAGAAAAGGCTAAAGGAACAGCTTCAAAAGATATCTGAGGAGATTGCAAAGAGAACTGGAACTGACCCCAACGTGATAGAGGCTTACATGCCTCAGAGGGCTAATGTTATCGTTATGAATCCACCCTACGTCAGACATGAATCTCTTCCGCAGGCAAAGAAGGACTATTACGTAAACGAGTTTTCTCTCAGCAAGAAGTCTGATCTCTTTGTTTATTTTCTTGTTCGAAATTTGAGTTTGCTTGCCGATGATGGAGTGGCTTCAGTTATTTCATCTGATAAATGGCTTGAAACGGATTATGGTGTATCTCTTCAGAAAAAGCTCAAAGATCATCTTATTGCTGTATATGGTCAACGAGAGAGGACTTTTGGCGCTGACATAAACACAGTCATAACCGTGTATGGAAGAAAGAAGAGAGTCGAGCCTGTTCATTTCGTCTACATAGAATCATACGTTGGGAAGCAAATCAGACGAGACATATTGAGGAACAGAAGTGATCTAATCCCGGGCAAATGGTTCTATTTGAGGGCACCGAAAATGTTCGTTGATATTATGCTGCCAAGACTGGGCAATAAACTAGAGGATTTTGCTGAAATTAAGTATGGAATCAAGACAGGAGCGAATGATTTCTTCTATATGAAAGATGTAAGCCAGCTTTACGAGGCAGATTACCTTTCGGATCCCAAGAGTTTTGAAAGATTGGGTATAAAAGCGAAAACGGAAGAAGAACTTAGAGCGCATGGTCTTATCTATATTGAAAATGAAGGCGGGACAAGATTCGTCATTAATAAAAATGATGTCATACCTATCATTCGAAGTCCACGACAACTGGGCTCATATTTCATAAAGATACCTGAAACACTCTGTCTTTTAGTTGAATCCCCAGGAGAGTTCACCAAGAAGTACATATCTTGGGGGGAATCCCAATCCATCGAAGTTACTAGAGGGGCCAGGAAAAAATCAGTCGTAGGCTATGACAAACTTGAAAGCCTAAAGAGCAGACCCATCTGGTACAAGCTCCCCCATCTCAAACCTGGTAAGATATTGTTGCAGAAGTCCATGATGGATAGATTGTATGTTCCTTATTGCCAAATACCAGTGCTATGTGACAACAGGTTGTATATTTTGGGATGCAAAAATCCTGATAATGTGTGGGTATATCTCACCTCGACTCTCTTTCTCCTGACCATGGAACTTCATTGTAGACGTTTGGGTGGAGGTGCGGGAGATCTGATGGTGGAGGACTACAACTCGATACCAGTCCCAGATCTTTCAAAAGCGTCAATCAAATATGACAAGATGCGGTTGTCCAAAAGACCAGTTCTTAGATACAATGAAGAAGTCCTCCAATCTGATAGAAGGGAGCTGGATGTAGCTGTTCTAAGAGCAATTGGTTTCGAGAGGCCAGAGAAGATAATCGATGATTTGTATGCTGCCTTCACTGAAGCTGTCGAGGACCGTATTATCAAGGCTAGAGGTCTCGAGCCAGTGGCTGTTATCGCTGGAGGGAATGAGGGTATAGCAGATGACTAAAATCATCGACAATTCCAAAGAAACGCTAGCTTCAGCATTATGTAAGGAATTCTGTGATCTGTCCGAAATCGCGATTGCATCTGCTTATTTCAATATTCGGGGATACGGTGCTTTAAGGCAAGCACTACAAGGAAAACCGCTCCTATTCCTTCTAGGGCGAGAACCGACTGAAAGCATCAAATGGGAGGAAGAAGTCCTAAAAGAGCTGGAGGAAAAGGAAGATGACAGAGACTACTTCAGCCTCCTCCAAGACACTATCAAGTATTTCGAAGATCCTCAAAGACAGATAAGAACTGTAACAGGTCCATTCTTTCACGGAAAAGCCTACATTGGAGCCAACCCAAACCTAAAAAACGCAAGAAACGGCATCGGCTCAGTCGGTTCAAGCAACTTCACCTATGGAGGACTCGTATACAACAAAGAACTCAACATGCTAAACACAGACAGAGAAGTGGTCAAAGAACTAATCGAATGGTTTCTGAATCAGTGGAACACCGCCCAAGACTTCAAAGAAACATTCCTCTCATTCCTCAAAAACTACGTCACCACAAGAAGCCCCTATGAAGTCGTGGCAAAAGCACTCTACGAAACCTACAAATCAAACATAGAAGTGTCAGCAGAAAGCCTCAAACTCAAAACACTCTACGCACACCAAGTCCTCTCATTCCGAGACGCCTCAACAAAACTCGAAGATCACAACGGCGTCCTAATCGCCGACGCAACAGGCTTAGGAAAAACTAGGACAGCTCTAAGACTAGCCTTAGACGCCATAAGAGACGGAAAAAAAATCCTTCTGATAGCCCCAAAAAGCATCCTCGACACCACTTGGGACGATGAAATGGAAAAAACCAACATCCATCTCAAATGTGTCTCATCAGAAAAACTCTCAAGCGACCCCGACAGCGTCGTCAAACACTTTTCAGATCGAGACTTCATAGTGGTTGATGAAGCACACTATTTCCGCAGCCCATCGACCAACAGATACGCAGCACTAAGAGACCTAATCATAAAACAAAACGCCCAAATAGTATTAGCTACAGCCACACCAGTCAACAACAGCCTCATGGACCTCTACTTCCTTCTCTCCCTATACCTAAAAGAAGACTGCATAAATGCCCTCACAGGCCAAACACTCAGAGGCTACTTCACAGCCAACCAAAAACGCTGGCTACAACACCAAAAAATCGAAATGGAACCAGTCCTCGAACGCTTTATGGTAAGACACTCCAGAGAACTCGCCAAAGCCCTAGACAAAGAAGGAAAACTAGACTTTCCCCAAAGAGTCTTAGACTCTGACTCACGCTGCAAATACACAACAAATATAGACTACCAAAAAATCGACGAAATGCTCGACAAAATGAGCTTTGCCTTCTACGATCTCTCCGTTGACAGACTCGCAGGTCAAATGAAACTACCCGACGGCGCACCTATATCTCAAGCAGTAGAAGCCAAGAACAGAGAATTCCTCAAAAAACTCATCAAAATAATTATCATCATAAACATATTCAAAAGACTCGAAAGCAGCGTCGAGGCATTCAGAGCAACACTCACATCACTTGACGAATACATAGTAAAAGCAACCAAGTACGCCCAAGAAAAAGGATACTTTGTTCCACCAGCCCTCAAAGGAGACCCACTTTTCACCCTAGATGAGGGATTACCAGACCCAAAAGAACTATTCTCAAAACCAAAATATGCAGCAATGATCAATTCACTAAAACTCACCCCTCAAGAAGTAAAGAAATTTGTCGCCGACTGCAACGAAGACAGAGAAATGATAAAAAAACTCATCAGAATCATTCCAGCCACCGATAAAAAATACAATCAATTCAAAGACAGACTCACAGATATAGTCAAACAAATACCACTCAACTCCAACAACGGAGTCATCATATTCTCCCAATACACCGCAACCGCAACATACCTATACACCAGACTAGGAGACGAAAAATCCAAACACCCGCTAATGCTCACAACAGGAACAATTTGCAAAGACTGTAAGGGCAAACACAGCAACAAGACAAGCGTAATAAGAGAATTCCAGAGAGGTGGAGGAATACTCGTCAGCACAGACGTTCTAAGTGAAGGCCAAAACCTGCAAAACGCCCAATACGTAGTAAACTACGACTTCCCCTGGAACCCAGTTGTGCTCATACAAAGAGTAGGCAGAATAGACCGGATGCTCTCCCAACACGAGATAGTCTACCTCACAAACCTCCTCCCGAAAAACGGAGACCCAAACGACCCGGCAAGCCTCGAACACTTCATAGGACTAATGCAGAAACTCTACAGCCGACTGGAAGCCATCAGATCAACGATTGGCCTAGACGCATCCACCCTAGGAGAAGAAGCCGCACCAAAAGATTTCGGATTCCAAGAAGCAATCGCCAAAAACGACCCAACATTACTCGACGCCATGACAAAAGAACTGGAACAATTCACCAACAGTCCAATGGACGCTCTAGCAAAAATAATGAGTGAAAAAGGACTAGACTGGCTACAATCGCTACCCAAAGGCATAGGCGCCTACAAACAAGGCAAACGCCAAGGCCTATTCATACTCTTCACCGACGGAGGAGAATATTACTGGAGACTCAAATACTACGACAAAGGAAAAGAAACAATATCCTCCCCAAACGAAATCATCAACGTCCTTCTACAAGGAGAGACCAAAAACAGCGGAGAAAACATTAGATACGAAAAACTCATCGAACGCATGATCCAAATCAAACAAGAACTCAAAGCAGAAATAGAAGCCAGCAAAAGAAGAGAAAAAGCCATAGAAGGATTCCCAATAAAAGCAACATCAATCATAAAAGAAATCTATGATGAACTAGCCAAATCAGGCGAAGACGGCGAAAAGCTAGCCATAGCATTCAGAAAAGCCTCCAGTCGACAAAGCGTGGTCGCCGCTCTAAACCGTGCCAGAAGAGAAGGAAACCTTCTACGAAAAGCAAAAGAACTCTTGCTCAAAGAAGACTCAACGCCAACTAGCGAAACCGCAGAAGAAAAAGAAACAAAACTCACCAGGGTATGCTGGTGCTGGGTTCAGCCTTAGTTGCATTAAAGCACTTTCAGACCACATAGCTCACATTCTTTCGCTACAGAGCCTCACCCATCTGAGATGGTTGAGTCAACTGCTTCAGAACCGAAACTAACTCTTGCACATCACTATGCAATTCTTCTGCGATTGTAAGCTTGTGCTTATTCGGTGTTTGCGACTAACAGCATCTTCTCAAAATTGGGTTACGTCAATAAAAACGTCTGCTGTGTACTTCTGCAGCTTGTGTCGCGTGATCCCGAGATATGTGCGGAGCAACTCTATTGCGCCTTTCCATTGGTCGATTGTAGCAGGTCCAGCCATTTCGGAATCATTCAAGAAATACACAAAGACCAAGTATGCAGGCAGATCGTTTTGCCTCAACAAGTATAGGTGCGCCAGTCTATTCGCATACTGATAGAAGCCTCGAGACCAATCGACTTTTGCATTTGAACCCAGAGAGCTTTTTGTCTCTTCCAAGCTTCGGCATATCTTTTGTAATGAATTATTCTCGGCTCTAGTTGACGAACTCAGTTCACTAATATGCGATTTTGCTTCAATTAAGAACATTTTTTCAGAATTGCTTTTGCCCAGAGACGATGTGGGAACTCTACAAATTATATGAAGATGAGATCAAAATGCAGGAACCCTTTGATCCGAGTTTTCTAGTTGAACAGCAGTTGGCTCAGTCTCTAAATGCAAGCCTTCCCGAAAATCTCAATCTGCAACTACCACCTGGCATAACCACTCAGACAGTTCAACCGATTCTGGCTCAGATACAGAATCAATTGACACCTCCACCAGTTCAGATTTCTTTCACTAATTACATCGCATTTATAGAGAGCAAAAGCGTAACACATACATGCAAGGCTGAGGGTAAGATTATTGGACATAGAAAGCCTAGTGGGGAAAAAGAGATAAACGTCGAATTTAGAGCAAAGTGGGAGAGGATCAGGTAAAAATGGCATCAGAAACCCTTGGCTCCTTATATGAAGTCATGGAAAGGTTTGGAACCTATCAACCAAAAACTGTCACGTTCAGAAAAGAAGGAGTTAGATACTCCTCTGTCAGTTTGAATGATACTGCTAGTGTGCGTGAGAATTTGGTGATTGAGAAAGATTATGGCAAGATATCCAAAGTAGTCTTTGCCAGTCTTAAAATACGTACAGAGATTAAGGGCTGAAATCCAGCCTTATTCAGACACTTTTTCATGATTAGAAAAAGCCCTATTCATAAAAAGTGGATTTTGGTCGCTTTTTGGAAAATATTTTGACAGTTCAAATATAGAACAAGCCTGAAAAATTGTCTAGAACATCATCTGGATGTATACGTGCGCGCTAGAGTGTGATTTGGCAGAGTCAGGCCTCATGGAGTTACCGTCGCTATCTCGGGACAAGAAAAGAAATCTCGGCCGTTCGCTATTCGCTTCTGGAATAGATAACGTCAACAAACTGGCTAAACAGAGGCCAAAAACACTTGCTAGGAATCTTGGAATAATCGATGAACTTGCTGAGAATTTGATTTCTGACGCTAAACAGCAGACGCGTTAGAGTATACGAAGTTCGGCTGCTGAAGGTGCTCTGGTTAAGCTTCAACAATACGGGCCGTGTCCTGTCCGTCGATTATTCCGTAATAGATTCTTCTTACTTCAGCCACAGACGTTGCAGTATTCAAGTTACACTATCACAAGGCAACTCTATTATTTCAGGCGAAGCTTTCTTTATATGAGGACCCTTATGTCAACTGGAGACGATAGAAAAAACGAAGAAAGCGAAAGCCAAGACTCTGATCTGCAGAAAACTTTGCAGGAATTGACCAAAAAGACAGCCGAACTGAGCCAAGAGATTAAGGATTCTTCTTCGCGTCTAGTCGGAGAATCAGACAGCTTCAAACAGGAAACGCAAAATTTGCAGTCTGCAATAAGCAAGGAGCTTGAAGTTTTCAATAACACCGCAGTTGCCTATAGAAAACAAGCAACGGACGCGGCACGTCAGATTTTGAAAGCGGCTGAAGATTATACGTCTTCGACTCACGGATTACTGAAAGAAGTTGAAAAATGGTCTTATCGCATTCTTGTTATCTCGCTAGTTGTGACTGTGCTCTATGTCTTTTCTTCAACGCTACTTAGATTGTCTGATGTGACTTTGGTTTCAGTCATTCTTCTAGTGGTTAGCATTATAGCCTCGGCTAACATAACGCTCAGATCAATTCACGGCAAATTCAAGGATTACGAAGACAAAATTGCTGAAGACACCAAGGTGACAATCAGAGACGTTGCTGGGTTCATCGCTCGCCCCTTGGAACTGAGAACAGACCCAAGAAATGTCAATCAGAAGCTTTCGACTTTTATGAGCGAATTCAACAAAGTATTGGGGGCTATTGGACACTATGTTCCACACCTTGAAAAGCTGTATGCGTGGAAGAATAAGGAACACAGAATTCGGGTTTTCACTCAGAGTGTAAGAAATTCCCTCAGAAATTTTGGAATCAAGTTGGATACCAGAGTCGATAGCGACCTCTTGGTATTTGGTCCTTGGGAAGAGAGTGAAGATGAATGGCTGATGAAGGTTTCAAAAATCATTTCAAAAAGACTTGACATTCCAGAGGAGGCTGTCTTGCTTGCATACTACGAGTATACAGATAACGTAGAAGGCAAACGGAATGCATGGAACACAATTTTGGGAAAACGTGAATTACTGAAAAAGATGGTTGAAATCCTATGTCAAGGAAAGATTGTTGATGTTCAATACCTGGATGTGAAACAGCTCTCATCTGTAGGGGCTATTGAAGAGATTCTAAGTAGGATTGGTTCGTTCTCTTTAGAGGAATTCAGAAGTGTCTACTATGGTTTCTATACAGAACTGACCAGACACAAGAGAAATGTCCTATCAACACTGGCCGAATATAATCTAAAAATTGACCAAGCAACAGAGAATAAAATCTTGGGATTCGTCCCAAAGACAAACAATCGAGAGGAATGGATCAATGAGCTTTTCGAACTGGCAGCCAGACTGGTTTCAGTGAAGAGGGACATCATCGAACTGATTTGTTCAGACAGAATCGGCGAGTATACAAGGCGAAAAAAGTGTTGGGAAAATATAAACCATAACAACTTGCTTGAAGAACTTGCAAGATTTCTCCTACAACAGAGACAGCTTGAACTCCCAGATCACTATGGAAGAAAGCCACAATCAGCCAAGTTTGTCTCAAGAATAATCGGTGAAGATAGCGACTACAATCTCTCAAGAATAATCAAGACAGTCTCAGATGCATTATCTAAACTCGATAACCAGAAGAAATCGTTGACCCAAGCTATTAGAAGCTATTCATTGCATCTTTCTGAGGATGACAGAGAGGAGTTCGAATCTCTTCTGCCCGCTAATGATCCTTTGTTTGATGCCTTAACAGCATACATTCAGCAGAAAATGATGATTGACAGAAATGTTATCAAACTGTTCTACTTTGACTATGTGCAAGCAGAGGAAGAAAGAAAACTTCTCTTTTCCAACATCCTAAATTCGGATACAGCTGCGCAGGTGGCATCTCTTGCACTGCGAAGAATGAAGATCGAGATTCCTAAGAAAAAGGATGATACCGTCGCCAATCTCTTGACAATAATGAAATCAATGAGTGACTTTGATGTTATGAAGCTGCAAGTCCTGCACGGGAAATATGCGACCCTAATTACATACTCAGACAAGATATCAGACTTCTTACGCAATGAAAGAATAGTCGCAAAGAAAGAAGCTCTTGATTTCGTAACTCTGCATGAAGTAACTGGCGAGAAAATTGAGGCGAGCACATTCGAGCAATTGAAAACACTGATCGAATATATTATGAAACAGAACGGCACGTTTTCCTCATTGGGCACTCAAGAAATGAGGGATATCATCGTTGCCGCTGCCGCCTTGTTTCTATCACAGCAAGAAGACGCAATTGCCGCAGAAGCATGCATGGAAGCTGCTCAATATAGCTTAGCAAGCAAGGTTCTCTATCAATGCATCAACCTGAGGGACAAGAAATTGGGCAAGACAACCGTTTGCCTGAAGTATGTTGCAGAAGCTGTGATTGGCGAGAAATACAAGGACTACGATTTGCTTTCAGACTTCAAATCGAAGCTTGCCCAAGGATTGCTGGTCAGAAGTCTGCAAGAACTGCTTCTCGCATCGATCAAGAAAGTAGAGGAAGAGTTTGGCAGGACAGAAGAACTCAGGATGACATTAGCTGAAATGAAAGAGGAGCTCACGGCATTTTTCAACATTGAACTCCACGAAGATTCAGTAGCCCTGCTTTTGAACACTGGTATAATCTCAGCTTATTTGATAACCACAAGCAGTGGCGCACCTGTTTTCAGTGGCGTAATAGAGGGGACGCTAGTCGACAGCTGCAATAAACTTGCCACCCAGGATCCTTCTTTTGAGAAGCTCTTGCAGCTCGAAACTGAAGAGAAAGTTGCTGGGGGAAGACATACAAGAGTCGGACTCGTTCCGCTAAACATGCACTTTGAGGACTTCAGCGACCGATTCCACAAATTGTTTGCCGAGGCTACTGCTTCCTATATTGGACTTCACCCAGAAGACGCACAGAAAGACTACTCGATCAATCTAATCCGCATATTTCCATCTGATGTTTCATTCAAATTGATACAGGGTACTCAGGCTGCCGAAGCAAAGCCACTTACGAACCCTGTAGAAACCATCAAGAACCTCATGATAGAGAAGTTCGATTTGGTTAGCAACCTTGAGTTTGTGGTTTCTTTGAAAGGGGAAGAACCAAAGACAACAATGAAGAATATTGTCACCACAATAATTAACACCGAAACATCCATCTATTCACTGACCAAAAGCAGCGTGGGTCACATCGTATCAAAGCATCCGAAACTGCTTGAAAAAATGGAAAACAGGGAGTTCGACAAAGAGCTTGAATCAAAAAGGAACTGTAGAAATCTTTCTGAACTCGCAATTATCGTGCACAAGATAAAGACCGAAAATATAACCGAGGTCATGGAAGCATTTGAAAAGGAATTCTTGGTTAACATAAAGCAGATAATATCTTCAACCAGCAGCAGGCTTGAGCAATCTCAACTGATTTCATTGTCGAAATCCATCTTGGCAACGCTGGACAGAATTGGCGCTATCTTCCTTATGTAGAAATAGACCGTTCGCTTTCAGAAGTGGATGAAATACAAGTAGAGATTAAAGAGGCATTAGTGAACACATTGATCATTTCTTATGAGCTTCTGCTAACTCGGTACTATATTCTCCGTTAGCTCTGGTCCATTCAAGCATCGCGTTTCCAGATGTGGTTTATTCCCAGAGGAGTACGTATTCTTGCACGTCGAAAGCAGATTCTTTACGAGACTGTGTATCTTGGCTAGTTTGTTTATAGGGAATTTGCCCGAAACCAGAGGCTTGGGATGAGCAATTGTATTTCTTAGTTTGACTATTTCACCGTGGCCCTCGCGTACCAGAGCATTTTTCACTCTTCTCTGAGATTCGCTGGAGCTTTCTGACCTTATTATCATGTGAATTAGTTCTTTCAAGTTTAAGTAATAGTATTCTTCAAGATTGTCGTGCGAATGCATTTGATTTTTTCTTGCTTTTCTTTTTCTGAGACAATACTTGCACTTGCAAACCTCTTTGATCCTGTCGTAATCTTTTGAAATCATCTCAAGTAGAGAGAGCTCTAATTCCGACATCAAGGCAAAAAGGCACATTTTCACTGCCGTCTTGTCCAGATCCGCTAAAGTTATCAGACCAATGATGTGGTTATTCTCGTTCCTTAGAAAGAGAGGAACGCTAGACTTGTTCTTTCGAGACGAAAATCTACTAATGACTTCCTCCATTGGAAGATCTTCCCGTATCTGATCTTCCTCCTCTATTCTTGTTGACGCCTCTTTACACTTCATGAATCCCTGCGCGATCTTATTCTCAATGTTTTCCTGACTTAGGTATTCGCTGATTTCACCCGACTTCAAGTCTGTTCCCTTAAGCATCGGTATGGCGGCAAATCCTTTTCGTCTCATAATTTGAAGTTGTTCATCAAGCGAATCACCCGGTTTACAACACTCAAATCTGTCTCTAGGCGTCATTATGCAGAATGCACAGACCGTGCTAGCGACTTTTCGGAAGACCTCAAGTGAACTTGTCCGAATCCTAATCTTGGGTTTTCGTTGCATTCGAATATCGCAGCTTCAATGTCTCTACGGCATTTCATATATCATTTATGAACCGGTAATCAGCAAGCGTGAGGTATCAAGACATCGTAATTCTCTCTACTCAAATCTTATCCCATCTGGCTCCGAACGTATCAGAGAAGAGTAAAAAAGAAGACGTGCGTGCTTTTGTAAACAGGTTTGCTGGACCAGCTTGCTATGTTTTCAACACATGCTTATTTGTCGCTCCTTCGACAAGATCTCATTTTTCGGCTTTCTGCTTGAGTCTATATATTGATTGAGTAGAGAAATTGAGTAGGGCAACTTGGACATACAAAGAGAAAGCAGGGTACCTGAATCTGCAGGACTCGAGGCTGGCCGACTGCGACACTGGTTGGCACTGTTTTCATGTACATGTGCGCCTGGCAACTGGGACAAATCACCGGATCTCGCTCAGGTCTGAGCCAAGCACCTAATGAATTGTTAACTAGGTGAGGCATCTCCCATACATCAACATTTTGAACCCAATTTCCGGGCAGAGTCAAAATTGACAGAATATATCTACAAGCAGCGTCTCAGTAGCGAAGCGCGCGCTGGCTTGTCCCTAAAATGGTTAAAAATGGTTTTAATTCCGTTCTGCAAACTTCTGCTGGTTCGAGAAGGCTGGTTGCCACAAGGAATTCAGGAACAAATGCGAAGTCCAAAACTGTCCCCAAATCACAAAAGGCGAATAAAAACCATTTTACACCAATTATTTAACTCGCCCGCGCATACTCTTCCAGAACCTCCCAATCTTCAACAAGATTAACAAAACAATTCCACCCCTAAACTATGTTACCACAAGAGTTTAAGACAATCCTGGCACCGCCAAGGAACACTGTTCTTTGCGAGCACCTCCAAGGAATAGTGTTCCTACGAGAGCCCGCCAAGGAATAGTGTCAGAAAACGGACACGTCAATGGCATGGAACGCGAACACTCAGAGACCAAGTAGTGACACTGTGAAGCTGTTCAGAAATAGTCATATAACAATAGGGAGTATCCATAGATAGCCGACCGGGGAAAAGCTTTGCCCAAGAACTATGTTTACAGAGTTGATCATGATACAGGGTTTGCGCCTCACATAGAGAAACGAATCTGCACACTCAGCGGATGCAAGAAAACTACTGCAGAAAAAGGAGCCACAAGAAACAGTTGGGTTATTGGAATAGGCGGCAATGGAACTGGCAAACCCAACAAGCTGATATATGCTATGAAGGTAATTGAGAACTTGCACTACGAGGAATTCCAAAGAAGATTTCCTATTGCTGGCAAATACTTAAGTCCCAAACACGCGGGACCGAGCGTTCTTGTTTCAAAGCGGTTTTACTACTTCGGAGACAAAGCTATAGATTTGCCTCCAGATCTAAAGCGTATCTTGGTCAAAGCGCAAGGTTGTAAATGTATATCGGATGAGGATGCTGCCAGACTGGAACAATACGTTATCGAAAGGGGATTCAAATGCGGAAAGCATGGAGATCCAAACAACTCGGAGGAGTTGCCCAAGCGTAGTTGTGGGAATAAACGCACCAAACGGAAAAGAGTATGTCGTTGATCCTGCCTACGTCACATATGGTTATTGAAATCCTGTAATCGCAACGCTCGTGCACAGTCTGAAGGCATCAAATATATGCGCAAGTTTGGGGAATTGTCAGACAGCCTCTTCTCTCTTCTGAGTCAAGTCCCGTGCTTCCTGAATAGTCTTACAAGTGAAAGCGGTGTCTAAGTCAAACCAAAGATGCTGATTGCCGTAGATATTTCCGTTCCTGACCTCTTTGGCAGGTTTGAATGGCTTCCCCAATTTCAGCAGGAAGTGAGGAATTTTCCATTCTTCTCTGTCAACCGGTAGGTGTTCATACATTTTTGTGACTATCTCGTAACTGTCGACATGATGTATGGACTGCAATTTCCCATAGTATCTGAAAGCAATGTAGTTGGGCGGATCGGCAGGCCAATTCTTAATCATCGGATAGAAATATTTCCCCTTTTTTGTAACAATGTCAATCCAGGACAGCTTTGAGAATTCAGGCGTATCTGATCCCAATGCAACGCAGAACACCTTGTTGGAATTCCTGTCTTGCATAGTTATCACTTTTCTGAAGTACGTTCCCAAGTGATTAAGCATTCTCTTTTCATGTGTTCCCGAACCTCGATATGCTCGTTCAACAAAGGAAAGGATGTCTCTCCATGATATGTATTCTATGGGGGCCTTCAGCTTTGAGTTCCCAAGTTTTTCTTCAGCATATTCCCTTCTGCACTCGCTTATGACCACAAGAAGTCGTTTGCATGATTTGTACTCCTCAAGACGGGAAGCATATTTGTCTAGTTGCGCTTGTGCAGGCAGATTCCATCCTATCTTTGCCTCAACTATTGCGAAGAGATCACTATCGATCAGAAGCTCTATGTCTGTGAAGCCTCGGTCTTTCTTCCCAAACTGCTGCAACCTGACTTCGCAGTCCGCGCACTTGTAGTCTTGTTTTGTGATTCTGTCCACTAGCATTTTCAGCAGTTCTTTGTTCTCTGACAAAGTCAGCCCAAGGGCGCAAGTGAGTCCATTCTCATCGTATCCAAGCAAATCAAATATGCTTTCCACTTCTGCTCCATGCATTAGCAGTCTCATGATTCTCTATTAGTCGCTAAAAAGGATATAAATGACAAGCGCTTCGAGCACTCGTCTTGCATTGTCGTTTTCACTGCACGGTTGAGAATTGCCTTGTATTTCCCAAGAACCTAGGTGAAAAATTCAGGTTTCCAGGATGGTAGAAGGAACGTAGATCACCTTGTTCTTACGTAGATCCCTTGAGAAAGCCAAGACTCCGCACAACCATCAACATGGTGGTTCTCAGAAAAGAGCTTCTTGCGTAGCGGTAAGCGAACTGGCTATAGTTGCCATGATTGCTGATGCTTCCTCTTCGTCGAGTTCCTTGACCAGACCCTCCAAGTTCGTTGAGTTAAGTAGTATGGCGAGATAAGCCCTCGATGTTAACTCGTATACTGTAGTTTCGAATTCTGCCTTTGTTTTCCTAGCACCAGCTTTCTTGGTGTAACCTGATTCTTCTAGAGATCTTACTCGTTTGTTCACGCTCGCATACTTGGTCTACTTCAGACCTCTTTGTGTTCGGATTTTCTTATGTATGTCGTAGATTGTTTGTGGTCCTTTTTGGGCTAGGGTTTGGAATATGGCGCGGTTGAGTTTGGCTTCTCGGCCTTTGAACACTGAAAGCTCTGTGCCCTTCCTTCTCGCCACAGCATTCGCTCACCAGAAAGGTCTGTAAAAGAGAAAATAAGTACAGAACTGGCTTATTACATTAATTAGAGCGTTTTTCTAGCTCTTACCCGACGGAAAACGTTTCTGCACGCAGAAAAACCGCTAGTGCAAAAGTGTTTCGGCGTGCCGACATATAAACAAAATCTGAGCTTCAACGTTGGAATCAAGTGTCCAGGCTGGTTTCTCTTGCTTTTTCTGGCGGGTGTTTGCGGCGTGCCGAAACGTTTTTGCGGGGGTCAAAGTGATGACGAGGTAGCTGCCTTTTCGCCACTCGCTTGTTCTTCCCTCTATTTTTGTTGGGTGGTAGCCTAAGCTCTGAAAGGGCTTCGTAGGGGCGTTCTATGGCTGTTCGGCGTATTGTATGCTTCTATTACGGGGCATCCTTCCCAATGCATTTGCTGCGGGCTTCTATGCCACATAGATGAAGCCTCTATAACAGCTTTCCATAAACTTTAAGAAAACCCAAACTTGAGAGGAGCTCTTCGAAGTTTCAGAGCAACTAGGTTCCGCTCTCTTCTAACGCGCGACGGACTTTTTCATAATTCTCCAAGAGACCAAGACGGCAAAAAGCACGAGAATTGATACTACCAGCGTGATACTTAGAAGGAACGAGTTATATCCAATAGCTTGAAAGACAAAATAGAAAACCACTTGCAAAACAACCATTACCAAGACTGCCCATGCAAAGAGTTTGAAGACTGTATCCGATGATGACAATTCTCTCGCCTATCATACTAAACACGATTTTTATACTTAAATTTTAGCAAAAACCCAGACCCAAAGTCATTAGAGTCAAAGGCTTAATTATCATAACCCCAAATCCAGAACCTTCGAGAAACCTAAATTGATAAATTGGTGTTGTGGAGTTAGCTATATTTGGGAAAGCGGAAACTGGGCGGGTGTTGCTTGCATCCCGTATCACTCCGCTGAGAGTAAGCTTCCCAGTTTGTCCCTCTCCCACCCACGAAGGTTGGAGGGTTCAAGCGAAAAGTCGATAAACCTACAAACCAGCAAAGAGTGTAGGAAGGATGGAGATTAGGGGTAAGGGTAAGCCGATATTTTGCGGAAGCGGCGGCGAATGGAAGGTTGAGCTTGAACAACGCCTACAAAAAGACGCTGAAATTGTGCTTCTTGCCTTGGGAGACGTGAAATACGAAGTGTTAAGTTATTTGAACAAGAGAAAAGACATAGAAGTAGTGAAGCTTGAAACGAGATACATGAAGAAGCGGGAGAAGGGCACGGGAGTCAAAGTCACAGTCAGAAGACGCATGCAAGCCGAGCCGCTCCAAAAATAAGTGAAACTTTGCCTTTGC
>Ga0315294_10003208_pt1 | contig 17781 bp, 16 predicted proteins | sample YL17G13_40_MG_FD_203626 | JGI IMG/M metagenome (GOLD analysis project Ga0315294, IMG submission 203626) | Sediment microbial communities from Yellowstone Lake, YNP, Wyoming, USA - YL17G13_40 | ecosystem: Environmental > Aquatic > Freshwater > Lake > Sediment | place: USA: Wyoming | collected... | reverse complement strand
GCCTTCCTGTCCATCATGGCGTAGAGCAAAGTCGTGAGAACCCTAGTGCCGCTCGCTCCGATCGGATGGCCGAGCGCGACCGAACCGCCGTTCACGTTTACACGACTCCAGTCCCATCCCAGGGAGTTTCCGTCCGCCAGCGCCTGCGCGCTGAACGCCTCGTTTGCTTCTATGAGGTCGAAGTAGTCCATCTTCTTTCCGAGCTTTTCCAACAGCGCGCGCACCGCGAATATCGGAGCCTCGAAGAGCTCGGCAGGCGGCGTGCCTGCCGTGACGTAGCCCGTGACTCTCGCGAGCGGCTTGACACCCAGCTTCTGGGCCTTCTCGGCGGACATGACCACTACCGCCGAGCCGCCGTCGTTCGTGGAAGGGGCGTTCCCCGCGGTGATGGTACCGTCTTTGGCGAAGACCGGCCTCAGTTTGGCGAGCGACTCGAGCGTCGTGTCCGCCCTGGGTCCCTCGTCAGTATCAAACTTGACAGGGTCGCCCTTCCTCTGCGGGATTTCGATCGGCACGATTTCCTGCTTGAACTTTCCGTTCTTTATTGCGTTCACCGCCTTGATCTGGCTCTCGTACGCGTAGCGATCCTGGTCCTCACGCGTGACGCCGAACTTCTTGGCGGTCGCTTCGGCGAGGATGCCCATGTGGCAGTTACCGTACGGGTCCCAGAGACCGTCCAGCACCATGGAGTCGTGCAGCGTGCCGTTCCCCAGCTTGTAGCCAGTGCGGGCTTTGTCCAACAGATACGGGCAATTGCTCATGCTCTCCATCCCGCCGGCCACTATCACGTCCGCGTCCCCGGCCTTTATGGCCTGGGCGGCAAAGACGACCGCCTTGAGGCTGGAGGCACACACCTTGTTCAGGGTCACGGCCCCGATTGTGTGAGGAAGCCCCGCGCCCAGCATCGCCTGCCTCGCCGGCGCCTGCCCCACGCCCGCCTGCACCACCTGCCCCATCAACACCTCCTCCACCTGTGAGGGTTCTATGCCGGCTCTCTTGACTGCCTCCTTGATGGCAAAGGCGCCGAGCTGCGGGCCCGTGAAGCCCGAAAGCCCGCCGAGAAACCTCCCTATTGCGGTTCGAGTCGCGCTCGCTATCACAACATCTCTCGCCATGAAACTCCTCCTTCGTTAGCTTGCTGCGTGGCTAGCTGCATCCTGCGCCGGCCGAGTCCGTGAAGCCGTTGTTTGTGCAGACGAGAGCCCTACTTGAGCAGCTCTCTCGCGATGACGAGTCTTTGTATCTCTGAAGTGCCCTCCCCTATTTCAGTGAGTTTGGCGTCCCGGAAATATCTCTCCACGGGATAGTCCTTCATGTAACCATAGCCGCCATGTATCTGGATGGCCTTTGTGGTGGCGCGCATAGCTGTCTCGCCCGCGAAGAGCTTGCACATTGAGGATTCCAGCGTGGTCTTCTCTCCTCTGTCTTTGCGGCGCGCAGAGTAGTAGACCAGATGCCTGGCGCAGGCAATCTCGGTGGCCATGTCAGCAATCATCCACTGGATCGCCTGGAAGTCGGCGATCGGCCTGCCGAACTGTTTCCTCTCCTTCGAATACTTGATGCTGGCGTCGAGCGCTCCCTGTGCGATTCCCAGCGCCATCGCGCCTATGCTGATTCTCCCGCCGTCCAGGGCGTTCATGAAGATGCTGAAGCCCTGTCCCTCCCGGCCCAGGAGATTCTCTCTGGGAATGCGGCAGTCCTCGAACACGACCTCACACGTGTCCGAGCCGCGCACGCCCAGTTTCTTCTCCTTGGTGCCCACGGAGAACCCCGGCGTTCCTTTTTCCACCAGGAATGCACTGATGCCTCTCGTGCCCTTGCCCTTTTCGGTGACGGCAGTGGCGATGCACACCTGCGCCACACCCGCGCTCGTTATGAATATCTTCGTGCCGTTGAGCACGTAGCTGTCGCCGTCCTTGACGGCTGTCGTTTCGGTTCCGCCGGCGTCAGAGCCCGCGTTCGGCTCGGTGAGTCCGAAGGCTCCGATCTGCTTTCCTTTCGCAAGCGGCACCAGATACTTGCGTTTTTGCTCTTCTGTTCCGAACGCGAAGATGGGATACGCTCCCAGAGAAATGTGTGCGGCCAGGGTAATCCCGGTCGAGCCGCACACTCGCGAAAGTTCTTCGACTGCGATGGCGTAGGATACGGTGTCGAGCCCGGCCCCACCGTACTGGGGAGGAAAACAAATTCCCATGAGACCCATCTCGCCCATTTTCTTGACGGTGTCCCATGGGAACTCGCACGTCTCGTCTATTTCCTTGGCCCTGGGCTCCACCACCTCAAGAGCGAACTTGCGAACAGACTTTCTCACCATTTCCTGCTCGGGCGTGAGCTCCATAGAGTTCTCCTTATCTTAAAAACTCATCCCAACGCCTGCGGCAACGCTCACAAACGTAAGCTCTTCGGATGGGACCATCGAGCCTTCGTCCGGGTCGGAGATCTCTCCGAGTCCTCCGTAAGAGCCCTCAATGAACGTGTGGAAAGGCAGTGACTTGAGTCTCAACTGCGCGCCCAGGGTGCCCGCGTAGCTCAGCCGGAAGGCACTATCGGTCGCCTTGCGGCCACTGATGGCGCCGGTATGTTCCACAGAAGTGATGGCCGGTCCTACTCCGACCCCGAGATACGTGGCCACTGACTTCTCTCTGCCGCTGGGGTAAAACTTCGCGAAGGCTCTGAAGGAGGAATTCCTGGTCTGCTGTTCCACTGTCCCGTCCCAGCCCGTGTACCCCGGCACTACCCCCTCATAGCTGGTCGTCCTGCGGGCATAATCGGCCATCGCGCCCACGAGCCAGGAGTCACCGCCGAAGCCGACGGAAAGCCCGGGAAGCGCCGTGTCCTTGAACCACGGGGTGCCCTGCGCCTCGCTCACAAAGAGATAGCCGATCGAACCGTCGACCTGCCAGGAGAGCCCGGCGGACGCAGGCGCGGCAGGAACGAGAAGCGCGGCGAGGAATACTGCTGCGGCGAACGCCGACATGCAGATGGAACTCGACACACGTGAAGGACTGACCGCGCGAGAAGAACCTGACGCGCGCTTGAACTCGGTAGCGAGCTGCGAGAAACCGAATGTGCGGAAGGAACTGAACGGACTAATCACGTTGCCCACCCTTTCCCTTGAGGCGAACCGGTCAAATCGCCTTGTGTGTAAGATGCTCGGGCGCGGGTCCAAGCGCAGGCGTTCGCGCTCGGCGCCCCTCAAACAACGGTTCTTGTTTCAGACGCTGGCCCTTTCGGAGCTCTTGAACCAGTCTCTTATGTACGCTGCTATTTCGGTCGTCGGAGAGCCCGGGCCGAAGACCCTGGCGACGCCGGCCTTCGCAAGCTCCTTCACGTCCGCTTCCGGAATGATCCCGCCTCCAACGACCAGCACGTCGTCTACGCCCTTTGCCTTGAGCAGCTGGACGACCCTGGGGAAGAGAGTCATGTGTGCTCCGGAAAGGATGCTCAGGCCCACGACGTCCACGTCCTCCTGCACCGCGGCCTCGGCGATCATCTCTGGAGTCTGGTGGAGGCCAGTGTAGATGACTTCCATGCCCGCGTCGCGCAGGGCGCTCGCAACGACCTTGGCTCCCCTGTCGTGACCGTCAAGACCCGGCTTTGCCACCAGGACTCTCACCTTTCTTTCCATGTCTCTCATCCACCTTTCATATCAAGAGGCTCGTCGCAGATTAGAAAATTGGCCTCTCCTTGTATTCTCCAAAAACGCCCTTCAGGACGTCTACCATTTCGCCGAGCGTGGCGTATGCCCGCGCCGCCTCGACGATCGGAGGCATCAGGTTGTCGCTGCCACCGGCAGCGTTCTTCAACACCTCGAGGCGTCTCTTCACGAGGTCGTTGTCCCTCCTGGCCCTGAGCGCTTTCACTCTCTCGACCTGGATGCGCTCGACCTCGGGGTCGATCTTGAGGATCGGGATCTCTATCTTCTCGTCCTCGATCACGTACTCATTCACGCCGACCACCACTGCCTTTCCCTGTTCGATCTTCTTCTGATAGGCGTAGGCGGCGTCGGAGATCTCTTTCTGGAAGAAGCCCCTGTCGATGGCCTTGACTACTCCCCCCATGCTCTCGATTCTCTCGAAGTAGTCGTACGCTTCCTTCTCGAGCCGGTTGGTGAGCGCCTCGACGAAGTAAGAGCCCGCCAGCGGGTCTATCGTGTTAGCGACACCGGTCTCGCAAGCGATTATCTGCTGCGTTCTGAGCGCAATCTGGACGGCCTTTTCGCTGGGCAGCGCGAGTGTCTCGTCCATCGAGTTCGTGTGAAGAGACTGCGTGCCGCCAAGCACGGCGGAGAGCGCCTCGTAGGCGGTCCTCACAATGTTGTTCTCAGGCTGCTGTGCCGTGAGCGAGCAGCCGGCGGTCTGCGTGTGAAATCTCAAGAGCCAGGACTCCGGCTTCTTGGCTCCGTATTTTTCCTTCATCTCGCGCGCCCAGATTCTGCGCGCGGCGCGGTATTTGGCGATCTCCTCAAAGAAATCCAGGTGCGCGTTGAAGAAATAGGAGAGCCGTGGGGCGAACCTGTCGACGTCCAGGCCCGCCTTTATGCCCGCCTCCACGTACGCGAAGCCGTCCGCCAGCGTGAAAGCGAGTTCTTGAGCGGCGGTCGAGCCCGCCTCCCTTATGTGATAGCCGCTGATGCTGATCGTGTTCCACTTGGGAACGTGGTCGGCGCAGAACCCCATGATGTCGGTGATTATGCGCATCGAAGGCTCCGGCGGGAAGATCCAGCTTTTCTGTGCGATGTACTCTTTCAAAATGTCGTTCTGTATGGTGCCGGAGATCCTGTCGGAGCTCACGCCCTGCTTCTCGCCCACACAGATATAGAAGGCGAGCAGTATCGAGGCGGGCGCGTTGATCGTCATGGATGTGCTGACCTTGTCCAGAGGGATCTTGTCGAAGAGCACTTGCATGTCTTCCAGCGAATCGATGGCGACTCCGCAGCGACCGACCTCGCCTATCGACCTGGGATGGTCGGAGTCGTAGCCCATTATCGTCGGCAGGTGGAAGGCCACGCTCAGGCCGGTCTGGCCGCGGTCGAGGAGGAAGTGATACCTTTGATTTGTGTCCATGGCGGTGCCGAAGCCCGAGAACTGACGCATGGTCCAGAGCCGGCCCCGGTACATGTTGTTCCTGACGCCGCGTGTGAAGGGGTACTCGCCGGGAAAGCCCAGGTCCCGCCCGTAGTCCAGCCCCTCGATGTCGCAGGGCGTGTAGAGGTCCTTCACGGGGTCGCCAGATATTGTCTCGAATAGGGCGTCCCTTTGCGTGGCCGCGGGCTTGCAGCGTTCCCGCCATTTCTTTTCAGCTTCTCTTATCTTTTCGTAAACATCCATCACTGCCCTATCTCACGCAGCAGGCTCTCCGCCGACTTGTAGGGCGTTGAGCTTCCGGCCGTCACGCTCACGACTTCGGCATCGATGAGCCGGTTGAGCTTGTTGTGCTCCCACGCGAACTCGATTATGCGATTCTTGAGTATATCGACTATCTTGGCCTTGATGCATTCCCTGCGCCGATGCTCTATGTTCCCTGACGTGACGAGGAGCTTCAGGTGTTCCTCGATTTTCCTATGAAGTTCCTCGACGCCCTTCCCCTCGAGAGCCACGGTGGACAACACCGGCGGCCTCCAGCCGTTCTTGACGGGCTTGAGCTCGAGAGCTGAGTCCAGCATCCTCTTCGCAACGTCAGCACCCTCGCGATCCGACTTGTTGATGACGAAGATGTCACCGATCTCCATCAGTCCCGCTTTCATCGCCTGGACACTGTCGCCAGATTCGGGAACGAGCACCACGACTGTGCTGTGAGCCTCCTCGGCGATCTCCAGCTCGCCCTGCCCCACTCCCACTGTTTCGACGATTATTCTATCAACTCCGAAGGCGTCGAGCACCTCGCAAACTTCGAGCGTCTTCCACGCGACCCCCCCGGGGCTCCCACGCGAGGCCATGCTCCTGATGAAAACGCCTTCATCCAGATTGACGCTGGTCATCCGGACTCTGTCCCCAAGCAGCGCGCCGCCTGAGAAAGGACTCGTAGGATCCACAGCGACGATTCCCACTTTGTGAGCATTGGCCCGCATCTGACACGCGAGGTGATCAACGAGTGTGCTCTTCCCCGCACCGGGAGGGCCGGTGACGCCGACTCGAAGAGCCTTGCCCGTGTGCTGATAAAGCGTGTCGAGGACGAAAAGCGATGAAGGGTGGCCGTTCTCCACTAGACTGATTATCCTGGAAAGCGCAACTCTGTCGCCTTCCCAAAATCGCTTGAGGAGTCCTTCAATCTCTACTGGCACGGTTCATCTGTCCTAGTATTCTATCCCTTCTCTCGCTTCGATCCCGGAGCTGAAGTGGTGCTTTATGTCCAGCAACTCGGTGACTGTGTCCGCCACCCTCTGTATCTCCGGATGCGCGTATCTACCAGTGAGGATGAGCTCTACCTGTGATGGTTTCCGCTCGACGAGGTCCAGGAGCTCATCCAGAGTGACGAGCCCGTAGTCCACCGCTATGTTGATCTCGTCAAGGATCACCATGTCGTACTGGCCGGAGCCGACTGCGTCGACTGCTCTCTTCAACCCGACGCGGGCAAGCTCCCTGTCCTCGGGCGCAGGGTTGTCCTTGTCGACGAACGCGTCGCGGCCGAACTGCACAATCTCGAACCCGGGCACGTGCTTGACCGCCTCGAGCTCACCGTAGACGCGGCCCTTCATGAACTGAATCATCAAAACTTTGAGTCCGTGGCCCGCGGCCCGAAGACCACAGCCCAGGGCGGCAGTGGTCTTGCCCTTGCCGTTGCCAGTGAGAACCTGAACCGTACCTGTCGTGAGCCTTCCTGGCGCCATATTGTGTGGTGTCCTTCTGAAGTGCTGGAGAGAGGATCCGGGGACTCTGGCGCAAAACACCGACCATACACCCGGTCTTGTCTCGCGAAAAAGAGCCGCCAAGGCTCTGGCGCAAGACGCGTTCCCAGCGCCCGGCCTCGCCGCGCGTAACTCTGCACTCTGACAAAACATATAACGCTAGCACGCCGGCCAGGGGTGAGTCAATGTGGATTTGGGGGGAGACTACATCAACATGAGTTAATCTGAGGTGCAAATGTTAACATAGGTTAATCAGGTAGACGACTTCAGACGCGCCCGGGAGGACTCAAGCAGAGCCGCAGCAAGGGTATCCTGAACCGGTCCTACGAGCGAGCCCTCTCACCTCCAACCGGTCGCCCTCAGGACTGGAGTATCCTCGCACACTCTCAGGGCTTCTGTGGGCACTCGCAGGGCGGGCATCCCTTGTCGAAGACGACCTTCCAGCGGTCCTTGCCCTCCCGGCGCCATATCGACATGAAAGTGCCTGCGTCTCGACCCTCGGCGTCACGAATCGGACCGGTGCTGAGCGCGAGCTTGCCAGAATCCAGCACTTCGACGCGGTCAAACTCCCACGAGAAGGGCGCGCTTGGGCTCTCGAAGAGCGGCTTCCAGCCGGCAGCCACCGCGGCCTTGCCCCGAAGGACCGACTTGCTGCCGAAAAACACGGCTTCGTCCGCGATGAACGACACGAATGCCGCATGGTCGCGCGCCGCCATCGTCTTCGCAAACGCCATCTCCGCCTCGCCCACCTGGAGGGCGAGCTGTTCGTTGGTTTCACGCGCGGCAGTCGCAGGTGCAGGAGCGATAGCGGCGGCCAGAATTGCCATAAACAGTACGAGCAGAGGCAGAATGTTCCTCATCCTATTCTCCTTTCCGTGACTGGCTGACCTAAAGCTGCTGAGCAATGGCCGGAAGGACTTCACGGGCAGGCCCTTCAAATCGCCTATAACTCTGGATTCGTAACCAAGCACAAAGGGGACGTCACCAGCGGACTGCCGACATTCCTATTTGTCTGCGGGGTCAGGCCGGTTGCCGAACGCATCCAGAATCTGATCCCGGCCGATATCAGAAACATCGAGATTGACTGTTTGAAGCCGAAGGAATTGCCAGAGCCGCTTTTCTGAATGAGCTTGGCATCGTACCAGTTCAGCCCGTCGCAGAGGAGGCCGGTTCACTCTATCTCTGGCGACCCTGCAAATTCAAAACTGAGAACCCGTCCGGCGAGAGACTAGAACGGGGCCAGGCCTTCGCCCTGAACAGAGTCTGAGGCTTCATCGCTTCTTTCGGGGCAGTCGTAGCGAGTGATGTCACAGAAGGTGCACTCGTCGGCGCTGGGAACTCGCGACAACTCGCCGTCACCGACAATGCGCTCGACGAGCCCCCAGATTCGGCCCGCCGTGTCCTGGCTGAGCTCATCGGGAGCTATTTCGACCGCATGCTCACGGTAGTCAACTCGACCGCTCAGCGCAAGGCCTTTGTATTGGGGCCTGCAGAGAGGAAGGGCAAGCATGTAGACGAGAACCTGAAAATAGTCGGCTCCACGCGGCTGGCCTGTCTTGCAGTCGACCACGAGCACGTCGGAGGCTCTCACCGCGATTATATCCGGCTTGCCGCCGAGCACTGCTCCACTGTTTCCCTTAAGATTGAACTTGTTCTGGTCTTCAATGCCAACAGAGAAGCCGTCCTTTGCCAGGGCAGTCGCCCGTTCCCTGACCATCTGGGCGTGTTCCGCATTCCACTTTGCGAAGTCGAACGTGCCCGGTTTTTTCTCATATTGCATGTGGTGAGAACGGAACCAGGCGGTCCACTCGCAGTGTGCCTCTCCGGCCAGCAATCGTGTTATCCAGCTCACCCACACGTAAGGACTTTCGCGTCTTTCAGTCATGGTGCCTCGCTGGTTGTATGTCGTTCGGGATCTGACCCGGGGCCGCGCTACGCAGCGTCCGGGCGCCAGCTCTTCGCACTCGGTCTAATCCAGACGTTGGAAGTAAGATTCCTCGATGATTCCCGGTGCCGACCAGTCTCATGCATTCATTCGGAGAAGCGCTGAGAGCCTTCCAGAGAACTTCTCTCAACAATGTCGCAACTGCCCACTGCCTTTGTCCGAACGCGGCGCATGCAGCTTCGACGAATGCGACCTCAGACCGTACACATCCGCAGGACCACCCCCTACCTGTGCACCAATCCCTTGCCCAAGGAGTGCAGCTTCCACTGCTCTTTGAAGTCGCGGAATGCGGCGAGCTTTCTTCTGCCTGTCAGCGTCATAACTAGTTCGAATGCGATCCAGGCGAAGTATATTATCGTGATCTCTTCCCTGAAGTCGGGCCTGATGAACTGGACCAACCACAACCCGAACAACCCGCCGGCCTCGAACGCTCTGAACTCCATGTTGGCGAGGAGCAGGAATCCGAGAATAGACTGTGCCATCGTGAGAAGAATCTCGGTCTTCTGGTGCTGGTCGAAGATGATTGCCGAGTAGCCTCCGCAGCTCAGACTGTAGACGATGGGGATCATCCCGATTAGGAGCGTCCATTGGTTGATGTTGGACGAGACCATGTTCATGAACGCCATCGGTGCCTTTCTGACTGTTCTGGCCCAGTAGAAGGCGCTCACTTTCTCGGGGAATTCCGAAAGAAAAGGCGCCACCCACTGCACGAACACGAACTGCGAAACCCCGAGGGTCGTTGCCAGGCCAAGCATACTGTGCAGGAATGGCCTCGCGATGAACATGATACCGACGCCGCCAACCAGAAAGAGCAGGATGATTGCCGCAGGCCGCTTCCACCCGCCGAGAGAAAGAACCTTCGCCGTTACTTTTGGCAGTTCGTGCGTGCCGTCCTCCTCTTTGGCCGGCAGGTTCTTGGCCACGATGAGGTACGCGACGTAAAAGAGGATGAGAAAGATGCTGTCGATCATGTTGAGGGTGCCCTTAAAGAGGATCACCCAGAAATACAGGAGCGGAGGAATCAGAGCCATCACTTCGACAGCGTGGTCTTTATCCAAACGAATGGGATCAAAGAATGCGCGTTCCGCGATTGAGGGATGCAGGGCTGAGGTTTGATTCGAGCAAGCCAGCTCCGCGCGCAGCGCCCTCATCTGACGGTTCTTGGCTGAGATGGCGGCGGTGAAATAAATGAGCGGCCAGCCGACTCCCACGAGAAGGCGGAGTGAGCCGGTGAAGTTGGCGGTTATGAGAGGGACATTCTGTTCCCAGGCGATGACAGCTTCTACGGCGAACTCAGGCAGAGTCTGAAGCCACGCCAGGATCGCCAACGAGAGAGCCTGTGAAACAAAGAACTGGGCGCTCTCGGCGGCCCAGGCAATCACAAAAGAAGCGAACACGACTCCTGGAAAAGTCCAGATAGCGTGTATGGCTTTCGACGTGTTTTCCGAAATGTTAGAACCCGATATCAAACCTCACTCCCTATGTCTCCAAATCAGTCTTCATCTTGAGCAGCGTCATCACGTCTCTTCTCGTAAGGATGCCGAGCAACCTGTCCCCTTCTGCGACCGGCAGCATGCCCCACCCACTCTTCAGCATCTTCGTCAGGGCGTCCACTGCGTCGTCCTCGGGGCGAAGCACAACCTCCTCGGAGACAGGGGTCATGACGTCTCTGACCGTGACCATGTGCCACTGCTCCCTGGGCACGTGCTTCACCTGATCCACGTCAACCATTCCCACGAGCGACGTGGCGTCCACTACGGGGAAGCTGTTGAACCTGTATTTGAAAAAGAACGATTCCACGAGCTCGACCAGGGTGACTTGCGGGCTCACGTGTATCACGTCCGTCGTCATGGTCTGCCGCACCCTGAGCCCTGAGAGTGCCTTTCTAACCAGCACCTGCTGGTAGCTGCCTTCGGCGGCCTGCTGGAGGAACATGCCGATGAGCACGAGCCAGATTCCACCGAAGTTCCTGGTCACGAAGATCTCGAAGAGTCCTGTCAGAATGAGGAGAATCGCGAACCCGCGGCCGAGAAGCGAAGCAATCCTGGTCGCCCTCCGGATGTCCTTGCTACGCTTCCAGAGGATGGCGCGAAGGACGCGGCCACCGTCCAATGGGAAACCGGGCACGAGGTTGAAGGCCACCAGTGCCGCGTTCACGTACCAGAGATACTCCAGCACCGCGACAATCGGCATCCTGCCGTATTCCGTGAAGAGAACGAGGTAGGCGACGAAGAATATGACCGCGAGGGCGAGACTACACGCGGGCCCGGCAATGGCCACTTTGAGCTCGGTGTTGGGGTCATCGGGCTCCTTGCCCAGATGCGCGATTCCGCCGAAGATGAAGAGCGTGATGCCGCGTATTCCCAACCCCATCCTGTTGGCCACGAACGAGTGGGAAAGCTCGTGCAGGAGGACCGAGATGAACAAGAACAGCGCGGCCACGACGCTCACCAGCCATATCGTCACCTTGCTGAAATCGGGATACGCCTGCGGAAAGTGCTCGACCGCGAGACTCCATACCACGAGTCCAAGCACCACAAACCAGGTGTAGTGAATGGAAATCCTTATTCCACCTATGGAAAAGAGATTGAATCCTCTTCGCATGGTCCTATCCTACCAGTTTCTCGAACTCCATCTCTGCCAAAATTCTTATCCCAAGCTGCCGCGCCTTGTCCAGCTTGGTCCCGGCGTCTTTTCCTGCGACCACGAAATCGGTCTTCTTGCTGACTTGGGAAGCGACTTTGGCGCCGAGTGTCCGGACTAGCGATGACGCATCTTCCCGCGAGTGTCGTTCGAGCGTGCCCGTAAAAACGAAGCTCTTTCCCGCGAGCTTTCCGGCAAGCCGCGCGGCAATCCGCCCCGTGGCTCTCCTATCTGCGGCCACGCTCACGCCGGCCTCGAAGAGCTTCTCCAGCACTTTGAGGTTCTGCTTCTCTCCGAAGAAACTCGTTATGCTCTGCGCAATCTGCGGCCCGACCTCGGTCACAGTTTGGAGCTCGTCCAAACCGGCGGTCTTGAGCTTCTCCAGGCTCCCGAAATGCCCGGCCAGCACCTGAGAGAGATGCTCGCCCACGTGCCGGATTCCGAGGGCATAGATGAACCTGGAAAGCGTGGTCTTTCTGCTCTTGCCTATGGATGCGAGTATGTTCTCCGCGAGCTTATCCCCCATTCTCTCGAGTTTGAGGAGATCTGATTTCTCCAGCGCATACAGGTCTGCGACGCTCTTGACCAGCCCCACGTCTATGAGCTGAGCGATTATCTTTCCCCCAAGCCCCTCTATGTTCATTGCTCTTCTGGAGGCAAAATGGAAAACCGTCTCTGTGAGCTTGGCCGGGCACGCCATGCCGGTGCACCGGGACGCGGCCTCGCCTTCCAACCTCACAGCTCTGGAGCCGCAGGCCGGGCATTTGTCCGGTATGACGAACTTCTTTTCCTTGCCCGTCCTTTTCGCCACGACGACACTCACGACCTCGGGGATGACGTCTCCTGCCCGCTGTATGACGACGGTATCGCCGATTCGCACGTCCTTCCTGTCGATCTCGTCCTGGTTGTGCAGGGTGGCTCTCGAAACCGTGACGCCGCCTATGTTCACCGGCTCCATGACGGCGACCGGTGTGAGGGCGCCTGTGCGGCCGACCTGCACTATGATGTCCAGCACCTTCGTCGTCTCCTGCCGCGCGGCAAACTTGGCAGCGAGCGCCCAGCGCGGGCTTCTAGATATGGCGCCGAGCTCTTCCTGCAGGGCGAACTCGTTCACCTTGAGTACGATGCCGTCTATCTCGTAGCCGAGCTTGTCTCTCTTCTCCTGGATCTTGCGATAGTATCCGAGCGCGTCATCCAGCGTGTCACAGAGCTCGAAGTTGGGATTGACCCTGAGTCCCATCGCGGGGAGCACGGTCAGCACCTCGTGCTGGGACGTGAACTTGACGCCTTCCACTCTTCCCACGCCGTAAAGAAAGATCTCGAGCGGCCTCGACGCGGTGACTCCCGAATCGAGCTGCCTGAGCGAGCCGGCTGCCGCGTTCCTCGGATTTGCGAAGAGCGGCTCACCCGTTTTCTCACGCTCCTCGTTCAGCTTCCGGAACGCAGCCAGCCTCATTATCACCTCTCCGCGGACTTCCAGGAGAGAAGGCACTCTGCCCTGCTTGCCGGGACGGAGCTTGAGCGGGATGGAGCGCACGGTCTTTAAGTTCTGCGTCACGTCTTCTCCCGTCACGCCATCGCCTCTCGTTGACCCGACGGTGAACAGTCCTTTCTCATAGATGAGCTCCACGGCCAGCCCGTCCAGCTTCGGCTCGGCCACGTATTGGAACTCCTTCCCCTCGCCCAGGAGTTTTCTCACCCTCGCGTCGAAGTCACGGATCTCTTCCTCGTCGAAAGCGTTTGAGAGACTGAGCATCGGGGTAGAATGCTTAACTTCTTTGATCGTTTCCAGCGGCGGAGCACCCACCCTCTGCGTCGGCGAATCCGACGTGATGAGGTCGGGAAACTTCTCCTCCAGCTCGGAGAGCTTTCGCAGAAGCCGGTCGTACTCGGCGTCGGAGATTTCCGGGCTGTCGAGGACGTAGTAACGGTAGTTGTGGTGGTTAATGCGTTCGCGAAGCTTCGAGACTTGTTTTTTGGCTTCTTCTTTGGTCATAGAACTGTGCCGTATCGTCCCTACTGGCCGGCCTCTATCAAATATCAAATATCACGTCCGCAGTCCAGCCCTGCTCAGCCCTCGCGACGCGAAGTCCGTGATACGTGACCGCCTTGATCTCGGTGCGGAAGACGTGTCTCTCCGGGTCAACGCGTTCGCCCCAGCACGTAACCGAGAGCGAGTCCTCGGTGAGCTCCGCAATCTCAAGCCGGCAGAACACCATCTTCTTTCCGAAGAAGAGATAGAGAAGCTCGCGAAGCCACTGCACCAGGAGCGCCTCGAGGTTCTCCGCCTTGAGCGAGAACGCGAAACGAGTCGTCGCTCTGACCCTGCTCAAGTCCGTCAGAAGGTCAAACAGAGCAAGGCCCGCGTTTTCGAACAGCTCTTCACGAGTACCTGCCGTGACCCTTATGCCGAGGTCGGCGGTGTGGTCGAGGGTTTCGTATTGCGGCCGAGGGAGTGCCGCGCCGCCCCCATTCATGTTGCGCTCATTGGCGGATAACGGGGTGCTGTCATGGGCGGATGCCGCGTCGCGCGCATCGATGTCGCGCTCAACCGCATCCTCGGGAAACGGGACCTTAACGGTAGGACGCCTGTAACCCTTTGCCCCCTTCTTTGTCTCTATCGGTCCGCCGGTCTTCTTGGGAAGCGGGAGTCTGTGCCCGCTCTTGGGGTTCCACGGGCCTCCCCGTCCTCCAGGTTGCCACGACCCACCCCCGGGACGGCCCGGTCTCTTGTGCGGTCTGGGGCCCTCGCGTCGCCTGCCACTGCCGGAGTCTCGGGACTTTTTCATCTTCACGCAATCCTCGAGATAAATAAAATAACCTCAAGAACCATCATTGGTTAGAGGTTCAGTGATTGTGCTATCCCTTTATCACTCCGATCGGAGTGAACCGTGCGACTTTCTTCGATATTCCGGCCTTGTCCACAACGCCCACGACATCTGCAACGTTCTTGTATGCCTCGGGCATCTCCTCTGCGAGCGTGGCGAGACTCGCCGACAGCACGAAAATCCCCTTCTGCTCCAGCTCCTTGGCGACCGAGCGGCCCTGCGCAGTCCTCATGGCCTGCTTGCGGCTCATCATCCTGCCCGCGCCGTGGCAAGTGCTGCCGAACGTGTCCTCGAGCGCCTTCTGCGTTCCTACGAGCAGGAACGAATGAGTTCCCATGTCCCCGGGTATGAGCACGGGCTGGCCGGTGTCTCTGTATTTCTCGGGCACTCTGTCGTGACCCGGAGGAAACGCTCTCGCCGCGCCCTTCCTGTGCACGCACACCTCGATTTCCTTGCCGTCCACCATGTGCTTCTCCCGCCTGGCCACGTTGTGGCCGAGATCGTATATGAGGTCGAGCCCCAGCTCCTCAGCGCTCTTCTTGAAGACCTGCTCGAAGGTCTCGCGAGTCCAGTGCATGAGGACCTGCCTGTTTGTGTAAGCGTAGTTCACGGCGCAGGCCATCGCGCCCAGATACTGCTTCCCGACGGGCGAGTTGATGTAGGCGCAGGCGAGCTGCTTGTCTGGAAGCTCTATGCCGAGCCGGACGTATTCGCGCGTCATGACGTCCAGCGAATCATCACAAATCTGGTAGCCAAAGCCGCGCGAACCAGAGTGGATTATAACGGTGACCTGATTTACCGAGAGACCCCATCTGTCCGCGATGTCGGGCAGGTAGATCTCGTCCACGTAGCCGACTTCCAGGAAATGGTTCCCCGAACCGAGAGTCCCGAGCTGGTCCTTGCCGCGCTCGTAGGCTCTCTGGCTCACGACTTCGGGGTCTGCCCCGGGCATGAAGCCGCCTTCCTCGGTGGCTCCCAGGTCTTCCTGCCTCCCGTAGCCGTTCTCGATTGCCCACCTGGCGCCCGTCTGGAGCATCTTCCGCTCCTCGACCCTCGAGAGCTTGAGCTTGCTTCTCGACCCGACGCCGGAGGGGATTTTCCTGAAGAGCCCGGAGATGAGCTCCTTGATCCTGGGCCTCACTTCGTCGAGGCCGAGAGTGGTCGTCATGAGCCGGCAGCCGCAGTTGATGTCGTAGCCGACTCCGCCGGGCGAGATCACTCCGCCATCGGTCTCGGTCGCGGCCACACCGCCTATCGGAAAACCGTATCCCCAGTGGATGTCAGGCATGGCGAGGGAGTATTTCACGATGCCGGGCAGGTGCGCGACGTTGACCACCTGTTGGGGGCTCTTGTCCACCCTGATGTGGACCATCATCTTTTCGTCGGCATAGATGATCCCCGGCACGCGCATGCGACCGGTCTTCGGAATCATCCACCTGCAGTCGTCCAGTTTCTCGAACTTGATGTCTGTGTCGCCAGGCACTTCACTCTACCCCTTGTTCACCCTGTTCTACGCAGCCGGGACGCAACGGGGACTGCACGCGGCCGACCACCTCACACGCTGCCGCGGCCAACTCACTCGCCGCGGTCGAGTCCGTCGTCAGTCCGTTCAGCCAGAACCACCTACTTTTCCTCCGCCTCACCGGTCATAGGAACGAATCTCACCGGCAGCATTTCCTTCTCGGTGACGCCACGCTCGGTTTTTGTGATAAGCATCAGTTCCTGGTACACGTCTCCCACCGGAATGCACATCCTGCCGAGCGGCTTCATCTGATCCACGAGCGGCTGCGGCACGTGGTCTGGCGCCGCAGTCACTATGATCGCATCGAAGGGCGCCGCCTCCGGCCAGCCGCGATATCCGTCTCCACACCTCACGTGCACATTCCCGTAGCCGAGTCTGGCCAGGGTTTCCGTGGCCTGCTTGCAGAGCGGCTCGACTATTTCGATCGTGTACACTTCCTTGGCTATCTCGGCGAGCACCGCCGCCTGATAGCCGGAGCCGGTGCCGATCTCGAGCACTTTCGAGTTCTTGTCGATGCCCAGAGTCTCGGTCATGACAGCCACGATGTACGGCTGGGAGATCGTCTGTCCTTCTCCGATGGGAAGCGGCTCGTCTGCGTACGAGTACTTCTGGTAGGATTCCGGAACGAATTCGTGCCTGGGCACTTTTCGCATGGCCGCGAGCACCAGAGGGTCTCTGACACCTCGCCTCGCGATCTGCTCCTCCACCATGAGGGCTCGTTCCGCGGAGAAACTGTCCGGGATCTGCTTGGACTTGGACTGTTCCACGGTCTCGTCCTCTGTCTGGCAAGAAGTGAGGGCCACGAGAAGGGCGACGGTCAGGCATGCAACGGCGGCGCGTCTGAACGCGCCGGCAACAAGGCCCGTGAGGGCAGTCACTCGGGAGACGGCCACAGCGAGGCTCGAGAGCCCTTTCACATGGCTCAACATCCCATCTGTCGAGCGGTCTGCACCCAACCTTGTTCGCCTCAGCATCTGAGTGGATCACCCACCGCAGCCGAGCTTCTTCTCGACTGAGCTTATCTTTCCTTCCATGCTGAGAGGCTTGTCACGCCTGTCGTCAATCTTGATCGTGGTGAGAACCCGCTTTGCTCCCTTCTTGAAGCAGGCCTCGTGCACGTCTCTGGCGACCTTGAGGATGTCGTCGATGCCCCCCTCAAAGGAAGTGCACATCGGGCCAAGCTGTGACTTGAGCCCGCTCCTCTTTATGACCCGCTGCGCCTCTACCACGAATTCACTCACACTGGGACTGGCGGTGCCAACTGGAATGACGCTTATCTCGCAGACCGGCATGTTTCACACCTCTCCAAGAAAATAGAAGTGGCCGGCCGGGTCCCCGCGTGTTGCACCGACTGCGGTGACAGCGGACACGGCCCGCCACAAGGCTACACTGCGACCACGCTCTTCACTTCCGGTACCTCTCTCTTTATGGTCGCCTCGACGTACATCTTGAGCGTCATCTGTGAGGCGGGGCATCCGGCACATGCACCCTTGAGCCGCACCTTCACGACTCCACCCTCCACATCCACGTCCACGAGCTCGATGTCACCGCCGTCCATGGCGAGATTCGGCCTTATCTTGTTGACGACGGCTTGAACTTTTTCCTTCAATTGCCCTACCTCCATTTAGTCGCACTTGCGTTTGAACAGCCGGCTCGCCAGGGGCGAGCGCGCGACGGCCCGGCGACCGGCGCCAAACATTCCTTGTTACCCTTGTTCGAACGGTGTCAGCTCCTGTCTGGCGCGGGCACTCCCGGCTCGCGACGCGCAAGCAAGCTCCCGTTCAGTGGATAGTACAATGCGAACCAGAGCGCTTCAAGAGAATCTGGAGAGCTTCCTCCACCCGGGTCACGTCTACTTTTGTGTTCCTGCACGGGCCCTCCGGCCTGCAATTGGGAATTGCCATGACCGGAATGCCCCGCAGTTCCTTTATCGCGGCCACGAGCTCCCTCTCACAGGCAACACCCACCACGGCCCGGGGCCTTAGCTCGCGCACCG
>Ga0315294_10003207_pt1 | contig 17786 bp, 15 predicted proteins | sample YL17G13_40_MG_FD_203626 | JGI IMG/M metagenome (GOLD analysis project Ga0315294, IMG submission 203626) | Sediment microbial communities from Yellowstone Lake, YNP, Wyoming, USA - YL17G13_40 | ecosystem: Environmental > Aquatic > Freshwater > Lake > Sediment | place: USA: Wyoming | collected... | reverse complement strand
GCCGATTTGGCCCCCAGACCATTCGACATTGATTGATTTTACTTTACGGGGGGGGTATGTCAAGAGAAAAAACCAAAGATTAAATAGATTTTTTACCGCAAAGGACATGGGGCAGATAAGACCGAAAACACGAGACGGAGGTCAGGTCAGTGTTAATCCGCCTTCGGCGGACAAGTCCGTGTAAATCCGTGTCTAAAAAATCTCTCTGTGTTCTCAGCGGTCTCCGCGGTAAAGAAATGTTAATCGTGGCAAAATAAAACCCGCCGGTCAGTTTTAGGCCAACCGGCGGGTAGATATTCAAACGTAACTAACTTTTAGTTCCAGACCTTGACGCCCGGGGCTTCTTTGCCGTCAGCGCCAACGACGCGGAGCATAAACTGGTATTCGCCCGTGTCCTGATCAACCTTGATTAACAGCAGGTTCTTGCCTTTGTTCAGTTTTACCTTGTGGGTTTCCTGGTCCATCTCCATCGCGCGATAAACGTGCTGTTCGGAGATGAGCTGGTGATTTATCCAGAGCTTGTAGCCATCGTCGGAGCCAACCCTGACTTCGACTTCCTTATCGGCATCCGCATCGAGCCAGCAGGCACAGTAAACGAGGATTTTTTCCTGGCTGCTTTCGATTTTGAGATGAGCGACGTCGCCGAAGATTATATCGGTGCTGGTTGTGTTGTAGGGCAGGAATTTCACGGCTGAGCCGCCGTCTATTTTGATTTCCATACCGTTTGTCGGCACGTGGCCTGCCTCGCCGCCGTAGTTCTTCAGATAGTCAGTGCCGAATCCGGTGTTATCCGGTCTGTCACCCGGATTGGGGAATGTGCCGCAGATAAGCCAGTTGGCGACAAAGCCCTGTTCTTCCGCCCAGTTCTTTGCGAGGTTGAAGGGGCCAAGTGTCGGGCCAGCGACTGCCGCCGCGGCTGGTTTCGGTGCTGGTGCGGGCGCTGGTGCTGGTTTTGGTGCAGGTGCTGGTGCTGGCGCCGGTTTCACAGCGGCTGCGGGGGCCTTTTCAGCGGTCGCCTTTACATCTTTTGCCTTGGGGCTTGCGGCCTCTTCCTGGCATCCGGCTATGACCGCGCACAGGGCTGCAAGGCACAATACTAACATCATCGTGCGAAATTGACTTTTGTTCATAATCCAACTCCTTTCAAAAAATTGTCTTTAAGATAGCTTCAAACCAACACTATGTCGGCATCCTAATATTTTATGCCGTGCCGGTAAGCTAACAATCAAAGGCGATTCGTGCAAGATATTTTTTCTTTTCATTCAGGCGGTTCGACTTGGCTCACCGCAGGCGGTTTGCAGTTGATTTTGCGCTCGAAGGACGGCGGCGGCGTCGTTTAAGACCAGTTGTTTGACTAAGCCGGCCGGGACAACGGGCAGGCCCATATTGAGGACCTTTTCCTCCACCATTGAGGCAACGGTTCTGGCAATCTGCCTGTGCAGATGGTGCTTAGTGACCAGGTATTCGACAATACGTGATTTATTCCATCTGCTTGTGGCCTGCTCCGAATGGTCTGTATAAAGGTTATCGGCATCCGATAGCCCGCTGTGCCTGCCCCGGGCAACCTCGATGCGACAGCGTTTTAACTTTCGCTCGAAGTGATGTTCGCTAAGCGCGACCGCCGCCTCCTCGAGACCGGTGCCGGCAAGAACCGTCTTTATTACCGAAAGAATCTCGCTTGTGCTGATGGCCCGGTTTGTGGCGTTGCGGTAAAGGAAAAATGTTACTGCCTCTGCAAGCTCCTGTGCGGCGGTTATATCAGGTTGCCCCGCTGCGCCGAGGGCGTTTGCGATGGAGCCCAGTACCTTAGTATAAAGATACTGCTCCTTTGCGCCGTCGGTCTTGACGACCGTCAATTTTGGCGTCCTTGCCGTCATAGTTGCTTTCCCGCCCGCCTGTCCGACCTCGGCCACTAAGGGGCCGATACGAGAAGGCGAGGTCTCGCCATCCCTAATGGATGGCGGACACAAATTGCCCGTGCCCGGCTTACTGGAAGAGCTTCGGCTGTCCTGCCACGTCGGGCTGCGATATTGCCTGAGTTATTTCGTCAATAAACTCGCCGGCGTCTTTGAAATCGCGATAGACGCTGGCGAAACGAATATACGCCACTTTATCAACGTCACGAAGATGTTTTATAACGCTCTCGCCGATGAATGAACTGGTTACTTCCTTGTCGAAATTTCTGAATATGTCTTCTTCCACCTTGTCGGCAATCTGGCGAACCTGCTCGGCGGAGACGGACCTTTTATAGCAGGCCTTCTGAAGGCCGACTATAATTTTTTCCCGGTCGTAAGGAACGCGAGAGCTGTCCTTCTTTATAACGTACATCCTGAAGCTCTCGCTGGTTTTTTCGTATGTGGTGAAACGCTTGTTGCACGACAGGCACTGGCGTCTGCGCCGGATGATTCGCCCGCCGTCGCTGGAGCGAGAGTCGATTACTTTATCCTGCTCTTCTTTGCAGAAGGGACATCTCACGGCCTAATCCCACCTCGCTTTCAATTAATAATTTGGTGTGCACAGCACACCCTACGGCTGCTTTCGCAACCGATAAAGTTATTGTAAAAACAGCCCGGCGAATGTGTCAAAGAAAATCCGCGCAGAATTGCATTAACTTTAGAAGAAGGGGGAAACTCTTGCATTCAGACCTTGAGATTGCTTCGCTGCGTCCGCCGAAGGCGAGACCTCGCCAAGTGGCGGGCTCGCAATGACAGAGGAATGCACTTTTTGTCATTGCGAGGAGCGAAGCGACGAAGCAATCTCGGCTTTTTTGTCGGTTACACGGGCGGGATTTTCTTTTGACAAGGCTGGCCAATCAATTAGCATAAGCAAAACTTTAGTCGTAGGGCGGGGCTTGCGTGGCACGGGCTTCCAGCCCGTGCTAATAACACGGCCAAGCCTGTCCTGAGCGAAGCCGAAGGAATGGCCGTGCCACTGAGAACCGGTGGGGGTCCTTCGACAAGCTCAGGACAGGTAAACCCCACCCTACAGGGAAGGAGCAGTAAAATGGCGGCCAACAACGGTCAAATATCACGTCGGGAGTTTTTAGGTAAAACCACACAATTAGCGGCGGGGGCGGTTGCGGCAGGTATGCTATCCTCGTGCGCCCCTTCGACTGCGCTCAGGGCAGGCAAGACCACGGCGGTCAGCACAAAAGCCGGAGTCATTGGGGCTAATGACCGCATAAATCTTGCGATAATCGGGATTAGAGGCAGGGGAATGTATCTGGCAGAGGGTTTCGCGAAGATTCCCAATGTATCTGTCAAAACGTTCTGTGATATCGACGCCAATCTTTTTGCCGAGCGAATCAAGAAAATCGAGAATATTCAGCATATGGCCCCCTCCACGGCCGGGGACCTTCGGCGGGTTTTCGAAGACAAGGATATCGACGCTGTGGCCGTAGCCACGCCAAACCACTGGCACGCACTTGCGACAATTTGGGCGGTTCAATCGGGTAAGCACGTTTATGTCGAAAAACCCTGCTCGCACAATATATTCGAAGGACGAAAAATGGTCGAGGCCGCCCGCAAGTATAACCGAATCGTACAGGCGGGTTTCCAGAACCGCTCCCTCAATAACGTCCGGGAGGCGATGAAATTCCTGCACGATGGCGGTATAGGCGAGGTTTATATGGCGCGTGGACTTTGCTTCAAGGAGAGGGATTCCATCGGCAAGGTTCCAGACGGAATCGGCAAGGGGGCTCAATATAAATACTTCGTCTGGAATAATCCGGGTGTGAATTACGACGCGGATTACATGGGCAGGGTCGATTATGACACATGGCTGGGGCCCGCGCCGCAAAGGCCGTTCAACTATAACCGCTTTCATTATAACTGGCACTGGAACTGGGATTACGGCAACGGCGATATAGGCAACCAGGGACCTCACCAGTTCGATATCGCACGCTGGGGGCTTAATAAAAATGAGCACCCGGTCAAGGTTTCCTCGATGGGCGGGTATTTCGGGCCTGAATCCGACCAGCAGACGCCCAATACACAGTCAGCAACTTTCGAATACGCCGACGGCAAACTATTACAGTTCGACGTTCGCGGCCTTTACACCAATGATGAAGCGGCAATGTTAAAGGCGATTAAAAAATCCGAAGCAAACGTCGCGGACTCAAACGCCGCTCCAAAAATTATAGAGGAATTAGTAAAAATTCAGGATGGTATTTTGCTGGGAAACCTTTTCTACGGCACAAAGGGCTGGATGTATCTCAACGGCTCGGTGTGGAAGACGTATTTCGGCAGGAAAAATGAGCCGGGGCCTTGTTCCGAGGTATCAGAAGAATCGGCTAATCCGAACGACCCGGCTGGTGCAGGAGCCGACGGCCACTTCGTCAATTTCGTCGACGCGCTTCGCAGCGGCAAAAAAGAGGACCTCAATTGCCCTATCGAGACCGGCTTTATGTCAACGGCGTTGCCTCATCTGGCGAATATCTCGTATCGCTTAGGCAGGACGCTTACCTTCGACGGCAAAAATGAAAGATTTGTTTCCGACAGTCAGGCAGACAAGATGCTGACTCGCGACTATCGCCGACCTTACGCCGTCCCCGAATGGGTCTGATTCAGTTATAGCGGTTCCTGTTTTTGGCAAACCAGGTGGCATCAAAAACAAACGTTTGACAGTTTGGGCTTGGCAATCTACAATCCTCGTCTTGGCAGCGGAAGTACTCTGTGCGGAATTTTTATATCAACGGGATGTCCGGTAAATGGCAGGCACGATCAGGGAAAATACGGGAAAACCCGCAAGGAAGCGTCTTGAGACGGTAACCAGCGCGAGCAAATCGCCGGCGGGCTCGGCGCCCCGGCAAAGCTCACCGCAGGCGGAGAGTATGACGGCGTTGACCAGCAGGATAATGCCTGAGTCGCTTGCCGCCGAGGCCGCGGTTCTTGGTTCGATGATTATTGACCCGGTCTGCATAGGCCAGGTAGTGGAGATGCTCAGCCGGGATTCTTTTTACCGGGTTGAGCACCAGTTGATTTACGACGCAGTAATTGCCCTTTACGAAAAAAACAGGGGCGAGGGTATCGACGGCGTTCTGTTGCGTAATGAGCTTGAAGGCCGCAAACAACTCGAACAGGTTGGCGGCGTGGAATACTTAGGCAAGCTTGCCAACTCAGTTCCCAGTTCCGCCAACGTCGCCTATTACGCGGGAATCATAAAAGACAAGCAACTGCTTCGTGAACTTATACAGACCGCCACTGAGATTCTAAATGACGCCTATGACCCCACAGGGGAGTCCCTTGCGAAACTCGATGAGGCCGAGCAGCGAATCTTTGCGATTACCGATAAGCGGACCGCCGGGCAGGCGATTGCGATTAAAGACCTCGTTACGCACGCATACGAGCTTATCGAGAAACGTGACGGAAAACACATTACGGGACTGGCTACCGGTTTTATGATGCTCGACCAGTTGACCTGCGGGCTGCAAAACGGTGAAATGATTATCATCGCGGGCAGACCAAGTATGGGCAAAACGGCCCTTGCGCTCAACATCGCGGAAAATATCGGCGTTGTTGAGAAGATGCCCGTTGCCATTTTCTCATTGGAAATGGGCCAGCAACAGTTGGCCGAGCGGTTCCTGTGCAGTGTAAGCCAGGTTGAGAGCCAGCTTGTGCGAAAGGGAATGTTGTCCACGGAACATTATCGCCGGCTCGTCGATGCCTGCGGCATACTTTCAGCCGCCCCTATATTTGTCGATGATACCTCGACGCTGACGCCTCTGGAGCTGCGGGCCAAAGCGAGGCGATTGAAAAGCCAGTACGACATACGGTGCTTATTCGTAGATTATCTGCAATTGATGCAACTCGGCAATTCTCGTGTCGAATCGCGCCAGCAGGAAATCACAACCATATCCCGCTACCTCAAGGCCCTTGCCCGCGAATTGAATATCCCCGTTGTGGTGCTTAGTCAGTTGAACCGTTCGCCTGAAGGGCGCGAGGGGCACCTGCCGAAGATGAGCGACCTTCGTGAAAGCGGCAGTATCGAGCAGGACGCCGACGTTGTTATGCTGCTGCACCGCGAGGATTATTATCACAGCGGAGAAAAGGATTACGAGCCGAACAATATCGCCAACGTGATAATCGCCAAGCAGCGAAACGGTCCGACGGGGACCGCCGACCTTACGTTCCTGGATAAATTCACGCGGTTTGGGAATGCTGCTTCTTTTGTGGATGAGCCGTCCACGGCTTTGCAGCAGGAGCCCTTCGACGCTGCTCAGGGCAGGCCATACAGGGAAGAAACGCCATTCTGAAAGGAAATTCCAAATCCCAAACACAAAACCCCAGACAAATTGCAATAACCAAAACTCAAATTCCAAAGTGGGTTGTTTGGCACGCTTGAAAATTTGGATTTGGAGTTTATTTGGGATTTTGGATTTTGGATTTGGTGCTTGTTTGTTAATTGTAGTTTTTGCCCTGGTTTGCGTTCGGCCTGTCGGCGCTGCCGACGCGAATTCTGCCGGTTCGGCAGGCGGGGATTCCAATCAGGTCATTTCGGCGATTCGTGTCGAAGGCAACGTCAGCGTAAAGGTCCCCGAAGTCCTCACGAAAGTCCGCACAAGACAGGGCAGCATATTCAAAGCGGAGGTTGCAGCCGAGGATGCCAAGCGGATAGCCGAAATCAAAGGCGTCGAATACTGCTATTACAACACCAAACCGGTTGACGGGAATATAGAGCTGACATTTGTTGTTGTCGAGAAAAATATCATAAGGTCGATTGAGTTCGTTGGCAATAAGGCGTTTAGGGACAAGAAGCTGCAGGAAAAACTCGGCTTCAAGGTGGGCGACTATCTTGACCCGGTTCTGGCGCATACCTACGCGACCACTATCCTTGAGTTCTACCGTCAGAGCGGCTTTCCGTACATCGAGATAACGCTCGATACCGCAAAATTATCCACCGGCAAGCTGGTATATACCGTCAAGGAAGGCCCACGGGTAAAAATAGACGCGGTCAAGTTTGCCGGCAATAAATTCCTTAAATCGGGCGAGTTGAAGAAAGCCATCAAGGCCCGCCCCCGCAGTTGGGTATTGTTCCAGAAATACTACAACGAAGAGGAGCTTAACGAGGACATTGCGAAGCTCCAGCGGGTATATCAGAAAAAAGGTTTCCTTAACGCCAAAATCGAGGCCCAGCGGGAGTTCAACGCCGACAAGAGCAAAATCCGCATCATCTTTGCCATCGAGGAAGGTATTGCTTATTCGGTTGAGAACACCATTTTTACCGGCAGCGAGCAATACGACGGCAAGAAGCTGTACGAGCAGTTGACGCTGCTGAACGGCCAGACCTACAACGAGCAGAAGGCCGAAACCGATACCAAGCAGATTGTCAAACTCTACAGAGGAACTGGCTTTATTGACGCGAAGGTCGAGCGTGGTATCAAATTTGTTTCAGATAAGACGGTTGCTCTCGAATATACGGTCAAAGAAGGCGAGCGATTCCGGATAGGCCAGATAACAATCACCGGCAACGAGCAGACCAAGGACAAGGTTGTTCGACGTGTACTCGACGAGTATGACTTCCAGCCGGGCAAATGGTACAACGGCGATATCGCCCGCGGGGACGGTAAAGGCGAACTCGAAAAAAACCTCCAGCAGATTCTGCTTACCGAACGCGACGGGGCCACGATTACCCCGTCCGGTTCAGCCGTCGGCCAAAAGGACGCCCAGGTCAGTATCATTGAGGGCAAAACGGGTATGATTATGTTAGGCGCCGGCGTATCCAGCGACAGCGGCGTTATGGGCCAGCTAACCTATGAGCAGAGAAATTTAGACATTGGCGACAGGCCCAAAAGTTTCTCCGATTTTGTCACGGGCAAGGCCTTAAAAGGGGGCGGGCAGACCCTGCGAATCGCCCTGCAGCCGGGTACCCAATTGAGCACATATTCAGTCAGCTTTACCGAACCATACCTCAACGACAAACCCATCAGTTTGGATTTGGTCGGCTCAAGCTGGGGAAGATGGCGGGAATCATACGACGAGGGCAGAACAAAAGGATTTGTCGGCCTGGGGAGGCGATATAGAGACAAGTGGCAACAAAGCATCGGGTTCCGCGTGGAAAACGTCAATATCGGAAATGTCGACAACAACGCGCCAATGGAAATAAAAGACGTTGCGGGCAATAATCTTCTCACGGGCGTCCGGCTTGGCATCGGCAGGGACCTTACCGATAACAGGTTTAATCCCTCAAAAGGTCAGAATTTCGATGTTTTTTATGAACAAGTTACGGGCGACTTTACTTTTGGCATCGCCAGCGGCACCTATAGGAGATATTTCACCCTTTACGAGGATTTGGCCGAGCGAAAGACCGTTCTGGCCACCAAGCTTTTGGCGGCGAGCGTCGTAAGCGACGCGCCGCCTTTTGAGAAATTCTACGCTGGCGGCAGTGGCACCTACGGTATCCGTGGTTTCCAATACCGCGGAGTCAGTACCAGGGGTCTCCAAACCAATACCTTATCTCCAGAGAAAAGAGACCCAATCGGCAGCGACTGGATATTCCTGGCAAATGCCGAAGTCGCTGTTCCACTCATCGGTGATAATATAGCGATGCTGTTTTTTATTGACAGCGGGGCCATCGATACCGGCGGTTACCGCGTCGGCGCGGGCTCCGGCATTCAGATAATGATACCGCAGTGGTTCGGGCCTGTTCCTATGCGGTTTGAACTTGCGACGCCCCTGATGAAAAGCGAAGGCGATGAGACGCAGGCCTTCAGTTTCTCTGTAGGAACTTTGTTCTAAGGGGTAATTTATCGAGGCAGGGGGGTTTGCGGATTTCTTTGTTTTTTCGTAGAATATCCGCCGTGTGAGAATTGATAATCGATTATTGATAATTGATGATTTACCAGTACCGTTTGGAATGTCCAAAAAGTGCAATAATCAATGAGAAAGGGAAAATTATGAAGCTTAAGTTGATGGTTCTTATTGTGCTAATGGTAGCGGTGTTTGTTCTTTTTGCAGGTCTCGGGTTTGGAAAGGATGCGTCGTCCGGGGATGTCAAATGCCTGAAGATAGGTGTCGTCAGCGTCCGTAAGATATTCCAGGATTGCAGGCGCAACGTCAAATACAAGCAGGAAATGATAGCCGAGCGAGATAAGCTCGAAGCGGAACTTGAGAGTTTGTCTAAGGATATAGACGCCAGCAAGAGCAAGTTGAAAATGCTGAAACCGGGCAGCGCGGATTATTTATCGGGTATGAAGGACGTGTTCGATAAACAGGGGAGTTTGCAGGCCAAGCAGGAATACTTCAAACGCCAGATGGATATGCGAGAGCAGGTGGTCATTGAACAGCTTTTCAAAGACGTTGTCAAGGCAACCGGTGAGGTCGCGAAAGATAAAGGATTCGACATGGTGCTCGAAAAAAGCGAGCCGGACCTGCCCGCCGCGAATTCAAATGAGCTTACGCTGACAATCAGCACGCACAAGGTTTTGTATAGCGCCGGCTGTGAAGATATTACCGACGCGGTTATGACGAAGGTTGACGCGAATTCGATATAGGAATCACCGCCATAAGAAGGCATTATGGAACTAACGGTCAAAGAACTGGCTAATCGACTTGGGGCTGAGTTAATCGGCGACGGCAGCGGTATCATTCGTTCGGTTGGGGCTGTCGGCTCCGCGGACCAGGCCACACTGACTTTTCTGGCGGACGAAAAACATCTCGCTGAACTGAAAAAGTCCAATTCTGGCGCCGCGATAGTCAATAAGGCAGTCGAGGGATTTTCGCAGCCCCAGTTGCTTGTGAAAAATGTCAACGCGGCCCTGATTGAGGCGATGAAGATTTTTGCGCCGAAGCTTCAGCCGGCTGTGCCGGGCGTGGACCCGACCGCCAAGGTTGCCGCTGGCGTCAAAATGGGCAAAAACGTGTCGATTGGTGCCTGTGTTGTTATCGAAGACGGCGTTGAAATCGGCGATGATACGATTATCGCCGCGGGCTGTAAAATCGGCCAGAACACGAAAATAGGTCGGGGCACGCGACTCGACGGCAACGTCGTCGTTTATCACAACTGCACAATCGGCAATAGTGTTATTATTCAGGCCAACACTACTATTGGTTCTGTCGGCTTTGGCTATTCTTTCATTGACGGCGCTCATCGGCTTATCCCGCATAATGGCGTTGTTGTTATCGAGGATTATGTCGAGATAGGCGCCAATTGCTGTGTTGACAGGGCAAAATTCGGTGAGACGCGAATCGGCGCCGGGACGAAAATTGACAATCTCGTTCAGATTGCACACAACGTGGTAATCGGCAGGTGTTGTTTGATAGTAGGCCAAGCCGGTATAGCCGGCAATAGCAAGCTCGGCGACGGTGTTGTTCTGGGTGGGCAGGTAGCAGTGTCTGACAATATTGAGATTGGCGACGGTGTTATGGTCGGCGGGCAGGCGGGCGTGATTAACAACATCCCGCCCGGCAAGAAAGTGGCCTGGTCGCCCGCGATTGACCACAAAGAAGCGTTTCGCGCGTTCGCCTGTATCCTGCGACTGCCCACAATCATCGAGCAGTTCAAAAAATTATCAGCGAGGGTTGATAAACTTGAAACCACGAAGACGCAAAGCCACGAAGAAAAAATAAAGTAAAACAAAAAAAGAAAAAAGAAATATTTTTGTCTTGGTGTCTTAGTGGTGAAGACAAAAAAATGAAACTGCAAAAGACGATAGCGACCCCGACAGCGCTTAGCGGCAGGGGCCTGTTCGGCGGCAAAGAGGCGTCGGTAGTTTTTCGCCCTGCCCCTGTCGATACCGGCGTGGTTTTCGTCCGCACCGATTTGGCCGAGCCGGTCCGCATCAGGGCCATCGCCCCCAATATCGGCGAAAGAACCCGCCGAACCACCATAAAAAAAGGTCCCGTCAGCATCGAGACCGTCGAGCATTGCCTGGCAGCCGTCGCTGCCCTTGAAATAGATAATCTCACTATCGAAATCGACGCACCTGAGCTGCCCGCGTCGGATTGCAGCAGCGGAGAGTTTTTCCGGCTGCTAAGCCAGTCGGGCCTTGTCGAACAGGAGGCCCCGCGGCACGAGTTCACAATCCAGGAACCCATTTTCATCATCTCTGGCGACGCTTCCATATACGCGCTTCCCTTTCCAGACGATACGCTGAATATCACATACGACCTTGACTACGGCGGGCACACCGGAATCGGGAGACAGATTTACAGTTGTCGCCTCACTCCTGACAGCTTCGAGAAAAACCTCGCCCGTGCCAGAACGTTCCTTCTTGAGGTCGAGGCCAGGCAATTTCAGGCGCATGGTATGGGGACTCACCTCACGCCAAGAGATATTCTTGTTATTGATTCCGACGGCCCCATTAAAAACTCCTATAGATTTCCGGATGAATGCGTCAAACACAAAATAGTTGACCTTATCGGCGACCTTTCGCTGGTCGGCAGGGCAATCAAGGGCAGAATTGTCTCCTATAAAAGCGGCCACTCCCTGAATCATCAGCTTGTGCACAAGCTATACGAGGCCGCCGAACGACAGGAACGCACCGCCAAATTCGGCACCGACGCCCTGCTCGATATCCGCGCAATCGCCAAAATCCTCCCGCACCGTTACCCGTTTTTGCTTGTTGACAAGGTAATCGAGCTTGAAAGCGACAGCTTCATAAAGGGCATAAAAAACGTAACCTTCAATGAGCAGTTCTTCCAGGGGCATTTTCCCGGCACGCCCATTATGCCGGGCGTTCTTATCGTCGAGGCGATGGCCCAGCTCTCAGGCCTGCTGTTTGCCCAGCGGCTTGAGCACACAGGCAAGCTCGCCTTTCTTCTCAGTATGGATGGTGTTAAACTACGCAAGGCCGTCGTGCCCGGCGACCAGCTCATTCTTACCGCCGAGACCGTCAAGAGCCATACCAGGACCGCCCAGTGCAAATGCAAAGCAATGGTCGGCAACGCGGTCGTCGCCGAATGTGAAATCAGGTTTATGCTCGTGGATAATGACAAGCTATAGAACATTAAAATCGAAATACAGGATGCCACAATGAAAAAGGTTCATTCTACCGCAGTTATTGAAGACGGGGCCATTATACAGGACGGCGTCGTAATTGGGCCTCACTGCTTTGTTGGCAGCGGCACATCAATCGGCGAAGGGACAGTCCTCGAAGCCAATGTTGTTATCGATAAAAACGTTAGTATCGGAAAACGCAATCATCTGTTTCCCAATTGCGTAATAGGCGGCCAACCCCAGATACTCAATCTTGGCCCCGACGCCCAAATCGGCGGCCTGGTAATCGGCGACGACAACACAATTCGCGAACAAGTTACTATTCATCCGAGTATGCACCACGACGCCCTTACTAAAATCGGCAATTCCAATCTGATTATGGTTGGCGTGCATATAGGCCACGATTGTATCCTTGAAGACAAAATCGTCCTCAGCAACTTCAGCCAGATAAGCGGCCACTGCAAAATTGGAACCGGCGTCTGGCTTTCGGGCGTGGTTTTGCTGCATCAGTTTGTTACCGTCGGCAGATGGTGCTATGCCGCTGGTCTTGCGGGCATTAACAAGGATGTTCCACCTTTCCTTATTGTCAGCGGCCACTACCCGCTGGAAGTTCGAGGCATCAATAAACGAGGCCTCAAACGTGCCGGTCTGAATGAAAAACAGCAGAAGGCAATCCAGAGCGCCTACAAGCATCTCTACCGCGATGACAAAATGCCATTGTTGCAAAAGGCGAAGGAAATGGCCGAAGAAAAAGGCCTTGATGAGAACGTCCGCGATATGGTTGATGCCATTCTAAAAAGCAGCGAGCATCGCTACGGCAGGTATCTCGAAAAATTCAGGTAGGGGAAAAAGGGGTCAGGAGTCCTTTTCCATAGCATACTCGCCTGGCCATTAAAAAGGATTTATATGGATAGATTACGAACCGCGGTTGTTGGCGCAGGCAAGATGGGTGAAATCCACGCCCGCGTTTACTCAGAGCTGCCCCAGAGCAATCTTGTTGCCATTGTCGATATTGATGCCGACAAGGCAAAACGCCTGGCGAAAAAACACCGCTGCGAGGCAATCCGCGACGTGGCCGAACTCGTCGGCAAAGTCGATGCGGTTACAATTGCCGCCCCAACCACCGAGCACTTTGCGCTGGCAAAGCCGCTGATTGAGGCGGGTATCGCCGTCCTTATCGAAAAACCACTCGCGGCCGACGTGGTCCAGGCGAGAGATATTGTCGCACTCGCCAAGAAGACCGGCTGTCTTGTCGCCGTAGGTCATTCCGAACGATGCAACCCTGTTGTTCAGGCGATGAAACGGCTGCAAATCGAGCCGAAATTTATCGAAGCGGCACGTATCAGCCCCTATCCTTTCCGCTCAACTGACATCGGCGTCGTACTTGATATTATGATTCACGACATCGATATTATCCTGTCGCTTGCCGCAAGCAAGGTTGTCAAGGTTGATGCCGTGGGGATAGGCGTTATCGACCCGGCCAACGAGGATATTTGCAACGCCAGAATCGTGTTTGAAAACGGCTGTGTCGCCAATGTAACCGCGTCGCGGCTCGCTCTGAAAACCGAACGCAAAGTCCGGGTTTTCAGCAAACAGGCGTACCTCAGCGTCGATTATTTCAAAAAGACGGGTGTGGTAATCAAAGCCGCCCCGAATATAGACGTTGTCGAGAAAATCAGGCAGCTCAAAAAAAGCGGCACGTTCGCCTTGCTTACCGCCGGCTGGCAGGACCTTCTGCATCGCGAAACCCTCGACGTTGACGACAGAGAGCCGCTTCGCCTTGAGCAGGAGGCGTTTCTGCGGGCGGTTGCCGACAAGTCGCTTCGGCCAGAGGTCATCGCCGAAGAAGGCCTTGCAGCGATGGAATGCGCTGCTATGATTCTCGAATCTATGAAACAGCATAAATGGGAATGATTATTTACTATTGATTAAAGTTTGAGGGTGTTATATGAAATATGGCAGGAACTCAGGTGTTTATTTGTTGGGTGTGGCGGCTGTAATGGTTTTTGTGTTTGGCTGCCGGGCGGACAAGAGAAATAACGAGGGTCGAACAATGGTAAAACTGGAAACTACAAAAGGCGATATTGTAATTGAGGTCAACGAAACGGCTGCCCCGGTAACAGCCGCCAATTTCCTGCAATACGTTCAGGATGGCTTCTACGACGGGACGATATTCCACAGGGTCATACCCAATTTTATGATTCAGGGTGGCGGCTTTACCCCCGATATGAAGCAAAAAACGACCCGTCCGCCAATTGTTAACGAAGCCAAGAACGGCCTCAAGAATAAACGCGGCGCTATCGCGATGGCAAGGTTAAACGACCCAAACAGCGCTACTTCCCAGTTTTATATCAACCACGTTGACAATGCCAATCTTGATAAATTAGGCTACGCCGTCTTTGGACAGGTCGTAGAGGGTATGGACGTCGTCGATGTTATCGCCAAGGTCGAGAGGGGCATAAAAGATATGCACGAAGATGTCCCCGTTGAGCCGGTAATTATCAAATCCGCGAAGGTCGTATCGAAAAAATAATGGGGGATAAAACCTTAATTTTTTGAAAGGGGAAACCGATGAGCAAAATCACAAAGGGGAACCTGGTAATCCTGGCGGTTTTGCTGGTCCTGTGCAACCTGGAATCCCGCGCCGCTGATAAACAGGAGGCAGACGCACAACAGAAAGTCGTAAACCCATACGAGAAGGCCGCTGTGACGATTGATGCCTCCGTAATAGAGGTAAATCTTCATAGCGCCGAGCAGCTTGTTATGACTCCACGTGGTTCAAAAGGTGAATCGGTCTCAATGGAAAAGCTGCAGGCAGCGCTCAATAAGGGGACCGCTAAAGTTACGGCGGGCACAAAACTGGCGGCGCAAAGTAATCAAATCGCGGCAGTAAAGTGCTTCCAAAAGACTAATGTCGCGGTGCAAAACGCTATTGTGATTGTGTCCAATCAGAGTGAAGCCCCAAAAACGACGAGTTACCAGACGTATGATATAGGTATGGCGTTTACCGCTCAGCCGTTTGTTTCTCCCGATGGCGGAATAACTTTGTCGTATAAGTTCGAGCAGACGGGATTCAATAATGTGTCTCAAACAGGTAAGGCCCCTGATACGTTCGCCAGAAGCCTCGAAGGTAAACTCCGTCTCGAATCCGGTAAGCCGATAATAGCGGGCAGCGCCCAAAATAATGATGAAGCATACTTTCTGGTCATCAGCGCTACTATCGAAAGTAAATAAACAACAACCTTACAAGTGCCTGAAACTGATTTATGACAGCCGAACAGATAATAAAGCGTTTTAAGATGCAGCCGTTGCGGCAGGAAGGCGGGTTCTTTATTGAAACCTACCGTGCAGCGGATGTGCTGAAAAAAGAAATTCTGTCTGCCGGTGTTTCAGGCGACCGCAATCTCAGCAGCGTTATTCTTTATCTGCTCACCGCCAAAGCCGTTTCGCTGATGCATCGGCTAAAATACGATGAGATGTTCCATTTTTATCTGGGTAACCCGGTAACGATGCTTCAACTGCACCCCGACGGCTCAAGCGAAATTATCACCCTTGGCCACGATATATTCAATGAACAAAAAGTTCAGGTTCTTGTCCCCAAAGGCACCTGGCAGGGAGCTTTTATCCAGCCCGGCGGCAAATTCTCGCTGATGGGTTGCTCCGTTGCTCCCGCCTTTGACGAAGCTGACTTTGAAATCGGCGACAGGGAGACGCTGCTCGCCAAATACCCGGATATGCAAGAGCTTATCCTGCACCTTACTCACGCACACTAACGCTAACCGAGTTTTGCCTGCCCGACTAATTGATGTGCTAATCGACTCGGCTCAGGAAGCCGATACCTTGTCGTGCATTCCAGAATAATGCTAATCGCATCTTCCAGCATACACCTGTGCCCGACTGACACATATACCGGTTTGACATCCGTTCGCGTTCGTAAAACCGCGCCAATCGGTTCTTTCTCATCCAGTAGTTGGCTATAATTGCCCTTTAGCCGACCCGGTTCATCGAATGTCCCTATGAGCCGGCTTTTTGCGCAGCCAACCGTCGGCTTATCGACAAGCACCCCTATATGACAGGCAATACCGAACCGCCGCGGATGCGCAAAACCCTGACCATCGACAATGAAGACGTCCGGCGTTGTCTTTAGTTTCTCGATTGCGTCGATACACGCCGGCGCCTCCCGAAACGACAAGAAACCCGGTATATAAGGGAAATCGACTTTGCGTGTCGCTGTCGTCGTCTCGATTACAGAAAAATCCGACAGGTCAATTACTACGGCCGATGCGAAGATTCTTTTGCCGTCTTTACTGAATGCGCAATCCAGCCCGGCGATTATTTTGGGCTTTTTCTTCATCGCGATAAACCGCACCTGTGAGGCCAGTCGATGCTGTATCTCTATCGCTTCTTTACAGGACAAGTCCCATTCGTGCAATTTCCTCGTTTTCATTCTGGTGAATATATTAGGTCGCAAAACGAACCCCTGCAAGGGGCTGTGCAGAATTCATATTCGTCTATTGCAGCCAGACCTGCGTAAACAGGTCGAGGTCGTCGATATTGATTATGCCGTCGCCGTTGAGGTCGCTTGTCTTATGGGTTCCGCTTTTTTGCCATTCGCCCGTCAATACGGCGAAGTCCCTGAAATTGACTATGCCGTCAAAGTTAAAATCAGCTTTCTCCGCCAACCTCGTATTCCCCATTCGCATCCAGTCATCGCTGAATAACTTTAAATCGGATATGTCAACGCTTCCGTTGCGGTCCAGGTCCGCCGGCAGTTCCTTGCCTTTGGCCAACCAGTAGCCGGCAAACCAGGCAAAGTCATTATTATTCGTTATCCCGTCGTTATCGAGGTCAGCGAGCAATCTCCACTCTGGGGGTGGAATACTTGCCTTGACTGTCCCGCCTGCTGCTCCCATATCAATACGAACATTTGCTGATGTTATTCCTTCGTCACCGAGGTCGCAGCCAGGATTGCCGGCGTCAATGCAGGGGCTGTTATTTTTCCCTTCACTCCATCCGTTCGCATCGTCCCACTGCCATATCCGGCTTTGCAGGTGATAATTATTGCTGTCCTGGTTTACAAAACACGGGTCGATGTCCAGGTTTCCCGGTCCCCAGACAACCGTGCAATTTGTTTCGGTGGATATCTCTGCTTTTCCGCCGTCGATATCGTTACACAATACTTTTAGTGATGAAGGTGTCGATGCGCCGGCTAACGCAATTTCGTGCCCCGATGGTGCGGTATTATTCCATAAAATCGAATTGCCAAGGGTTGCGCCGCTGTAATGATCGCAGTACAGGGCGCCTCCTTTCGATAAGGCAGTGTTTTTACTGAAGGTGCAATTTGAAATTACGGCGTCGCTGTCGTAGCAGTAAATGCCGCCGCCGAAGTTCGATGCGGTGTTGTTTGTGAAGGTGCAGTTTTTTATCGTAGGATTGCTGTTGCACCAGATTGCTCCGCCTGGGGTCTGGTAGCCGTTGATAATTGTCAGGCCCTTTACGACGGAGTTGGCGTCTTCGCCTGTGTGGAAATAAAACGCCCTGTGCTTGTTTGCTGAACTGCCCTGGCAGTTGATTACCGTCTTTGTTATCATATTGAAGTCGCGCGGCTCAATCGCCCGAACCGTAATCGATTTGCCCTTGAAATCTAAATCCACATTTCCGGCTCCCGTATATGTCGTGGGCGTCGGCACAACGTGGCCCGGCTCATTAACGACATCAATCGCCTTTTGAATCGTTTTGAAAGGGGCGTCCGGGCTTCCAACGCCGGTGCTGTCGTTGCCGGAAGGCGATACGCATACCCTTACCTGCTGTTTGTAAACATAAACATAGTATTGTTTGCCGGAATATTCATA
>Ga0315294_10003206_pt1 | contig 17786 bp, 19 predicted proteins | sample YL17G13_40_MG_FD_203626 | JGI IMG/M metagenome (GOLD analysis project Ga0315294, IMG submission 203626) | Sediment microbial communities from Yellowstone Lake, YNP, Wyoming, USA - YL17G13_40 | ecosystem: Environmental > Aquatic > Freshwater > Lake > Sediment | place: USA: Wyoming | collected... | reverse complement strand
AATTGCAAAATGTAAAAAAGAAAAACCTTGGAAAGTTATTCTAGAACACTTGGTCATTGCTCTGGCCGTTATATTTATAACACATTATGCTGGAGATTTGATATCAATGACCTTTAATTATGCTAAGGTTTAAAAAAGTCAGAATTCTAACTAATTTAGATAATTATGAATAAAACAATAGAATGCCTAACAAAGGCATTTGTTGGTGAGAGCCAAGCAAGAAACAGATATACTTTCTATTCTGAGATTGCAAAGGATGAAGGGTTTGAGCAAATTGCTGATATTTTCTTAATGACAGCTGATAACGAGAGAGAGCATGCTAGTTGGTTTTTCAAGCTAATAAACGAACTAAAGAAGAAAAGCAAAGAGAATTTAGATGAGATTAAGATTGAGGCAGCAGCCCCAACAATTCTTGGCAAGACAAAAGAAAACCTAAGAGCTGCAATTGCAGGAGAAAATTATGAACATACGAAACTTTATCAAGAGTTTGCTAACATTGCAGAGAAGGAAGGTTTTCCAGAAATAGCCCATAGAATCAGATCAATTGCTAGAGCAGAAGAACATCACGAAGAGAGGTACATAAAACTTCTCAAGGAAGTAGATGCAGGAACAGTTTTCAAGAAAGACAAGGAAGTTTGGTGGTTTTGCAGAGAATGCGGTTATATGCATTTTGGAAAACAACCTCCTGAGAAATGTCCGTCCTGTGGGCATCCAAAAAGCTTTTACCAAGTCAAATGCGAGGAATATTAATTTTTAACTGCATAAAAATTAATTGATAGATGATAGTATGGAAAATAAGTTTTACACACTTCCTAAAATGCCTTATGAGTACAATGCTTTGGAGCCATTCATATCTGAAGAGCAACTAAGATTGCATCACAGCAAGCACCACCAGGCATATGTAAACGGCGCAAACGCAATACTTGAGCTTTTGGACAAGGCAAGAAGTGAGGGAGCTGATTTGGATATCAAGTCTACTTTGAAAGCATTGTCCTTTAATATAGGTGGTCATATTTTACATTCTTTATTTTGGAACAACCTGGCGTCAGTTGAAAGAAACGGCAGCCCTAGCGAGGCTTTGAATGAAGCTATAATCAATGAGTTTGGAAGCTTTGAAAGATTCAAGAAGGAATTCATCCAAGCAGCTATTAGCGTGGAAGGTTCTGGTTGGGCGGCATTATCTTTCTGCAGGCAGACTAAAAGACCAGTAATAATGCAAATAGAAAAGCATAACGTAAACGTTTATCCTATGTTCAGGATTTTAATGGTTCTAGACGTCTGGGAGCACGCGTACTATCTTGATTATAAGAACGAGAGATCAAAGTATGTAGATGCGTTTTGGAATGTTATAAACTGGAATGAAGTTAATCAGAGACTAGAAAATATTAAAATAGGTTAACTGTATGAAAAATAGGATTGTTGGTATTTTAGTAATCATAATTGCTTTACTTATTGGTTTCATAATATATTCATTTAATCAGGCAATGACAGGCATCGTAAATTCCTCTTGTTCTCATGGCCCCAGCTGTCCGATGTGGGGAACAATATCGTTTCAAACAAACGTCAGCATAGGCATAATGCTGTTTGTTATCATAATCGGCTTATACTTGATTTTTTGGAGTAAGGAAGAAAGAATAGTAACAAAAATCAAAACATTCAAGACGCAGGTTGAACCAAAGAAAATTACAAAAGATAACTATCAAAAAGTTATGAGCACTTTAACTAATGATGAAAAGAATGTCTTATTAAAAATAATCGAATCTCAAGGGACCATATTCCAGTCAGACCTGGTGGATAAGACAAAATTCACAAAAGTTAAAGTAACTAGAATCCTTGATAGATTAGAAGGTAAAGGACTGATAGAGAGAAAAAGACGCGGCATGACAAATGTTATCATTCTAAAGCGCTGAAACTAGTTTCATACTATGCTTGATATGGTGTTTCATTTCTATAATTCTTATGAAAAATTATTTGAATTTTGAAAACAAATTCAGAGCACCAAATCAGAAGATGATTACAGCGATAAGAAACGTATTTGCTTTCGAACCATATTGGAGAAAATTGGGTTATGAACCACATTATGTTTGGAAAATGTTACATCGAAAATAAGGGTGATAAGTTATGAGTGATCAAGATAACGAGAATCAAAATTGTTGCCAAAAGAACGAGCAAAAGGAAAGTAAAGGATTAAAATCCGGAATTATATACGGTCTGATACCGCATGCAGGTTGCATAGCTTTCATAATAGCTTCGGTGCTTGGAGTTACAGCAGCCACAGAACTTTTCAAACCACTGCTGCTAAATCCTTACTTCTTTTACATATTGATAGCACTATCTTTTACATTTGCAACTATATCCTCAGCTATATATCTAAGAAAAAACGGTTTGCTGTCATCAAATGGAGTTAGGAGGAAATGGAAATACCTTTCAACTATGTATGGTTCAACCATAGGAATCAACCTGTTGCTTTTCATGTTAATATTCCCATTACTTGCGAATGTTTCAGTAGCTCAGCCTGTGACAGGAAATATCTTAGCAAACAATGCATTGTCTTCAATTAAACTAACAGTAGACATACCATGCTCAGGGCATGCACTGCTTATATCAGATGAACTCAAAAAATTGGAAGGAATATCAAATGTACAATTTAGCCTTCCGAATGTTTTTGATGTGAAGTACGACTCTTCTAAAACAACAAAGCAGCAGATACTTTCATTGGAAGTTTTCAAAACATACAAAGCTACTGTTTTGAGCGAGTCTGTTCAAAGCACTCAACTAACAGTAAGTAATCAGCCATCAATAAGCAATAGTCAGCCAACAAGTGGCAGTTGTTGCGGAGGTGGTGGAAGTTGTGGAAGCAGCTGTGGTTGTGGACGTAGTTGATATAAAAGCATAAGACAAACCTTATTCAGGTAAATTATGAAAAAAGTAATACCCATTTCTGGAATGCACTGCGCTTCTTGTGCACAGAACATTGAAAAATCACTTAGAAAGTTAAAAGGAGTTAGCAATGCAAATGTTAACTTCGCAACAGAAAGGGCAACTGTTGAGTTCAACGAAAAAATAACAAGTGAGAATAAAATATTTGAGACTATAGAAAAATCAGGCTATACTGTAATTAAAGAAGTTGAGGAGACTATAGACAAAGAAAAGTTGGCCAGAGAGAATGAAATCAGAAAGTTGAAAATTCTTTTTTTATTTTCATTAGCATTGTCCGTCCCAATATTTATAATTTCTATGGGTTTGGAGTGGTTTAACATAATGATACCTGACAAGAATGTCATACTTTTCTTTTTAGCAACACCAGTTCAGTTCATAGCCGGATATGGTTTTTATAGAGGGGCATTTTCAGCATTAAAGGCAAAAACTGCAAGCATGGATTCGCTCATATCAATAGGTACTAGCGCTGCTTACTTTTACAGCTTGTTTGTAGTGTTGTTTCCTAATGCTTTAGGAGAGCATGTTTACTTTGAGACTTCTGCTGTTTTAATGACTTTTATTATTTTGGGCAAGTTTCTTGAAGCAGTAACAAAAGACAAAACATCAGAAGCAATTAAAAAACTCATAGGCTTACAACCAAAAACAGCCACAGTTATTAGGAATGGAAAAGAAATCCAAGTTCAAATAAGAGATGTTATTATAGGAGACATTATTGTCGTAAAGCCAGGACAAAGAATACCAGTTGACGGTGTTGTTTTAGAAGGACTGTCTTCTGTTGATGAGTCTATGATTACTGGAGAAAGTATTCCAGTTGAAAAGAAAAATAGTGATAATGTAATAGGCGGAACCATGAATAAGCATGGCTCATTCAAGTTCAAGGCAACAAAAATCGGCAAAGACATGGTTCTTAGCCAGATAATAAAATTAGTTGAAGATGCTCAAGGAAGTAAAGCACCAATACAAAGACTGGCAGATAAGGTAAGTAGCTATTTTGTTCCAGCAGTTTTGATTATTTCTATTCTTTCATTTTCAATATGGTACTTTGTTTTTGGACAGACATTTGTTTTTTCGCTCAGCATTTTTATATCAGTTCTAATAATCGCTTGTCCTTGCGCCTTAGGATTGGCCACACCGACTGCAATAATAGTCGGTACTGGAAAAGGCGCTGAGAACGGTATTTTAATAAAAGGTGCTGAAGCTCTTGAAAACATTCATAAAATAAATACAGTTGTCTTTGACAAGACAGGCACCTTGACTAAAGGAAAGCCAGAATTGACAGACATAATAGAATTAAACAAAGTAAATAAAAAAGAGATTTTAAAACATGCTGCTGTTGCTGAGAAAGGTTCTGAGCATCCACTGGCAGAAGCAATAATTAACAAGGCAAAAGAAAGGAAATTGAATATACCAGATGCGACTTCTTTCAAAGCTATACCTGGATATGGAATTCTAGCAAGATATAACAGGAAGGCTATACTTTTTGGAAACAGAAGCTTGATGAGAAAATATAAAATAAAAATTGACTATATCGAAGGGAAGTTAAGCGAATTGGAGAATGAAGGAAAGACAGTAATGATTCTTGCCTTGAATAAAAAGATTGTTGGTTTAATAGCAGTTGCAGACACTCTGAAGGAATTCTCCAAAGAAGCTGTTAATAGACTGCACAAAATGAATAAAGAAGTTATCATGATTACAGGAGACAACAAAAGGACAGCTGAAGCAATAGCCAGTCAATTAGGAATAGATTCTGTTTTAGCTGAAGTTTTGCCTAAATACAAAGCAAAAGAAATAGATAAACTGCAGAAAAAAGGTAAGGTTGTAGCAATGATTGGTGATGGTATAAACGATGCACCTGCTCTTGCAAAAGCTGATGTTGGAATTGCAATTGGTGCTGGAACTGATATTGCACTAGAGACTGGTCAAATAGTTTTAATAAAAAATGACCTTAGGGATGTTGTAACAGCCATCGACCTCAGCAATTATACTATAAAGAAAATAAAGCAAAACTTATTCTGGGCATTCTTCTACAATTCCATATTAATACCAATAGCAGCGGGCGTATTTTATCCTTTAACAATCAATCCTATGATTGCAGGTGCTGCTATGGCTTTCTCTTCTGTTAGCGTTGTTTCAAACTCTTTGTTAATGAAAAGATATAGAAAAAGATTATGATCAAATATCAACTATGACTCTGGCTCTCCATTGGTTGTCTATTTTCTTTATCTCTAATTTATGATAAGTACAAGCTTTGACAGCTGTTCTAGTCTCGTGTCTTTTCAAATCAATTTTTTCTCCGCTACAGGTTGCATCTAAGTTAAACTTCTTTTCATCAATTTCTACATCAAACTTGCTGAAAGCTAAATTCTCGCCGTCTACGTATATGAGCAACTCATTTAGCCAGTTGAACATCAAAGAGACCAAATCATCTCCATCTACTTTAATTTCTATTTTTACTTTCGGTTTTATTTGTTCTGTGTTTATCATTACTTCAAAAAAAGCCAAGGCTGCATTCTCAAATAGTTCGTTCAGGTCCTTTCCATATGCAATAAAAGCAACGTCTGCAGTTGTTATATCAATAAACTCAAATTTCTTCATAAATTTATAAATAGTAGAGTGTTATTAATAAAGGTGATTTTATGCCAATAAGCACAGCACCATATAGGAGAAGATACGAGCATACGAGTACAAGGGGAAGCGAAGGAACTGTTACTTGTGCTTTCTGTAAGAGGCGACTCCCTCGTTGGAAAGCTTTTGTAAAATACAGAGGTTTTAGGATAAACGATCCGATTCTTATGAGGCAGGTACCGAGATATCAAATTCACACGTTTTCACAAAAAATATACGTCTGTCCAAGCTGTGCAAGAACTAGAAAAATAGTCCAGCCTGGTAAAAGCGTGAGAAAGAAACACCTTAATTTTTAAAGGTTCACGTTCTAATAATTATGTGATTTTATGAATGTCATTGAGACAAAGCCTGTAAGCATGGCAGAAGCCAAGGATATTTTATCTAGTCGTGAAAAGAAAAAAGAACTTAGCTACGAGCAGAAGCTTGCTTTAGAGCATCTGAACAAATTTACTAAACTTAGCCCTGAACATGCAAAGAAGCTATTAGAAGAGCTGTCTGGCGTACTAAGAATGTCTCAAGAAACCATGGTTCAAATCCTAAACTTTTTGCCTAAGAATGCCGACGAACTAAGGATGATTTTCTCCAGAGAAAAGTTTAGTTTAAAAGAGGACGAACTAAACAAAATTTTGGAAATAATTAAAAAGTACAGTTGATTGATATGCAATTTCTGAGAGATGAAAATGTTATAATATTAGAATTCCTTCCGAGGGGTCACTCGACAGGAAGGCAGGAACCAATAGCCCAAGCCATAGGCGATAAGTACTTCTCTTTATTAGAGCTTGTTGTGAGAAGGGATGTTGATTTGAAGCCAGGCGACAATGTTTACATCGGCGAATCAAAGAGAGATAAAATAGATCACATAAAGAGGAGAATATCTATTAATGATTTAACTTCCTTTGCCAAGTCTGAATTACCTTTCGTAGTTGAAAAGCTTGTAAAGGAAAATGAGCCCAAGTTTGTTAATTTTTTCAACAATGCTCAACCTATTTCGACTAGATTCCATCAGTTAGAGCTTATCCCAGGAATAGGGAAGAAACATTTATGGGACATAATTGGAGAAAGAAAGAAAAGCCCATTCACAAGTTTTGGAGACATAAAGAAAAGGATAAAGTTAATGCCTGATCCAGCAAACTCAGTTATAAAGAGGATAATGGAAGAACTAGAAAACGATGAAGTTAGATTTAGACTGTTCGTGGCTGGTCCAGTCAAAAGATTCTAGATTTTTATGGATAAGATAAGAGAGATGCAGTTGTTGCTAGCAAAAATCCCTAAACGTAAAGTCTCTACTTACGGACTTGTTGCGAAGAAGCTTAAAGTACATCCAAGATATGCTGGGAAGCTCTTGAGTAAGAATCCAGACGGCGTTAGATATCCTTGCTACAAGATCATACGTTCTGATGGGAGTTTAGGCGGCTATACTTCTAAACACGGTGTGAAGGACAAGATAAGAAAACTTAGGAAAGACGGCATAGAAATCAAGAAAAATAGAATTGACTTGAAAAGATATCTTTTTAAATTCCGATAGGTTTAAAAGCTTTCACCAGTAAGTGATAACTTTATATATCTTTCTATTCATATTATAATTACGAGTTAGTGACAAAGGTGTGTATGTGTTTCAATTTCCAAAAGGTGAATTTGTGTTTAGAAAACTCAAGCCTCAAAGGCCAACTGTAATTAGAATAGGAGATATAGTTAAGACATGCTATTATTATAGAGGTACGAAGACTTGTCTAGGACCATTATGTTTTTGGCCTAGGGTTGGTAAGTGCTCTATATACAACAAATTAAAGCCTAGATTTACCGCAAAGTGATTGTGGTAAAATGAAAATAATGTTCGATGAGAAAAGAAACGTTTGGAAGATAGAGTTAGAAGATAAAAGGCATTCTTTGAATACTACTGATTTTCTGGTCTTGACAGGGCTACGGGATAGGAACGATAGGAAGTTCCATAATCTTTCTGAACTAGTGTTTACAAGCAGATTGGCAGAACCTCATTTTAAAAAGGGTTTAAGCAACCTTAAGAAAACTCCTCTTGTCCATTCTAAAAGAAATGCTTACAGGATAAGTGACGTTGGAGAGAAAGTCGTAGATATGATTAGAAAAGATCAAGTTGAAATAAATTCTAAAAGAAACTTAGCTTTTAGCTTGGATAATTTAAAGAGATTCTTGGGTTTTGAAGCCGAATAAAACTTCTTTCAGACTAGCATCAGTTTTTATTGCAGTTGGACAAAAATGCGTTCTAGATACTTTAAAGCCTTTTAATCTTAATTTTTCAGTCAAGACTTCAATCTTCGGTGGTTCCTTCTTAAAAACTTTTGCCAAATGATGCAAATCATAATAGAAAGCAGGCATTTCAGCTTCTTCTATTATCAATCTTAACAATTTTTCCTCTTCTTTTTTGAAATCTCTTTTTTTAATATCTGCTAGAACTTTTTTGCAGAAGATTTTATCAGAGATATTTCCTATGAAAATCGGGCCAATTAATTTGAAGTCTTTTCCGCAAAAACACTTTTCCCTAGTTCCAATCATTCTATTTCCACAAGAGCAATAGCTAGCATATCTGAAGTTCTTTAACATGCTAGAAATTTTTCCAGCATGCTCTATTCTTCCAAAAACACGATAATAATGCTTTGAGGCAAAAGACAGCACTGGTATAAAGGCTCTGTCATATCTCGCTAAAGTTAGAATAATAAAAGAAATCAGGATTCTTATTCCTAGTTCGTTGTAGAACTCGGTCTTTATCGGTTTTATTCCGTATTTTCTCAAGCCAGCTTCTGGATAAGTTCCTGTTAATGCTGCCTGATCCGTAGCTGTTACAGCTAAGAAGCCTTTATGGTAAACAGAACGAGCAGCGCTGTCCATATATATGTTCGGGCTTCCAAAAGGGTCCAAATCAATAGCAATGAAAACGTTTTTTCTAAGTAAGATATTAGCATCTTCCTTGCTTGCTATGCATTTATTACCAAGCTTGTTCTCTTTAATGTTTCTTCTAATTAATTTTATTGCTAGAGGGTTCTTGTCATTTAAAACAACTTCTTTTATTCCAGCAACTTCCTTTGCATATCTTAGCCCTCTTATTCCAGTTGCAGATAAAGCGTCACAAACTGTTATTTTGCTTTTAAATTCTTTTTGGAAGACCTGCAAGGCTGACACAGACAAGTCTCTATTCAATTCTCCTTCTGGATTGTAAAAAATAGGCATTTCTTTTGAGATTTTATGCTCTTTTAATTCTGGTATGCAAAGGTTTACATTACCTTCCTTAATTAGCTTTAGTTTCAACTTTATCAACTACTCCTTTTGCTATCTGCCTAAAATCATTTCTTAATCGAATTACACCACTTTCTTCCGTAATTATATCAAAATCTTTTAATAGCTTTATTTGGCTTGCAAGAGGTCTGTTATTAAACATTTTGAATAATTCTACTCTTTCAACGCTTTCTCTTTTAGAGAGAAAGCACAGAATTTTACCTTGGTATGTATTTATCGCAGACATAAGCTTAGAAAAATCGTCCACATTTTTTGAAAAGTGATTATAATAAATCATCTTAAACATGTCATTTAATCTTGCAATCTCAAAAGAATATAGTTCTTTTGTTTTTGATATTACACTTGGATGAAACCCTAGAGATATGTACATATCTCTTACAATTCTCGTATTCTCAAGGTATTTGTTGGCAAAGCTAACTCTTACTCTTCCATCATTAATGTAAACTGCTGTATCTCTGCATTCTATACCCATTAAGAAGGAACGTACATATTCCGGCTTTAACATTTTCCATTCGTTTAAGAAAAAACATATCAAAGAGTTCATAATCTCCTTAGCAATCTTATTTCCAACTCTTATAGTTGCTACGCCATATTCAACCTTTGTATTGGGATGATTCCAATATACTTTAATCTGAGATTTAGCTACATTTAATTTTTCCATCCAAAAATCAATAATCTTGCTTTCAGCATCATGGCTTTTTTCCTTGCCTATCTGAACTGGCACACGCCAATCAATTTTGTTTATTAAAAACAACTCCTCGGCAAATTTCTTGAAATCATTAATTATGTCGGGATTCGAATTTGTTATTGCCAAGTCTATGTTTGAAGTGCTCTTTTTACCCTCGGCAAAATAGCTTCCCAATTGTTCTATATTATGCGAAGACAATTCCATAAATCTGCTAATTTTAAAAAAGCATGCATTTTTCCCTGAAGTTTGGTAAAACATAAGAATGCCGTTATTTTCAAATGCTACAATTGGCGTTGGGTTAACTTCCTTAACCACGCCATTTCTTGTAAATTCATATTTTCTAGTGTATTTCGGTAGGACAGAATAAACATCAATGACACACTTTCCATTTCTTATGACTATTGGATTATTTCCTCTTTTTAGACCATCAACCAAACTAGTTGTTTTTATGACTTCAATTGTAACAAATTCTGATTCTATACTTTTAGGCAGTTTTATTAAGAAGTTGTTGGGAAATTGAATCCTTGTAGTGTATTCATATTCATTGTCGACTTTCATCCATACGAAATCTCCTTTTCTTATTTTTAGATTGCAAAACTGCTTTAAAAATTCTATTAGATAACTAGAAAGGTATACTATATTGCCCTTACTAACCTTTGTATAGAACTTTAAGGGTTGAATAGATGTTATGCCTAGAAGTTTGGCTATTTTGAGCTTATCATCAAGAATTTTCAATGTTAATCTATCTTTTTTAGACCATAAGCAATTGAGTTTTTTATGTAAACTCATATACTTGACAATCTTACCGTCAGTAATCCATACTTTAGATTTAATGTCTAAGCCGTATGCTTTTAATTTTTTAAATTCGGTATCAGGGATGTAGTATCTACCTCTTTTAAGAAAAGTTGCTTGAAATTCTATTTCCATAGCATAATAATTATTTATAGTAATATATAAAATTTATATATCATAAATTCTCGATAAATAGATTTTGTTCAGAATTCTCGGTTAAAATTACAAACCCCTTTATGTGAGAATGCCTATACACCGAGCTACTGCTGGTTAAAGAGATGTTTTGGTGGATGAATAAGATAGGTGTTGAGTGATTTTTATTAATATATTGAAAAGAAGTCAAAGTGATAAAAATAGTAGAAACCTATAACTTACTATGAAAATACTAGCCTTCTCTGATGTGACTTCATGGAAAGGATATGAAAAACTTGTCGATGAGATTCATCCTGATGTTGTAACTTTAGCTGGAGACCTGACTTCTGATGGTTTTGCTAGCTTTTGGAACGATGCAGTTGAACCGATACCAGAATTTCAAATGGAGAAGGAACGTTTATTGGGGAGATTTAACGCTGTCGAAAAAGCAAAGAACTTCTATCATTATACGAAGAAGAAAGGGGACAAAAACTTTAATGAAAAATGGTTTGACGAATTAACAAATGCATTGCATTCATTAAGGCATAATTTTATGGACACAAAGGAATTCCTTGAGAACCGAAAAAAGATGCATGTCGATAAATTCTACAAGTTTCTTAGATACGCTGGCAAGAAGTCGGAAGTACTAGTTATTAAGGGAGACCATGATAATGACTTCGAAGGTGATTACGATTCAGAAAAAATAAACAAAATATCTGGCTGTAAAGAAATATCAGGAAAGAGTATGCAGATAAAGGAGTTTAGTTTTCTTGGACTTGGATTCAATGAAACGCATTATCTCAAAATACTTAAACCTGAAATTGAAACATTCAAGAGAAAGATTGACATCGTGATAACTCATTGCGAACAAAATAGAGTGTCTCTTCTAAGTAAGTTCAAACCCAAGCTTATAATACGTGGGCATTTCGGTTCAGGTAAGTACCTAGTGAACGGCATACCTTCTGTATTCACTGCTCCTGCATCTATGTACACAGTCATCGAGATTAGCAAGAAAGATGTACCGAAGATTCTGCAATACCGAAACATTTTTGGTAAGATAGAACTAATGAAGAAAGGCTCATGCAGACCTTGGCTATCTGATAAATCTGAGTTTGAGATGTACAAATGGCTCAACCCTTATCCAAGTTAGAATTTGTTCTTTGCCCTTGTCAGAATTGCAATATAATAAAAACAATTCTTTATTAAGCTTAAACAATCTTATCTGAAATTTCTACATAAATACCTAAACACATCTTCCATTATAGCAAGAACCAGTTATACAATATGTATTAGGACTTCCACATGGTTGATGACACAAACAATCAGTGCCCATAATATATCCAGACGAGCAACTTAAACATTGGTTATTGCAACTGTATGAACCTTCTGGGCAAGATTTACATACATGTTGATTAGCTATAATTGTTCCAGAAGGGCATTGAGAATAGCATTTATCGCCAAATGTATAAGGTTCATTAGGATATTGGTTAACACAATCTAAACAGCTTGTTATAAAATAAACATTCCTATTTCCTGAACATTCTGACAATGTGTTTCCGGGATAACTTCCACCAGCAGGATCAAAGATTACCCAAATGTCATTGTCAGATATAAAATATCTTACTTGAGCATTAGAACCATAATGACTAGCAACTGCTTGAGTAAACCAGCTTACATCACTTCCTGATGGACCAAAACGTACTATTGCGTAAGCATGTTCACAACTTGGGTCTAAAACGACTTTGGATGTTCCGCCTATTGATTCTACCATAGAAGCTATCAAAACTGCTTGATTCTTACAATCTCCTGATTTTGTTGTTAAAGTATCTGATGGAGAATAAGGTATTCCATTCAAAGGCACATTCTGATAGATAACATTCTTTTTTACCCAGTCATATATGTCAAAAAGTTGGTTAACATTATAAGAGCCAGGATGATTTCTGATAGCATCTGAAGCAGCTTCACGAACATTCAAATCATAGGGATTAATCTTATCACAATATGCACTATAATAAGGTTCTGCATTTTCATAACTTGTAAAATTATAATTTATTAAACTTGATGTTTGAGTTTCAGTAGGTAATGTGGATGATGTACCAGGTAAAGCTACAAAGAAATCAGTTAAGAAGATAATAATCATAATACCTATTAAAATGAGAATACCGATAGCTTTCAAAAATCCTGTAAAGGCTCCAGAAATTTTCTCTAATGTAGTTTTTGGTTTTTCAGCATACTTTTCCGATGGCAGTTGAGTTTTTATGAATTCCTTGACATACGGCTCGATAGTTTCGAAATCCGCTTTTCTGTTCTTATATAGAATCCATAAAAAGATTGGCAAGCCTAACAGAAATCCTGTAAATAGTGATATACATTCTGCTTTCTCATTATATTTCAACTTCTTGTGTGCTATGTCAGCAAACCAGAGGGCAATAAAAAAATTGATGAAAAAATAGTAAAGGATTCCCTGAGATAGCAGGTACAGCAAGAAAGTCATCACCGCTAGGATAAAAACGGTATTTGGAATTTTTATTGTATTTTTACTTTCAGCCGTTTTCTTTAATCCTTTCATATAACGAAATATATAAACCCAACATAAAAACCTATTGAAAAATGCCACTTTTCCGTTAATTTTTGGCTAAAAACAGCTTGATTTTCTATAGCATTTTCCAAAGAAATCTAAACTAGTTGTTTCATATAGATAATTTCATTTAACATATGGAAAACTTTATTTCAGAATTATCATAAATCCTTCCTTCAGGAGCAAATAATCTTACTTTTCCTTCCTGGGATTTTCTAAGTTTCATAAATACTTATTGCATTTTATAATTTTAATAAACAAACGCTAATAGAAGGGTTTAAATTTCTTATTTAATAATCTTTTTCTTAGTGGTGTAATGGTATCAAACGAAAGTAGAGTAAGAATAGTTAGCGCCCCAGAAAATGTTAACTATGATGAAATAGCTAAGATATTACTAGACAGCTCGCGCAAAAATTCTTCAGGATATAATTCTATTGAATTATTATCATCAGTTTCTTTAGATCCTCCGCTTGAAAAAATAGATACTATTGGAGTTAGAACTTTCGATAATAAATACTATGAGTCAAGCATGACTCTACGATTTTCTAAAGATGGTAAGATTAAAGTGCCTGTGGTAATGTCTCGTTCAAAAGCTAAATTAAGTGATTTATATAAAGTAACAGGTGGAGATTATAACTTCGGTGTTTCTAAGCAAGGTTTAGAATTTTCAGTTCAGTCTGGGCAAGATCATATTGGAGTGCATTCTCAGCAAAACAGACCAATTACCACGTCTCTTTTAGATAGAGATGTTACAACTTTATTTGGATTAACAGAAACTGTAATAAATACAGCATATGAAATGGAAAGTAAAGTCATTGACTTGAATATCTTTGCAAAACCAAGGATCTATATTTTAAATCCTCAAAGGTCATTTGAGGACGATACAACTGCATTCATAGAGAATTTAAAAAGAACAACTTTAATGGGAGAGAAACCAAAAACCACATTTGACGATATTGGAGGTTGCGAAGCAGCTAAGGAAGAATTGAAATTGCTAGCCTACGGTTTAATACATCCAGAGAGTTATAAAAAATGGAGGTTGGACTATCCAAAAGGAATTTTACTTGAAGGCCCTTCAGGGAACGGAAAAACAATGCTTGCACAAGCAACGGCAAATTCTGTTAGTACTTCATTCTTTTCAGTTGGTGCTGCAGACATAGGGAATATGTATTATGGAATGAGCGAAAAGCTAATGAGCGCTGTTTTTGATGCTGCAAAAGAAAAAGCACCTTCTATTATTTTTATTGATGAGCTTGACAGCATAGCGCCCCATAGAAAAGGTTCGCATGAAGCAACACAAAAAGTTGTTAGCACTTTATTAACAAAGATGGATGGAATTAGAAAATTAGAAAATGTTGTAACTTTTGCTGCCACTAACTACCTGGAAGGTGTTGATAATGCTATTCTTCGTAGATTTGATAAAAAAATCGAAGTTCCCATGTTAAATCAAGCAGCTAGAGAGAGTGTATTCAGAATACATTGTAAAGGCAAGTTGGTTGATAAAATAGACTATGATAAGCTTGTACGTCAAAGCGTTAACTTATCAGGTTCTGATGTAAAAGCAATAGTAAACTCTTGTTTTGAACAAAAATTAAAAAAAGATATAGAAAGTGGCGGTCAAATGAAAGTGTGTCCCGTTACTCAAGAAGATCTGGAAGCTGCTTTGGGGCATTATGTTAAAAGTATAAAGAAAATGCCAGAAAGCTTAGCACTTTATATTTGTTAAAATTTCAAGCCTTTAATTATATTAACAAATCGTCGTAGTCGATTTAAACATTTATAAGCTTTTGTTCTAAATTAGCCTACGGTGGTATGATGGTTGATATTCAAAAGATGCTTGCAGAACAAGCACCAATAATCGATAAAATAATTGAGAAATGGATTCCTAAAAAATATGATGATAATATCATGAAGTTCATTTTTGGAGAGGCAAAGTACAAGTATAATATAGATTGCGCAAACAAATCATTTGCTGAACCAATATGGGAATTTTTAAACAGAGGCGGAAAAAGATGGAGACCTTCTTTATTCTTAATGATTGTTGAAGCCTTGGGCGGAGATAAAAATAAGGTTTTTGATTTTGTTGTAATACCAGAGATTATTCATAACGGCACTTTACTTCACGATGATATTGAAGATAGAAGTGAGTTAAGAAGGGGCAAACCCTGCACTTACATACTTTATGGAGTTGATGTCGCTATCAATACCGGCAATGCAATGTATTATTTGCCTCTATTACCATTGATAAAAGCCAGAGACAAATTTGATGCAAAGATTCTTGTTAAAGTTTATGAAACATATGCTAGGGAAATGACAAATCTTAGTCTTGGCCAAGCTATGGATATTTCTTGGCATAATGGGATGTGTAATGCAAACAGTCTAAGTGAAGATGAATATCTGCAAATGTGTGCATATAAAACCGGAACATTGGCTAGGATGTCAGCTAAAATTGCTGCTATCTTATCCAATGCAACAGAAGAGCAAACAGAAAAACTGGGAGCTTATGCTGAGACTGTTGGAGTTGCGTTCCAGATACAGGATGATATCTTAAATCTCGTTGAAGGAGAGTTTACAGAGAAGAAAGGTTTAGGAGAAGATATAACTGAAGGAAAGAGAAGCCTGCCTGTCATTCACACCCTTAATGAGGCAATTCCAGAGGATAGGGAAAGAATGATAGAGATTCTTAACATGCATACAAACGACCAGGAACTAAGGAACGAAGCAATAACAATAATCAAGAAATATGATTCAATAGAGTATTCAAAGGAAAAAGCAAGGAGCATGATTCTGGAAGCTTGGAACGGTGTGGACAGAATCTTAAAACCATCTCTTGCAAAAGAAAAACTAAAAGCTTTTGCAGATTACTTAGTAGAAAGAACAATATAAATTTTCTTTGTTTTTTAACAATTAAAGGAGGTTTTAGTATGATAGAAAGAGAACCTGAACTAACTGTAAGAATTTCCGGTAAAAGACCTGTACGTCTATATAATGAAGGTAGCTATCCATCATTTTGTGTGACGACTAACGAAGTTATAGCTCAAAATACTGTAGATAGTTTTGCAAAAAAAATAAGCGAATATTTGTGGGACGGAGAGAAGCTTGACCTACGTCGTATTCCATTTATCAAACCATTGGAAATCAAGGTGGAAGGAGTTCCTTCAAAAACTAAAGGTCCAAAAAATTACACAACATACAAAAATTTACTAATAACTACAAATTACGATAACCTTAAGATAAATGGCTTAAAAAATGACGAAGGGTATATAGCTACGTTTAATCCTCCTGTAGATCATTGCACAATGCCGCCATCTCTATTTTCTGATTTTCAAAGATATGTTAGAGAAATGACTGGCGCAAAAAGGCTAAAAAGAGAAATATCTGAAAACATGCTATGTAGCGTTATTTAAAATTTGATGAGTATGATAAAAGCATCTGCTCCTGGAAAAGTCATTTTGTTTGGAGAGCATGCTGTTGTTTATGATAAAATAGGAATAGCTGCAAGTGTTGGAAAAAGATGCACTGCTACAGTAACTTCTAATGAAGAAGATTATGCCTTTTTAGAAATTAAGGGCTTGGGTTTGAAAAAATCTTTAAAGAAAAATGAGCTTTTTGAGCTTTATGATGTCGTTACTAAATTAAAAAAAGAAAATAAGCTTGATGAGATAAAGGAAATTCAAAGAAAAGAAAAATTAAGTGCACCATTTTTTATGATAGCAAGTTTGATGAAAAAATATGGCTTCAAACCAGTTAGGATAATTGATGAGTCAGAAGTTCCAAAGAATTTAGGTTCTGGCTCTTCTGCATTTTCTGCAGTTGCTTTAGCACTTTCAAAGTTTTTAGGAGCAAACTTGACAAAAAAAGAGATTTCAGATTTAGCTTATGAAGGAGATGTTGTTGCCCATGGAGGGACACCTTCTGGTATTGACAGTTCTATTGTAACTTATGGCGGATACATCCAATACAAAAAATCTGAGGGAATAAAACCTTTGGATATTAATTTTGAGCTTCCTTTAATTTTTGTAAACAGTGGAGAGTCTGCTAAAACAGGTGAAACAGTTCCATATGTTAGGAGTCAAAGAGAAGAAAGTAAAGAATTTGTTGATACTGTTTTAGAAAGATTAAACAATATTTCCCTTCAGGCATTAGATGCTCTGAAAGAACAGAACCTTGGATTGATTGGAGAACTGATGCTGGAGTATTATCTAGAATTAAAAAAGCTAAACATATCCACAGATAAATTGGATAAAATCATAGAGATTGCTGTTAAGAACAATGCTTTAGGGGCAAAGCCTACTGGAGGCTGGGGCGGAGGTTGCTGCATTGTTTTAGCTAAAGATAAAAAACAGGCAGAAGAATTGATAAAAATCTATAATGAAAAGGGCTTTAGCTCTTTTCAAGCTGAGATTGGAGTAGAAGGAGTAAAGGAGATAAAATGAATATTGTTGTTGCAATAACAGGTGCGTCTGGCAGTGTAATAGGACTGAAACTTATTGAAGAGATAAGAAAAAGGAGCTTTGGTGTAACAGTTCTTATTTCAGCAGCGGGCAAGAGGATCATGGAAAAAGAAACCGACTATAATATAGAACCAGATTATAAGGAAGACGACATGGCAGCTCCAATAGCTAGCAGTTCAAACAAAGTTGATGCCTTTATAATATGTCCGTGCTCCATGAAGACCCTATCTGCGGTTGCTAACGGTTACTCAAACACACTAATTAATAGGTTGGCTGACGTCCAATTGAAGATGAGGAGAAAATTAATTTT
>Ga0315294_10003205_pt1 | contig 17789 bp, 14 predicted proteins | sample YL17G13_40_MG_FD_203626 | JGI IMG/M metagenome (GOLD analysis project Ga0315294, IMG submission 203626) | Sediment microbial communities from Yellowstone Lake, YNP, Wyoming, USA - YL17G13_40 | ecosystem: Environmental > Aquatic > Freshwater > Lake > Sediment | place: USA: Wyoming | collected... | reverse complement strand
CCTGGCGCCGGCCAGAGAATTGTTCCCGGACCGGGCCCATCGACACCGGCGACGCCTGCACCGAGTACGCCGGCGGTAACACGAAAGAAAAGTGCGGGGTGCTGAACCATGAAGAAGCGGGAAAACGGAAATCAGAATTTCATGAATCCCTATCTGGCTGGGATAGGGTTGGGCCTGACACTTCTTGTATCGTTCTTGACGCTGGGAGCAGGGCTTGGCGCCTCTTCCGGAATCGCCAGAATAGCGGCGTTTGCAGAACTGTGCATTGCAAGGACGCACACTTTATCCAGCGAATACTTCGGAAAATGGGGCGATGCTCCGTTGCGGTATTACCTGGTGTTTATGCTGGCGGGGACGTTTCTGGGAGCGTTGTGCTCGGCTTTAGTGGCTGATCGAGTTCACCTGCGGGTGGATCGCGGCGAGAAGGCGTCCAATCGCCTCCGTCTCGCCTACGCATTTGCAGGAGGTGTCATGGTGGGTTTTGCAAGCCGATTAGCCAACGGCTGTACGAGCGGCCAAGCTCTTACGGGCAGTGCTCTTCTGCTGACAGGCAGCTTTGTGTTTCTGGTGTGCATTTTCGTGGGTGGATATTCGACGGCATGGCTGTTCAGGAGGCAATGGAATGATTAGCACAATGTATCATCTGAATACACTCGGCTCGGCGAAGGCATTTGTGGCTGCGTTGCTGATCGGCGTTGCTTTCGGGTTTTTCCTGGAGCGCGCCGGATTCGGCTCGAGCAGGAAGCTCGCCGGCGTCTTCTACTTCAGCGATATGACCGTGATAAAAGTAATGTTCACAGCGGTCATGACAGCGCTGCTGGGTTTGAGTATCTGCGTGGCGTGTAGGTGGGTGTCGATGGACGCGATCTACCTGATGCCTACAGTGTACGGGGCTCATATTATCGGGGGGCTTGTTTTCGGTGTCGGCTTCGTGATGGGGGGCTGGTGTCCCGGGACGGCGACCGCCGGGCTGGCCTGCGGCAAAGCGGATGCCATTATCTTTCTGGGCGGCGCGGTCGCAGGGTCAGCTCTTTTCAACGAGGTCTTTACGATAGTGAGGCCCCTGTATGAAGCGGGAGGCCGAGGCGTCGTCTTTGTATACGACAGTCTGGGCATGAGCCGGATTGGCTTCACGTTGCTCCTAAGTGTCGGTGCAGTACTGATGTTCTGGGGGTGTGAGTGGATTGAGGACAGACGGCGGCAGGAACCGAGGTCTCGCCATGAAAATTCGGTACTCAAGGTCGTGAGTGTAGCACTTCCGGCCCTGGCCGTGCTTGTAGCCGCTGTTGGGATCGATACCAATGGGCACGAGAGCATCGCTGCTGTGGGCGCGACCACGAGCATCGCGGCAGAGACGCAGCTTCTCGATACCGTCGAACAGGCTCAGGACCACATTGAGCCTGCCGATCTTGCTGATCGGTTGGTGAACGGTGAATCAGGGCTGGTCGTGGTTGACATCCGCCCACAAGAGGAATATGCACATTTTCATATACGCGGGGCAACTAATATTCCGATGAAGGACATCTACCAGAATCTGATGCCTTACAAGAATATCGGAACGATTGTATTATATTCGAATGGTATGACCCACCCGGTCCAGGTAAGAGATTCTCTTTATCGCATGGGATTTCGAAATGCCTACATACTAACCGACGGTTTGGACGGATTCGTACAGCGCTGTCTGACGCCGGTCTCGCTCCGGGGCGAGCCTGTACCTCCAGCGACAGCGGACCGAATCAGGCTCTGGCGGAGTTCGTTTCTGGATTCAGGGGATTCGAAACCTGCACAGATGGCAAGAACGAGCGACGAGTGGGCCTGGCTCGTCAGTACGGAATGGCTTGAAAAGCGCCTGGGCGACAGGAATGTGAAAGTAATCGACCTTCGGTCTCAGCCGGAGTACAATTCCGGCCATATTACCGGCTCGGTGGCTCTCGCCGTCGAGAATCTTAGAACGAATGTCAACGGGGTTGGGTCTATGCTCCAGCCTGTGGATATGCTGGCCCACCATGTTTCACTGATGGGTATTTGGCCGGAGGACACAGTTGTCTTTGTGCATGGTGACAAAGTCCACGATGCCACGCTGGCCGGCATAGCAATGGAGCGCATTGGGCATAAACACTACGCGATTCTGATTGGCGGCTTTGATCAGTGGAAGACCGACAACAAGCCCCTGACCACAGAACTGCCTGGATTCTCGGTATCCTCGTATCCTGTTGTTCCGGATGCGGACAACTTCACTGTGGACTACAAAACTGTTCTTCAGCACGTCCGGAAGAAGAGCGCGGTGATCGTCGATGTCAGGCCGGCGGACTACTACATGGGAACTAAGTCAGATGAGGCTCGTGCGGGCCATATCCCCGGAGCGATAAACCGTCCATACACGGAGGATATCGTGAAGACTGGTGATATCCAGCAGTTAAAGTCAACAGAGGAACTCGAGAAGGCATACAGTCAGATTCTCCCCTCGAAGGACACAGTGGTTGTGATTCACTGCCGTACGGGTCATCAGGCCAGTCAGACATTCTTCGTTCTGAAGCACCTGCTGGGGTATAGACGCCCCTACTGGTACGATGGAGGCTGGGCTGAGTGGGCCGCTCGAACTGATTTGCCGATCGAAAGAGAGGTCCTCCTCAAGAAGTAACGTTTTCGTTACCGAGGGATATCCACTTAACGGTCTCGCTGCAGGTTTGAGGCTGTTGGTGTATAAACATAAAGTGACGTGGTTTTGAATTTAAGAATCTTGTTTAGAGAAAGGAAATTTGTCATGAACAAAAACTGTAGAAAAAAAGAAAACATTCTTAAGAGTATCGTAATTATGATGATATCGCTGGGATTAGTGTTGAGTCTTGCCGGCTCCGTAGTCGCTCAATCGGGTACGAAGTCGGCCAAGGAGCTATCCAGTGCATTTTCCACTGCCGCAAAGGCTGCGATGCCTGCTGTTGTATCGATCAAGGTGGAAAAAGCTGTTCAAGTCAATCTGATGGAATTTGGCAGTGCTGGCGGATTCAATGACCCTTATGGACTCTTTGATGATGACCTCCTGAGAAGGTTTTTTGGCGACAGGCTGCCGCCCCAGCAGCAGAGCCCAAGAAAACACCTCGAACAAGGCCTTGGGTCCGGATTCATCATTAGTAAAGACGGCTATATTATCACGAACAATCACGTCGTTGGAGATGTAGACACAATTACTGTCGAGCTGAAAGATGGCCGCAAGTTTGAGAATGCCAAACTCATAGGCACGGACCCGGATTCCGAGGTGGCGCTGATCAAGATCGATGGTAGTGACTTTCCGGTTTTGCCCATGGGAAACTCAGAGAAGATCGAGATTGGCGACTGGGTTATTGCCATTGGCAATCCCTTTGGCTTGAATGAGACCGTCACAGTCGGCGTCATAAGCGCAGTCGGGCGCAGCAATGTTCATATTGCCGCCTATGAGGACTTCATCCAGACAGATGCCGCGATCAATCCCGGCAACTCAGGCGGACCGCTCATTAATCTCGATGGCCAGGTCATTGGGATAAATACGGCTATCTTTAGTCAGAGCGGCGGGTATATGGGCATTGGCTTTGCCATTCCAATCAATATGGCTCGCGCGATCGAGGAGCAGTTGAAGAAACAGGGCAGGGTAATCCGCGGCTACCTCGGTATCTTAGGGCAGGATATAACGAAAGACATGGCGGACCTTCTCCAGCTTAAGGATGGCCAGGGTGTGATTGTGGCGTATGTCGAAAAAGGGTCCCCTGCGGAGAAGGATGGTCTCAAGAGCCACGATATTCTTCTTCAGATGAACGGCAAGAAGATAGAATCGTATGACTCCCTTCGAAATGATATAGCAGTGCTTCCCCCCGGCAGCAAGGTCAAATTTATGGTTATGAGGGACGGAAAGACAAGCGATATTGTGGTAACGCTTGCAGAACGGTCCGCCGAGGCTGCTCAGAGTAAACAACCTGCTGCGCCGCAACAGTTGCAAGAAACGCTGGGGATTGAAGTTCAGGACCTGACACCAGATATAGCAAAGCAACTCGGGTACTCATTAGGTGACGGTGTGATTGTCGCTTCTGTAGTGCCGGGGAGCCCTGCGGCCCAGGCCGGCATCCAGCCGGGTGATTTGATTCAGAGTGTCAACCAGGTAAGCGTTACCTCGGTTGAAGAATTTGACCAGGCCATGCAAAAGTCGATGAAGAACAAGAAAGTTCTCTTCCTTGTCAAGAGAGAGCAATACTCTCAGTTTGTCGTTGTGACGTTCTAACCCGATCCTGTACAATGAGCAGATAACAAAAGGCGTCATCCGGGAGCAGACATCGACGTTGTATACCGGTCTATGTATTGAACAGGAGTTCTGAATATGAATTGGTCATTCAACATTGGTAAGATATTCGGCATCCGTTTTCGGATCCACGTGACATTTCTTCTGCTTGTTCTGTTCATATTCGCCTCCGTCGCGAACCAGCACGGATTTCAAAGGGGTTTATTGGCCACCTTGTTCATCTGTGCCGTGTTCGCCTGTGTGCTCATCCACGAGATCGGCCACAGCCTCATAGCGCGCCGCTTTGGCAAGGAAGTCAAGAGTATCACGCTTCTGCCGATTGGAGGTATGGCCACAATGGAAGAGATGCCCGAAAAACCTGCCCAGGAGATCGCCATGTCTCTCGTTGGGCCCTTGATCAATCTGGCCATTGCCGGCATTCTTTATGCCATTGTGGGTCGCTGGACCGGAATTGGTGTCCCAACCCTGCAGCCTGACTCATCTCGGTCCTTTCTTGCCGGGCTGATCGGAATTAATATCATGCTCGCGATTTTCAATCTGATCCCGGCGTTTCCCATGGATGGTGGAAGAGTGCTCCGGGGCATCCTGGCCATGACAATGGACTACATCACAGCGACTTCCCTGGCTGTAGCTATAGGCCAAATTCTGGCGATGCTGTTCATCTTCTATGGCGTCTTCTTCAATTGGTGGATCGCGATCATCGGACTGTTTTTGTATATCGGGGCCGGCGGGGAGAAACAGCAGGTCATACTGAAATCCGTGCTGCATGCGGTACCTGCCAGTGAAGCGATGACCACGACTTTCAGGACGTTGAGGCCCGATGAACCGATCGCCAGGGCGTTGGAGCATTTTTACCATGGCTGTCAGGATGACTTCCCGGTGGTTGGTGAGGCGGGCATTGAGGGAATACTCACCCGCGACCGCATTCTGGCAACCATCCACGACAAAGGCGTGAACGTTCCAGTATCGGATGTGATGGACAGAGACTTCGCGTCGGTCACCCCTCGAACACCTCTGGATGAAATATACAGAAAGTCCATGACCGGCGGCAAAACGGCTGTGGCAGTTGTTGATGGCAACACCGTCAAAGGGATGGTATGCCTGGATGGGATTAGCCGGTTCCTCGCCGTGAAAGCTGCCCTGAGTCATGCCGGACCGCAGGGCTGATATGTGCTTTTTTGGGAGAAGCAGGAAAATGAAAATATTGATTGGAGTGTTGATTGGAGCAGCTGCTGGTTTTGCCGTCGGCTACTTCGGAAAGTGTGCTTCCGGCACGTGTCCTCTCACTTCGAATCCTATCATCAGTACCATAATTGGAGCGCTGTTCGGAGCGCTGCTTGCAGCCAGGTTGTGACACAATGAAAGAGTCGACGTTGTTGATACTGTTCGTGGCGGCAATTGGAATTGGCGGGCACCCTGCAAAAAAGTTGCTTTTGTCTGATGAATAAAACATAGCATTTTTGCCGAAAAATCATGACAAATCATAAAAAAGAAGCAATCTGGAGCCTGTTGAATGGTGAGATACTCGAACTGCTGTCTTCGTCGAACGAAGGGCTGAGTACCGAAGAATGTGTGCGGCGTCAAACCCGGTATGGACACAACGCTCTGAAACCTGCTGAGCGGGTGGAGGCATTGGGTGTTTTTCTCAAGCAGTTTAAGAGCCCGCTCATCCTCATCCTCATTGTCACAGCAATTCTGTCGTTTGTCTTGCATGACCCGACCAACGCCTTGATCATTCTCGTCATCGTCCTGATCAGCGGGGGATTGAGCTTCTGGCAGGAATACAGAGCTTCCAGCGCTGTTAAGGAACTGCTGCGGATGCTCCGGCCCAAGACAAGAGTGATGAGGGATCACGGCGAAAAAGAGATCCCGACATCAGAGGTTGTCCCTGGCGACGTTGTTTTTCTTTCCGCCGGTGACAGTATCCCGGCAGACTGCGTTGTGCTTGAAGCCAAAGATCTTTATGTCAACGAAGCTTCCCTGACCGGCGAGACATATCCTGCGTATAAAACCACAGGCGTTGTGGAGCCGGACACACCCCTTTCGAAACGCACAAATATGCTGTTCACGGGGACATATGTCGCCAGCGGTGAGGCAAAAGCACTGGTCGTGCAAATTGGCAGGCAGACCGAATTTGGCAAAATCGCAGAACACCTGAAGATGGGGCGCCCGGAAACGGAGTTTGAACATGGGCTGAGACGATTCGGCTACTTTCTTATGGAAGTAACGCTTCTTCTGGTCGTCGTCATATTTGCCATCAATGTATACCTCCAACGACCTGTAATAGAGGCATTTCTTTTCTCGTTGGCTTTGGCCGTCGGCCTTACACCCCAGTTGTTGCCCAGCATCGTAAGTGTAAATCTTGCCCATGGCGCACGGGAAATGGCCAGGAACAAAGTGATCGTCAAGCACCTGCCTTCCATTGAGAACTTCGGCAGTATGAACGTGCTTTGCTGTGACAAAACCGGTACGCTGACAGAGGGAGTTGTCGAATTAAGCTCTTTTCTCAATATCGACAGGCAACAGGATGAGAAAGTGCTGTTGTACGCCTATTTGAATTCCTCATTTGAGCAAGGTTTTGTGAATCCCATCGATGAAGCTATTCGCAGGTACCGGCAGTTCGCCCTCGAAGGATACAGAAAACTCGACGAAGTACCCTATGATTTCCTCCGAAAACGACTGAGTGTATTGGTTGCGAGTGATCAGGGATCGTTGATGGTCACGAAAGGTTCTGTGGGCAAGATTGTAGATATTTGCAGTAAGGCGGAACGCTCTGACTCGTCGATTGTCGACATAGGGAGTGTCTCTGAAGGCGTTTTGGTGCGGTCCGATGAACTGGGCGCAGATGGCTTTCGCTGTCTGGCAGTCGCATACAGGCGACTTGATAAGCAGTCATCCATCGACATGACGGATGAGATGGACATGACATTTCTGGGCCTGATCACGTTCTTCGATCCTCCAAAGACAGGCGTCGCGGACACCATCAGGCATTTGAAACAAATCGGGGTTTCTTTGAAGGTCATTACCGGTGACAATAGTCAGGTTGCAGCCTACGTCGGCAGACAATTGGGTTTGGCCAGGGCCAATATTGTTACGGGGCCGCAGTTGCGACAGTTAAGCGACGAGGCACTTGTCCGGCGTGTCAACGATGTGGATATCTTTGCCGAGGTCGAGCCCAACCAGAAGGAGCGTGTCGTCCTTTCCCTGCGCAAGGCCGGCAACGTAACGGGATTTATGGGAGATGGGATTAACGATGCTTCCGCTCTGCATGCTGCGGACGTGGGGATTTCGGTTGAGAAAGCAGTGCAAGCAGCCAAAGAAGCTGCGGACGTCGTCCTATTGGAGAAGGACCTGCGAGTGCTTCTCGATGGAGTGAGATTGGGCCGGGTGACCTTCGCCAACACGCTGAAGTACGTGTTCATGGCAACAAGCGCCAATTTCGGAAATATGTTCAGTATGGCAGGGGCTTCTCTGTTCCTGCCGTTTCTGCCGTTGCTTCCGAAGCAAATACTTTTGACCAATCTGCTCACCGACCTTCCCGAAATGGCCATCGCAACCGACAGCGTCGACCCGGAAGTTGTCGATAGACCTCGCCGCTGGGACCTAAAGGTCATTCAAAGGTTCATGTTCATATTCGGTTTGTTGAGCTCGGTTTTTGACTTTCTGACTTTTGCCTGCCTTCTGTCGCTGCTGCACGCCACGCAGGAGCAGTTCCGGACAGGCTGGTTTGTGGAGTCTGTCGTCTCGGCAACGCTGATTGTGCTGGTTGTGCGGACCCGGAGATCGCTGGCTAAAAGCAGGCCTGGGAAATACGTGCTCTGGATAACTTTAGCGGTAATAGCCGCCACCGTACTTCTACCGTTTACCCACGTTGGGCAAGTCCTCGGTTTCGAGCCTCTGCCAATTTGGTTTCTTGGTTTCCTGGTGATAATTGTGGCGACATATATTGCCGCAGCGGAAATTGTGAAAAGAATGTTCTATCGTAGAATCAGGTGGTAAAATTGACTTTAATGTTACCTTAAGGGCAGGATAAGGTTTTAATGAAAAAAAACTTGTTGCGTAACGGTGGTTATCTCATTAGCCTAGTTCTCTTTTCTGCAGCCATGGTCGTCTTGCACCATGAGCTCAGGCAATACCACGTTCGAGATATTATTGCCGAGCTAAGACAAGTCAGGCTGGCGTTTCTTGGTCTTGCCGTGCTGCTGACTGTTCTGGACTACCTCGTCCTGACCGCCTATGATGCTCTTGCTCTGCGTTATATTCAGCACCGTCTCGAATATACCAAGATTGCCGTGGCGTCGTTCATCGGTTACGTCTTCAGCCATAACATGACAATAGTGGGTGGCAGCACGGCGAGATACCGCATCTACTCGGCTCTGGGGGTTTCAGCCAGCGAGGTGGCCCGACTGGTCATCTTTTGCGGTCTGACCTTCTGGTTGGGATTCTTCGCTTTGGGCGGTACCGTCTTTCTCGTTGGGCAACAGGAGATACCAGGGACTCTGCACATCCCTTTCACTTCAGCATGGCCAATCGGGGCGATCTTCCTTATGGTTGTTTTCGTTTATTTGGCGTTAATCACCTTCAGACGACAACCGCTAAAGGTGCACGAGTGGGAATTTGCCGTTCCATCAATACCGATTTCTGTTGGTCAAATCGCAATTGCATCACTCGACTGGCTATTGGCAGGCGGTGTTCTTTATGCCCTGCTGCCGGCCGCTGTAAAACTCACATATTTGAAGTTTCTCGGCATCTTCATGCTTGCCCAGGCTGTCGGTCTGTTGAGTTATGTTCCAGGCGGAATTGGCGTCTTCGAGACTGTAATATTGTTGCTTCTCTCAGATTATCTTGAGAAATCGGCGATTGTCAGTTGTCTTGTGCTGTATCGACTGATTTACTATCTGCTCCCCTTTGCCGTGGCTACAGTCCTGTTGGTTGTCTACGAGCTGGCAGCGAAAAAGCATATTCTGAGACGGTTTGGAATCGCCTTTGGAAAATGGAGCTCTGCAGTTACTCCCCATGTCCTTGCGGTAACGAGTTTTATCGCGGGCATCATACTCCTCTTTTCGGGGGCGCTGCCTGCTGCCAAGGGTAGGCTGGCCTGGCTGGAGAATTTGCTGCCGCTTCCCGCCATAGAGATATCGCATTTTTTGGGAAGCCTGGCAGGCGCCGGGCTGCTCATACTGGCCCGCGGAATCCAGCGACGTGTCGATGCGGCATATCATTTCACGGTCGCGCTGCTCGGGTTGGGAATCGTCTTCTCAGTCTTGAAGGGATTCGATTATGAAGAAGCAACCGTCCTGGCTGTGATGCTGCTGCTGTTCCTGCCCTGTCGGAGCGAATTCTACAGAAAGGCATCTCTTATGAGAGAGCCGTTCACGCCGGCGTGGGCTATTCTGATAATTGCTGTGATTATCAGTTCTATTTGGCTGGGCATTTTTTCTTATAAGCATATCGAGTATTCCAACCAACTCTGGTGGCGTTTTGCCGTAAATGCCGAGGCTCCCCGATTTATGCGTGCGACCATGGGAGCTGCAATCGTGGTCTTGTTTTACAGTGTTACCAGACTTTTATTATCGAGGACTGTGGAGCCATTTCCGACGGAACCGGAAACTGTGCGGGCCGTCGAGGATATCGTGAGGCGTTCGCGAAAGACGTACGCCAATCTTGCCCTGTTGGGCGATAAGTCCTTTCTGATCAGTGAGAGCCGTAATTGCTTCATAATGTATGGCATCGAAGGACGCAGTTGGATCACCATGGGTGATCCTGTAGGGCCCAAAGAGGAATGGGAGTCTCTTCTATGGAGGTACCGCGAGCTCTGTGACCTGCACGATAGCTGGCCGGTGTTCTATCAGATTGAAAGTGGTAACCTCGGGCTCTATCTTGATCTTGGGATGACATTCCTCAAGCTCGGCGAAGAAGGTCGTGTGCATCTCAAAGACTTCTCGCTTGAGGGTTCGTCCCGAAAGGGACTGCGCAACGCATACAATAAAATTGCAAAAGAGAACTGCACCTTCAGCGTTGTTCCTCCGGATCAAGTACCGCCTCTTCTGGATGAACTTAAGCGAATCTCAGATGCTTGGCTGGCTGAAAAGGACACCAGAGAGAAGGGATTTTCCCTTGGGTTCTTTGAACCGGAGTATATGAAGAAGCTGCCCATTGCGATTGTTCGTAGGGAAGAAAACATCATCGCCTTTGCCAACATCTGGACTGGCGCAGACAATGAGGAACTCTCGATAGACTTGATGCGGCATCTGCCATCGGCTCCAAACGGTATTATGGACGATCTTTTTATTGAGCTGATACTGTGGGGTAAACAGCAGGGTTATAATTGGTTCAATCTCGGGATGGCCCCAATGTCAGGGCTTGAGGATAGAACGCTTGCGCCTCTCTGGCACAAGGTTGGTACGTTTGTCTTTCGTCACGGTGAGCACTTTTACAATTTCCAGGGCTTGCGGCAGTACAAGCAAAAGTTTGATCCTGTTTGGCAGCCGAAGTATCTGGCCTGTCGCGGCGGACTCGTTTTGCCGCGTATTCTGACTAACGTCGCCACCCTGATTTCCGGCGGAGTCAAAGGAATGATCACGAAATAGACGGATCACGAAGGAGCAAACAAACCAATAGCTGTGGAGATCGCAAAATGCAGGAGAATCTCAAGACCATAGAAACGAGCTCAGCCTCAACAACTCATCTTGCTCGCCTTGTTCTCGTCGCCTTCCTCCTGACATTCATGTGTGCTCGGACGGTTGTGTTCTTGATTATGTCCCATTCAATTCCAGACTTGTATCTGCACGTTAAGGGAACACACGTACACCACTTGAACTATGGTATTTTCCTGCTGTCCGCCATCGGCGGTTATTTTGTGTTTGGTCGTCCGACCGGCCGTACGCTCCGGATCACAGCTTTCTTGTATGGTATTGGAATGGGTCTGACTTTCGATGAATTTGGCATGTGGATTCACCTGGGCGGCAGCTACTGGCAACGGGCAAGTTGGGATGCGATAACTGTAGTGGGTGCAGTTTTCGCCCTTATCGCCTTTGCCCCATCCCTAAAGCGATTCCGACCTTACCATTGGTACACCGCTATAGTCCTGACCCTGGCATTGACTGTATTTGTGGCCTTGTTTGTCAGATCCTTTCGATACGCCGGCGAGAAACTTCAACCGAGGATTCAGACAATCGAGTCCACAGCGCCACATTGAGTCAGACCGGGACTTTGTGCGGGCAGGAGAAAGGAGGCATAGTTGATGTTCAAACGCGTGCTGATTTTGTCAGCGTCAGCCGGCGCGGGCCACCTTCGGGCCGCGCAGGCGATTGAGAAAGCGTTTATTCAACTTGGTGCGGCCCATGAGCTTCGCAATGTTGACACATTGGAGTATACAAGCAAACTCTTTCATAAACTGTATTCAAAAGCGTATATCGAACTTGCCAGCAGAGTCCCGGAAGGCTACGGCTGGCTTTATGACCACTTCGACCGACCTTGGCACAATGATCGGCTTCGGCGTGCCTTTGAAAGGCTCAACACCAGGCCTTTTGTGAAGATGTTGGAGGAGTATCAGCCGGACATGACCGTATGCACGTACTATCTGCCATCGCAAATCATCTCCTGGCTGAAAGAGAAACATCGTCTGTACACCCGCCAGGCTATTGTGGTAACGGATTTTGACATCCATGCCATGTGGCTATGTGGGCACTACGAGCATTACTTTGTCGCTTTGGATGAGACAAAAGCCCATTTGCAGGAGCTTGGCGTTCCGGCTGACAAAGTCACGGTCTCAGGCATTCCCATTGATCCGGTCTTCGGCGAATCGAAGGACAAGACCGAAGTCCGCCTTCAATATGGTCTTGATCCGGCCCTTACCACGATACTGGTCTCGGCAGGTGGATTCGGTATGAGCCCGATCGAGAGGCTTATGCAGTCACTGATCAAAATGCGCAACCGCGTGCAGGTGATCGCTGTCTGTGGAAGAAATGAAGAGTTGAAGGATCGGCTGGATGAATTCAGCAGGGCTCTTCCTGCGAACTGTCCCGTTCACATCATGACAGTCGGATACACCACCGAGATGGATGCATACATGTCTGCCGCCGATCTGGTTGTTGGCAAGCCCGGGGGATTGACGACATCAGAAGCCCAGGCAAAAGGACTGGCATTTGTCATCACCAATCCGATCCAGGGCCAAGAGGAGCGAAATGCCGATCATCTTCTGGAAGAAGGTGTTGCCATCCGGTGTAACAACCTTCCAGTTCTGGCATACAAGCTGGACAGACTCCTTGATGACCCAAGACGCCTAGCCGCAATGCAGGCTAATGCCAGACGACTTGGCAAGGCAAACGCAGCTTGCGATATTGTCAAAAGACTACTGTCGATAGGTACCTGTGAGTCTGCCTGAGCAATAAGGTCTTCTCATGATGCATAACATAGAAGGGACACGTGTGGGTTATGGATTCTACTCCTGACAATTTCCTACTCCTTGAGAAACTTGTTTGCCCGGGGCAAAGTCGCCCGCTGGAGTGGCCCCAACCATTATGCATAGCCTGGACGCGGATTTCTTGCCAGGTTCCCCAATTTTGACAACAAGAATGGACGGATGGACACATAGAACGATTGACACTAAATGGAGCATAGTGGTATCATGAGACATATAGCGTGAAGGAGCACCATTTGCAAGGCAAATGGGAAATTCCGGCTTAATGCCATTCGTACCGGACGCCTTCAGTTGCTCGGGCTACCCCCTGGACATGCAAAGGGGGAAAGGACGTATACTATGCCCGAAATGTAATCGCCCGATTGGTGAAGTACTTTCGGTCTGGAGTGTGAAACTATCGGCAATCAGTGTGTGAGGAATCACAGATGTACAATGAAGAGAAGGCTGAAGTCGCCAACCGGATGCAAAGCTTCCTCGCACGTGCCCACTCACGCGCGGCGCTGCCTTACATGGCGTTCGGATTGCTTATGCTCATAGCCATCGTGATGGCAGGCCAGGATATCGACCATCACATCAATGCCATCGAGTCCTGGATCACCAATCTCGGCCCATGGGGTGCGCTCGCCTTTGTCGGACTGTTCGTTATAGCGACGTCGTCCCTATTGCCCGACACCGTGCTGTGCATCATAGCAGGCGCTCTCTTCGGACTGGGGTGGGGAGTAGCAGCGGTGGTGGCGGGCAGCCTGCTCGCCGGGGCGTTACAGTTCGCGCTCGCGCGCCAGCTTCTGCGGGCACCGATCCAGCGGGCGCTGGCGGCCAGACCGTCCCTGGCGGCTATTCAGCGTGCTGTCAGTCGTGACCAATTCCGCCTCCAGGTGCTCCTGCGTCTGACACTGTTGAATCCGGCGACAATCAGTTACCTACTCGGCGCCACCGGTGTCAGGTTCACCGGATTCCTGATTGGGTGCCTCGCCCTGACACCCAACTTGGCAATCGAGGTCTACTTCGGTCACGCCGGAAAGCACGTGGCCCGGATGGCCAGCGGCAACGCACGAACCGCGCACCTGCATGACCTGGCGATCATTGGCGGAATCGCGTTGTGTGTCATCGTGATGGTGCTTATCTCAAGAATAGCCCGCAGGGCAGTCATGCAGGCCGTAGCCGAGACCGAGAAAGCTGCGTCCAATAGCGACACTGAGTAAAAATCCACGCCCAGAGGACGAGGACGTGGTTGTTTACTCGACATCCGATTGGTTGACGCTACGCCATTTGCGGAGTAGAAGGTAACGGGTGGATTGTCGATGGCTCACCTGTCTTTCCCACCAAGCGGCTATTTCCGCCCATATTCAAGCCAACTCGGCAAAGATTTCCCGTCAAGAAAGATAAATTGGAATTTTTTAACAGTGACTTTACAGGTCAATGAAGATTTCGGAGAAAGAAAGAAAATTCTTAGGAACCGATTTGCAAATGCAGATACTTACAATTGGTCATATGGTCTTATTCAACTTAATCCGATTTAAAAGGCGTGCTATCAATACCATAAATCTTGACAGTGATCACGAAATACATAATAAGGGTAGAAACTCGACAGGAAAACCCTTAAGATATCCGTGATCATTCATATAATTCGCGGCTGAGAAAGATTTTATCAAATAATGTTTTACCCTAATGAATCATTACCATAGCAGCGTCAGGAAAAGGAAAAACCATTGTCTGAGAGAGAAACAAGAGAAATCACCTCCTACAGTGTTAAGCGGCTGGAACGCCAGGTACGATACTATGTGGACCTGCCCGGCGTACTGGATCCGGACCTTGATGTCGAAATCGTCGAGAAACAGATCGTTGTCCGAGCCCAAAGAACTCTTCCGGAATCCAGGATGATTTTGTGCATAATTCCACTGTCCGCGCCTGTATCAGAGGAAAAGCTCCGTTTTTGTTTTGAATGCGGGGTCCTTGAGATCGTATTGACCGAGTCAGGGGGGCGGAAATGACGGATTACTATGAAATTCTCAGTGTCCCCCGAACAGCATCTGAGGCGGAAATAAAAAATGCCTACCGCCGCCTGGCGTTGAAATATCACCCTGATAAGAATAAGGGATCAAAAGAGGCGGAGGAAAATTTCAAGAAAATTGCCAACGCTTATTCGGTTCTCTCGGATGAGAAACGGCGGCGAGCCTATGACCAGGGCGGCCAGAAAAAAGTCGAAGAAACGGGATTTAAGGAATGGACCAGCACAGATGATATTTTACGTAATTTTTCAGATCTCTTTTCCGGCTTCGGTACAAGAGTCCATGCGGATATCAGGGAAGAAGCGGTCGCGGAAGATGTCGAGGCGTCCGTTTCCATCGAATTTCGGATTGCTGCGCTCGGAGGCCAAATCTATCTGGCACTGAGTGGGCCTAAAGCATGTGCTTCATGCAAGGGAACCGGATCAAGAGATGGCAAGAAGAGCCTTTGCTCTGCCTGTTCTGGCACCGGGCGGCTGTCAAAAGCCAGTTCGGATAGCGGCCAGTTTTTCACCATCACGCAAATCTGCCCGTCCTGTGGAGGTTCTGGTATTGACCGAAAAGATCATTGTCTCGATTGTCATGGAAGGGGTCTCATTGACAAAAAGAAGAACATCGATGTCCGGATACCCGAAGGTGTCCGTGATGGACAGGTTCTCCGGCTGCGTGGACTGGGCCACCCCGGTCGCGGTGGACAGGCCAACGGCGATCTCTATCTGACAATACACGTTCAGCCTGACAGTGAATTCCGAAGAGAGGGCAACGATATCATTTCAGACCTCGATATTCCCTTCTGGATAGCAGCTCTGGGAGGGAAGGTTGATGCCAAAACGCTTCATGGCCGGGTATCCGTATCCATACCAGCGGGGACATCAACTAACAATTTGGTCCGACTCAAAAGGAAAGGAATCAAGGGGGGCAATCATCTGTTCCGAGTCAACGTCACCGTTCCGAAAAAACTCACCCCCAGACAAAAAGAAATACTCAAGGAATTCATCTGAAGGTGCATACCGTAAAGATTAACACTTGGGGTAAACAATGAATCCCACAAATACGTACGATACAGTCAGTAAGCCAACCTCTGAAGTTGTTCTTTGATACGTGAAAACTGGAGATAGGATTGGCACTCACAGGTGCAGGCACGATAAGAGTGATATGCGACCTCAGCGTGCGATAGGAAACTTTGCTGCTGAACTCGCGTGTGTAGAAAGCATAACTCATGACGGAGAATATCAATGTCGACACTGGTCCGCCCATATCAGACTGATTCATCGCTGAAGCAGCCTGCACCTTGAAGTGTTCGGAAACGTCGGTCCGCAACGAAACTGAGCGAAGAACAAGCAAAAAAGTGCCCTTGAACGGCGAAGTTGAAATGGGAGGTTATGTCCTTACAGCGGCGTTAGTATCAGAGGAACATCCTGAAAGAAAATCTTAGTCGGATTTTTATGCACTTGCCGACCTCTCTTTGTCTCAGGATCCCATGGAGAGGAGTCACTTATGAGATGAGGGTAATGGGGAACACGGCACACTACGGTGAGCGTAATTTGGTTTCTTTACAGCCAGTCGCCCACTGGAATTTGATCTACAGCATGGCGCAAAACAGGATCAACATTTGTATACACCTTGTTTGTCAGATCTGGTGAAGAGTGTTCTAACAGTTTCTGAATAACAGCGGTGGATATACCGTTCTGAGCAAGAATCGAGCCAAAGGTCTTTCGCAAATCATGAAATTTGAAATCATCCAATCCAAGCTTTTCGCGTATCTGGTTCCATCTATACTGCTTAAAACGGTCCCTGAATATTTTTTCTTATTCAGAATCGAGTCCAGAGACATATTTCTTAAGCTCCGTCATGATCGGAACGGGAACAGGCCGTGAGCCCATACTCTTTCGGGGCTTTTGGCTCCTTGTCGTGACATAGCTGTTCTCAAAGTCAATATCAGAAATATTCCATGATTCAATGTCACCGCATCTCAAGCCTGTACCCAAGGCCAAGAGAATTCTCATTCTCATCGTTGGAGATGGTTTAAAAGCTGAAAGCAGTCTTCTTATCTGAGTGTGAGTCAAAGATTTGACAGGCCTCTCGTCTTCCTTCAAAAGACTTATCTCCATTTCTCCGTTCAGATACCTATTCTTCCCGCACCAATTGAGAAACGATTTCAGGTTCCTTATGTCCTTGTTGAGCGTCGATCGCTTGATTTCCTTGCCTCGATCAAGTATGAATTTGTCAATGGAGTTTTGTGTGATATGTCTGGAGCTGCATCTTCCTATTAGTCGTTCAAAGTGACGTAGGGTGAGAGCTGTTTCATAGAGCGTTGCTTGCTTATCGCCTTTTACTTTCTTGTAGTGTGCATACTCTTCGCGCATCTGAGCCCAGTCGACGGTCACTGTCCCGGTAAAGACGTCGGAGTTCAATTGAGCATATTTCATCTGGCGATAGTGTTCGGCGAGAGCTTTGCTCGGTAAGGCTTTTGCCTTGCGCTTACCGGATTCGTACCAACCTACCCACCAGCCCTTAACGTTGTTTCTTTTATATATCCATGCCTTTCTCATAATATCCAGTCTATCGTAATTCCGGGGGGTTGAATCAAGCGAAATAGAGTCTTTTTAGAGACATGCTCGAAAAATTATAGGACTCAATGATTATACGGACTTATTTTACACATATTTATGAAAGACATACTTTTTATTTTATTAGTACATTGAATCCGTTCGTGAAAAAGAGTGTATTTCGACAACGAAAATCCATAGCTCTTGCTGTATCCCGGACTGAAATAGACTATCCACTTATTCCTGCTTTTCGGTATTTCCGCAGTCCTTTCTTCAATTGTCCAAATAGAATTTTATGTCACTCCAGATACCGTTTTTATGTCACCGAAAAAAATAAAAAATCCACACTGCCTGCAAACTGTGTAGTGGCATAGGCTTATAGTAGAACCTTCATTTTCCCTTATATTCTATGATGGTTCAGAGCCGGTCGTGGTACTTTTGCAGGCGCTCGATTGCCGGTCGAATCGCCTTTTCCAGGCTCTTAGCGTAGATTTGCGTCGTCGATAGATGCTCGTGCCCGAGCTGGCTTTAAAGGTGTTCTATGC
>Ga0315294_10003204_pt1 | contig 17791 bp, 14 predicted proteins | sample YL17G13_40_MG_FD_203626 | JGI IMG/M metagenome (GOLD analysis project Ga0315294, IMG submission 203626) | Sediment microbial communities from Yellowstone Lake, YNP, Wyoming, USA - YL17G13_40 | ecosystem: Environmental > Aquatic > Freshwater > Lake > Sediment | place: USA: Wyoming | collected... | reverse complement strand
GATTTCCAATACCAGAAATGTTTTTGCTCCACCTCTTGGGCATCCGACGATTGTCTGGTTGCCTTTGCCGATTCCGGTATGGATATGCAGTTTTGGTTGGCCGCTATCACAGTATATTGTTCCTACGCCGAGCACTTCACCAGGGCCTGCGAAATTTTTGAAGTTGCCGACGATTTTCGGTTTTTCTGTTTTTGGGCCGACTACCACGCTGGCGTTTCTAAATCCACCGGTAATCAGGACGGCGGCCGATTTGATATTTTCTTTTTTTGCGATGGTCTCAATGGATTCGTACAGGTCTTCCCCTTCGAAGAGTCTGGCTGCGATTATTCGCCCTGTTTTGCCGACGGCGTATTCCATTTTGCACTCCTATTGTGAATGGCCAGGTTATTTGCTTTGGTATTGGTTTGCCAAAGATTTTACTCAGAACAGAGGCTGACTGCAAATCCTTAGTTTGCGATTTTTGTTTTCTGTTGATTGCACAGTTACTGGATTTGTGGCGATGCGTGGCCTTAGCCGGATATACTTGCTTCAAGGTTGGCAAGCACCATTTTGGCCCTGACGACCTTGTTTCCCACCAGGCTGTGCCAGTGCAATTCTACATTTCGGTTGATTTGGTCTTCGATTTTCTTGCAGGCCAAGAGTACCGTGGCGTGATTTTTGTTGCCCATGAATCTGCCTATCTCGGTGGATGACATCTTGGTGTGTTTTCTGGCAAAATACATACTAAAGTGGCGGGCCAAGGCCACTGTTGCCTCTTTTTTGGAAGAGTGTATGGCGGCTGGTGTTATCCCAAAATAAGCACCCACAGCCGATTCGATGTCGGATATATGTACGATGGGATCTGTTCTGGCCAGGTGTTCGGCCAGAACCGCGTGGGCCATGGACAAGTTAATTTTTTCATTTTGAAGCGAAGAGAAAGCTGTTAATTTCAGCAAAGCACCTTCTAATTCTCGTACATTGGTGCGCAAGTTTTCGGCGATGTACTCTATTACGCTATCGGGGACGTGCTTTCCCATAGTTGATGCGTATTGTCTGCAAATTTTGCAGCGGGTCTGGAAATCAGGCGGGTCGATCTTGACGACCATTCCTGAAACGAATCGGTTAACGAGCTTTTCAGATAACTGGCCTATCATTTTTGGATGTGCGTCGGAAGCAAGGACAACTTGTTTGCCTGCCAGGTTGATTGTGTTGAAAGTGTGGAGGAATTCCTCCTGTGTGGAAGGTTTGCTGGCCAAGAAGTGGATATCATCGATGGCTAACAAATCCGTTTGTCGCATACGATGCCGAAAAGCCTCCAGCTTTTTTGTCTTCAAGGCCAGGATAAACTGATTGGCGAAATCCTCCGCTGATAGATATAGCCAATTAGTTTCGGGCCGGTCTTTGCACACCGCATCACAAATCCCTTGCAGCAGATGTGTTTTTCCAACCCCATATCCTCCGTGAATGAACAGCGGATTAAAGGGGCATTGCTTTTCTCTTGCGACAGCTTTTGCAGCATTGCAGGCCAGTTCGTTTGAGCGGCCGACAACGAATGTATCCAGGCTTAGCTTCAATCTTTGAGTTGGCGACTGTTTTACGTTCGCTGCCCGACGGGGCAATTGATTCTGGGCATTTTCTGCGAACTGAGCCTGGGAATCCAGCTGTGTTTGCCTCTGGCGGCCGGAGAGCTCTGGATCAATGGCGAAAGCGATCTTTTGGCTGCTTCCAGCGACTTTCTGAATGGCTTGGCTGATTTCGTTTAAGAAGTGGCTTTCAATCCAGTTTGCTATAAACAGATTCGGAACGCCAATCTTAAGATAACCATCGGAAAGCGTTAGTTTAGTTGAATTTTTGAACCATATCCTGTACTTTTGAGGCCCCACCTTTTCGGCAAGAGCTTGACTAATGGCACTTATTTCATCCGTGACTGTGCTCTGCATGGCCACTCTCCTCTGCCAATTGATATTTAGTTTTATAGTTTAGTATTCAGCAGAAATAAAATCCATTAATGATAATTATTGTGGGGCAGCGAAAGAAATCAATCGTGTTTTAGGCAAATTCTTTTCCACAAGACAGAGGCTGCGGTCAGCACTGAGGTTGCGCACGAAAAATTTTTGTTGTTAACAGGTTTTGCACAGCGAGAGGCGGGCTTGTGGAGAAGTGGTGGATTAAGTTTTTTGGCCTTTTTCAGTGGTTCCGAGCTTAGAAAAGCTAAGCAAAAAGGATTTCGCACACATTTTGTTTGCGCAGAAAGAGAGCTCGAGGGACAAGCTATAAGATGGTTAGTGTGGTTTGTGGCTGATAACGGCCACATAACCACCATCGCGGTCAAATTCTTCTGCTGATGGCAGAGTGAGCAGTTCGGATTCCAGTTCAAAGTCGTGGTTTTTCGTTAAGAATTGCTTTACCAGGCTGGAGTTTTCGGGAGCTTGAAGACTGCATGTACTGTAGCAGATCCTGCCATGCGTTTTTACCATTTTTGCAGCGGTCTGGAGCAGATCACCCTGTGTTTTTGTTAACTGTTTTATTGTAATTGGCTTTATTCTATAACGAGCTTCAATGCGTTTTGCCAACACCCCGGTGTTTGAGCAAGGTACGTCAAGCAAAACCGCATCAAAGAAACCAATTTCAGAAGACTTTGTTTGCAGATTTTCATAAGAAACAATACTTATACTTCTTAAACCAAGCCGAGCGATGTTTTCTTTGAGTTTTTCAAGGCGCTGATTGTCGATATCGGTGGCAATAATCTTTGTTTTATCGGCAGTCAGTTCTGCCAGTTGGGCTGCCTTTGTACCCGGTGCGGCGCAGAGGTCGAGAATGGTTTGGTTTGGCTGGGGATTCAGAAGGCGTAGCGGCTGCGAGGCCGTTATATCCTGTACGCTAAATAAACCTTGAGCGAAACCGGGCAAATCTGTTACGAGTCGGGGACTTTTAATTTTTAGCATGGATTCGCCAGCGACTATTTCCACCTCAATATCTGCCCGGTGGAATTTCTCGGCAAGGTGCTGAATTGAGGTTTTTAGGGTGTTTGGTCTGAGGTAAATACTAGGCCTGCGATTGCTTGCAAGACATATCTTACGCGTTTTTTCCGGCCCGAATTCGTTCAGCCAATCGGTAATGAGCCATTTGGGCAGAGAAAAAGCGGCACTTAGGTAGTCTACTTGCGACTGTTCCGGGTCCGGAAGGAGACAACCGTCAAATTCACAACCAGTCAAAGATGTTTGTGGCAAAGTTCTTTTAGGGTCGGCTTCAGAGAGCGAGATTTGGCGGTTTTGTATGTGCTTTGTAATTTGCCTGAGTACCGCGTTGACAAAGCCGGATTGTTTTCTGCCAGCAACGACCTTGGCGCTCTCAACAGCTTCATTGACGATGGAATAGTCGGCAGTTAAAGGGCTATAGCAAAGTTCGTATGTCCCAATGCGGATGATATTTAGCAGTTTGTGCGGTATTCTTTCGACCGGGCAATCAGCAAACCTGGTTATCACCAAGTCGATGGCCGAGCGATTTCTTATTGATCCGAAGACAAGGTCAGTGGCTCGTTGTTTTTCGTCAGTTCGGGGCAGCAGCTTGTTTAGGATTGTGCTGGCGTAATTGCGTTTTGGGTCGAATTGATTCAAGGTGGCTATCGCGATATCGCGAGCGGTTAGTGTTTTTTTACCAGTCATATTCTAGTTTTCTATTCTAATAAACTGGTCGCCGGGGCGGGTTGCTCGGCCATTGACGAAGTCTTTAAAGTTCATAAGGCCAGAACCCTCGGGCTTGATTTTTGTAATCTTCAGAGCATTTTGGCCGCAGATAAGATTGAGATTTTCGTCGAGTGTGCCTGGGGGCAAATTGGCTGGGTTTGAGGTGTCGACCGATTCAGCCATTGCTATGGTTACCCGCACAGGCTTTGAGGCTTTTCCTGAAACGTAAACAGCTGAAGCGCCAGGCCAAGGCCACAAGCCCAGTATCCTTCTTCGCAGAGATTCAGCGGGGTCGCTGAAATTCAGAAAGCCGTCTGATTTTTTTAATTTTGGCGCCCGCATAGCTTTGGAAGGGTCTTGTTTGGTGTAGACGACTGAGCCTTCGGCTATTTTTTCTATTGTTTCTACCAGTAACGCGGCAGCGAGGCGGGCAAGTCTGTCGTGAAGCTCGCCTGCTGTTTCGTTGACGCCAATATCAGTTTTTACCTGGGCCAAGATGTCTCCTGCATCAATTATTTCAGCCAGGCCAATTATAGTAATGCCGGTCTGGTGTTCTCCGTTGATTATCGCCCAGTTTATTGGTGCAGCCCCGCGGTATTTTGGAAGCAGAGAGGCGTGGACATTGATAGCGCCTTTGGGCGGAAGGTTTATTAGTCTGTTGTCGATTTTCTGGCCAAATGCTATTACTACAATCAGATCTGGTTGGAGCTGGGCAATTTTATCAACGACTTGCGGGGCATTTACGTCTTCTGCTTCGATGAAAGGTACCGTCTGGCGTGAACTGGATGCCCAGCGAGCAACCGGTGTTTGCCTTGGCGTTCTTCCTCTGCCAGCCGGCTGCGGAGGCTGAGTGACAATAAGTTGTAGAGTATGGGTCGATTCGGCCAAAGCATTGAGGCAATCAATCCCGAATTCGCCACTGCCAAGATATACTATTTTCATGGGCCATCCCGGAGTAGAGCGGTAGTTCCGATTACTTTAATTGTTTGAGCACCTATTTTTTGCTTTTTGCGGTTTTTTCGGAGTTTTTTCGGAGTTTTTTGAGTTGTCTTCGATGGGCTATTTTAGCAGCAGGCCCCATGCGGTTGACGATGGTCATTCCCTCAATGTGGTCGTATTCATGCTGCAGAGCCCGAGCGTAAAGCCCTTCAGCCTCTTCGGTAAACTCATTGCCGTTTAAGTCGGTAGCGGTAACCATGCATTTTTTGAATCTGCGGATTTTTGTATAGACCCCCGGCACAGACAGACACCCTTCGTCTACTGCACCAAATTCACCTATTGGGGTGACAGTTGGGTTTATATACACTTTGACGTTTTCTCTGGTTGAGTCCAGCGATATGATAAAAATTCTCAGGGGCACGCCGGCCTGCGGACCTGCCAAGCCTATGCCTTTGTTTTTGAACATGATGTCCGTCATTTTCTTTACCAGCTGATGGATATTGTCGTCGATTTTTTCTACTGGCTCTGCGCGCCTAGTCAGTATTTCGGCTGGGTAATGTGTGATTCGACATTTTTCAATATCTACCATCTCATTATGTCTCCAAAACAAAGGTGAGCATCAAACTGCATTTGTTGCCCGGAGTTTACCTATCGTCGAACTCATTGCCGCTAAAGGTGTTTCCGAGATAATTTTTTCTGACGATTTCGTTACGAACGATTTCTGGCGGCGAGCCAGCCCCTATTACTATGCCATGGTCGATTATATAAGCTCTATCAGCCACTTCGAGCGTTCTTTCGACATTATGGTCGGTAATCAGGATACTGACGCCTGAAGCTGCGAGTCGGTGAATCTCATGTTGCAGATCCTCAACGGCAATAGGGTCAACACCGCTAAACGGTTCATCCAGCAGGATTAGCGATGGGTCTGTTACCATAGCGCGGGCGATTTCAAGTTTTCTGCGTTCGCCACCGGAGAGGAATCTACCATGGCTATTGGCAACCTCGGTCAGCGCAAAACGTTCGATGAGCATATCGGCTTTGCGGTTGCGTTCGGTATTGGTGATTGACATGGTTTCGAGGATTGCGTAGAGGTTCTCTCTGACGGTTAGGCGTTGAAAGATGCTAGGTTCCTGTGAAAGATAGCCGACGCCAAGGCGTGCACGTTTGTACATAGGCAGTTGTGTAATATCGCGGCCATTGAAAATCACTGTACCGCCATCAGGGGCAATCATCCCCATAATTATCCTGAAGGTGGTTGTTTTGCCTGCGCCGTTTCGGCCGAGGAGCCCGACTATACTGCGCTGAGCAATCGTAATGGATATTTCATTGACAACAGTTCTGCCGGAATACTTTTTTACCAGCCCGCGAGTTTCAAGAAGAGTCATGCTTTGCAAAATAGCACCCTATCAATTGTAACCAGGAGTCCATTTTGCAAGAATTTGCAAAATGGCACCTTTTAAGGATTAAAACAAGCAGTATTATAACAATACTTAGGACCGAAGCAAACCGTGTTTTTGATCTCTTGATAAAGCTGCCTGAACCCTATTTTGCCTAGAAGCCAATAAATATTCTGGCGTTTTCGCGGGCATTTTGCTATTAAATAATGTTTTGCGTGAAATAAAGTTCGTTTTTGTTTGATTTGGCTTAGGGCGTGTATGTTTGCGGTTATAAGTGATGTACATTCGAACCTCGAGGCGTTAACAGTGGTTTTGGCTGATATTGAAGAACTGGGCATCAAGACAATTTATTGTCTTGGCGATGTTATCGGCTATGGGCCAAACCCCAAAGAATGTCTCGACCTAGTTATAGAGAAAACCAAATGGTGTGTTTTGGGTAACCATGATTATGCAGTTTTTTATGAGCCGACGAATTTCAACTACGGAGCGGAGCAGGCAAGTTTCTGGACGCGCGAAGTTTTGGAAACAGAGGAACGAAAAGACCCGCGTGACAGGTGGTGGAGTTTTTTGGGTACGCTGCCTATGCGGCGTGTACTGAAGACAAAACTGGGTGCTGCGCCAGCAATAATAGACTTTGTGCACGCATCGCCGAGAAAACCCATTAACGAGTACATTTTTCCAGATGATGTTTATACCAATCCGATAAAGGTTAGAGTTCTATTCGAGCGGGTCAAGCATGTCTGTTTTGTGGGTCACACACATCTGCCGGGCGTGTTTCTCGATGAGCCGGATTTCTATCTGCCCGAAGAGCTTGGCAATATATATCCAATTATCGAAGGCGAGAAAGCAATTATCAATATTGGTTCGGTCGGACAGCCCAGAGATAAAGATAACCGCGCGAGCTATGCATATGTTGATGAGAATGAGGTGCACTTTGTCCGGCTGGAATATGATTTCGAAACTACTGCGAAAAAGATAAAGGCAATTGAACAGTTGGATGATTTTCATGCCGAGCGGCTGCGCGACGGAAGATAACTAGCGGGCCAAGCCGTTGTTTTTCTGATTATGGGCAAGAATGAATTCTAGGATTACTTTAGTTGTGGTTAGTTTTATTGTTCTCAGCGGCCGGGCAATATCTGGGGCGGGCCAATTTAGCAACAGGTATGCTGCCCGAGACGGCTGCATTATGCTGCAGCAGACGGCTGTCGTTGAGAAATCCGGCGATGTGAAGGCGCCTACAGAGGAAAAGGCGGGCTTGGAAGCGGTTACCACTTTCCGTGCCTACGGTGCTCCGGGTAAGAGCAAGAGCATCATGTTGGGCTCCACAGATCCGAATAGTGGGTTTAAGTTCCAGTTGGAATTGACTTCAAATGGGGCTGCTATAGCCAAGGCCACCTTCAGTGAATTTGACGACCTTAAGTATAAGAACCCCCAGCCATTGGCAATCCTTTCGCCTGTTCGTCTGGCCAACGGCAGCGAAATCCTGTCGATGGCAAATACCGGTTTTGTATTTGCTCAGGAAGGCCAGCAGTTGCCGCTGGATAAAATAAGCTGGAAAAGCTTTGATGTTGAAACCGCAGCAGACAGTTCGCAGGCCGCTCGCTTTGAAGCAGTAATAAAGGAACAGAAATCGGGCGAGCCAGTTATCAAATTAATTAAAACCTATCGACTTGCTCCTGGCGGATATGATTTGGATTGCAGCATAGCAGTTGAGAATCTATCGGCTGCGGAGCAAAAGGTGCGTTTTAATTTGACCGGGCCGGTCGGTATAAAAAAAGAAGATGTCAGAACCGACGACAGGAAAGTTGTCGGCGGTTTTATAACTGCCAAAGGAGAGATAGTTTCATCCCGCAAGGAACTGATGATTGCATTTCCTATGACTTTTTTCTCGTCGAATATCGGCTTGAAAAATGCCGTACTCGAATACCAAAGGGCGCTGCAGACAGGCAATAAGGCGGAAATCGAAAAGGCCAAGAGTGATTTGCAGATAGGCCGGAATCTGCCGGATAATTACAAGCAATCTGTTTTTTTGTGGGAGGCAATTACAAACAAATATTTCACCGCCATATTAAGACCTGTGCCCGATGAGGGCAAAAATTACTGCGACTGGGCTACAGACCAGAGAAGCTGGTTTTACAATCCGGATAGTGACAGTGCAGGCAGCAGCGGCGATGAGGCGGTCGGCGTAGATTTGAAAACGACATCGATTGTTTTATCTCCGGCAGGTCAGGCGGGGAATACGAAACAATATAGATTTCAGCTATATCTTGGACCGAAGGATAAAAGATTATTCGACAAAAACGAGCAGTATCGCAAGCTCGGTTTTTACCAGACGATAGATTTTATGCCGTGCTGTTGCTGTCCGACGGCGATCATAAATCCGCTGGCTTTTGGGATACTCGCTGTGATGGAGTGGATGTATAAAGCCCTTGCGTATATCGGCATTCCGAATTATGGCATTGTTATTATCATACTTGTATTTTTGATTCGTCTTGCTCTGCATCCTCTTACCAAAAAAAGTCAGGTTTCGATGAGTAAATTTTCCAAACTTAATAACGCGCCTGAAATGCAGGAGATAAAAAGGAAATATGCCGACAATCTAGCTGAACAGCGGAAACAGGTAACGCAGTTTTACAGAGACAGAGGCGTTTCGCCCGCCAGTCAGCTTACAAGTATGCTGCCGATGATGGTTCAGATGCCGATTTGGATTGCGTTGTATAGTGCGATATATGCCAGTATTGCGTTACGAGGCGCATCATTTTTGCCTTTCTGGATTACCGATCTTTCGGCACCAGATGCGTTGTTTAGGTTTTCAACGGTAACCGTACCTTTGTTAGGCAAATTAAACTCATTTAACTTGCTGCCGATTCTGATGGGGGTGGCATTTTACCTGCAGCAAAAGATGACGCCTCAACAAACTGCGGCTAATCCCCAGGCCGCTCAACAGCAGAAAATGATGATGATTATGTTCCCACTGATGTTCCCGCTAATGCTATACAATTCGCCGTCGGGATTAAATCTGTATATTATGGCCAGTACCTTTGCGGGAGTTGTTGAGCAGTATGTTATTCGCAAGCATATTCGCGAGAAAGAAGAACAAGAGTCGGTGGGTTTAGTTGCCGCGACGAGCAAGACCGGCGGGAAAGTAAAGAAGAAAAAACCCAAGCCTTTCTATCGAAATTTCTGACGCATGGGGCAGGTTGAATTCGGAGCCGGCGCCTGAATTCATCCTTTATTGCCAATGTACAATCTTAACGATACTATTGTGGCGGTTAGTTCTCCAACTTCGGGGCAGAAGGTGATTGTTCGAATAACAGGGCCTCTCACGGTCGATGTATTGCGGCAGCTTTTTAGTCCTTTGATTCCCCAAGATGAAGCTGGTTTAATATCGGGAAATGTAGCTGTGGATGCCGAGCTACAAATTGATGCGAAGCTATATTTGTTTTTAGCTCCGCATTCTTATACCGGGGAGGCGCTTGCTGAGATTCACGTTTATACAAATCCGAGAGTTACCGAGGCTCTGATTGGCCGGTTTCTGGGCAAGTGTTTGAGAATGGCTGGGCCAGGTGAATTTACGGCGAGGGCTTATCTTAACGGCAAAATTGATTTGGTTCAGGCCGAGGCTGTAAACGAAATTATCGTCAGTTCTAACGAGATTCAATTGGCTGCGGGCGAGAAATTGCTTGCTGGTCGATTAGCTGAAACTACTGCAAAAGTTCGTGCAAATATAGTGGACTGTCTTGGCTTAATCGAAGCCGGGATAGATTTTAGTCAGGAAGATATCGAATTTATAACTCGCAACGAAATGGTTGAAAAGCTTGCCGAGATAAGACGGCAGCTTGAGCAGTTGTTAGCCGGCAGTATCAGTTACGAGTCGATGATTGATTTGCCAGCGGTCGGAATTGCCGGTGCACCTGGCGCCGGTAAGAGCAGTTTGTTGAACAGACTGCTTGGGAGGGAGAGAAGCGTTGTTTCCGAGCGGCGCAGGACAACGAGAGATATTTTAACTGGGTTGCTGGCGCTGGCCCATTGCACGAGCGTGCTGTTTGATTGTGCAGGATTGGCCGCTGAGCCGAAGGACATTCTCGATGAGTTGGCACAGCAGGCTGCTGTCGAGGCGCTGCAAAACAGTTCTGTAGTTTTATTTTGCATTGATGTGTCTAAAGCAGATTGGAGGGAGGATATCCTAATACGCGGACTGATAAATGCCAAGGTTGTGATACCGGTTGCAACAAAGGCCGATTTGCTCTGCGAAGACTTATTAGTCGAGCGTATTAGCGAGCTAAATGGTTTGTTCGCCAGTGAGTTTATTGCTACAAGTGCGAAGACTGGCATGGGCATGATGTTATTGCAAGACGCGATTGATAGAAAAATAGTTAAGGCCGGGGTTGGTTCTGCGGAATCAACCATGCTTTCTGAGCCTGCCAGAGATGGCGTAGGGCTTACTGCTCGGCATAAGCAGGCTGTTATTGATGCGATTGAGAGCATCAAGGAGTCTATTGGTGAGTTGAAGGCGGGCGATGAGGAGATTGCTGCAATGATGCTGCGAGCAGCTCATCAGGCTATATCGACCATTGAGCAGGAGCACATAGACGAGCAGATACTTGAGAAAATATTTAGTCATTTCTGCATTGGGAAATAAATTATTGTTGGCCCTGCCTAGTTACGGCGTTTAGAAGTTTAGATCTTTTACGATATTGAAAAGTTTTTTGAGTATGGTATGTAACTGTGTTTTTGTAATACTTAAGGGCGGCCACAGATAAATGATGTTGCCCAAGGGTCGTAGAATAAGACCTTGTTTGAGACCTTTTTGATAGATGTGATGGCCGATTCTTTGAGCCGGACCGAAGGGTTGGCGGGTTTTCTTATCTTTTACCAATTCGATAGCACCTACTATTCCGAAGTACCTTACATCGCCTACGTAGGGTAAAGGCCTGAACCGCTCCATTTGGGAGTGGAAGACGGGCATAAGGCCTTCTATTTTCTTTAGTGTTTTTTCTTCTTTAAAGATTTCGAGATTTGCCAGGGCCGCTGCGCAGCCGATGGGGTTAGCGGTGTAGGTATGGCCGTGGTATAGCGTTTTGTATTTTTCGTAGTCACCATAAAAGGCGTTGTAGATTTTTTCAGTTGTCAATGTTGCGGCGAGGGGGAGTGTTCCGGAAGTTATTCCCTTGGCCAGGCATATGAAGTTGGGCAGCACGCCGGCGTGTTCACAAGCAAACATTTTTCCTGTTCTGCCGAATCCTGTAGCGACCTCATCGACGATTAGATGAACGTTATATTTTTTCGAAAGCAGTGCGGCTTTTTTCAGGTATTCGACCGGATAGATAATCATACCTGCTGCGGCCATAAGCAGGGGTTCTAATACAAGAGCGGCGATTTGGTTATTGTTCTGTTTAAGGGTTTTTTCCAAAGGTTTTATGCAGTCGATATTGCACAGTGTTCTTTTTTTGCCCATGGGGCAGCGGTAACAGTAAGGGGATGGCACCTTGATGGTTTCGAAAAGTAAGGCCTCAAAAGGTTTATTGAATATGGTATCACCGCCGAGGCTCATCGCGCCGATTGTGTCGCCATGGTAGGCGAGGTCGAGAGAGACAAATTTGGTTTTTCTTTTTTTCCCGATATTTTGCCAGTATTGGAAAGAGATTTTGAGGGCGGTTTCAACGGCGGTGGAGCCATTGTCGGAGAAAAAGACTCTGGTCAGATTTTTGGGGGTTAAGGAGAGCAGTTTTTCTGCCAGAAGGATTGCTGGTTTATGAGTGAAACCTGCGAATAGGACATGGTCTAAAGAATCCAGTTGTTTTTTGATGGCAGCTTTTATTTTTGGGTGGTTGTGACCGTGGGTGTTGCACCACCAGCTGGAGATAGTGTCATAGTAAGCATTTGCCTTGTTGTCATAGAGTTTGATGCCCCTTGCTTTTTCTATAAGGATAGGCGGCCCAATTTGGTGGTCTTTGGCTTGTGTGTAAGGGTGCCAGAGATATTTTAAATCTTTCTTTATCCACCTATTCATTTTGGGGTCTTTCCTGTCAACTGAGTGAGAATTGCATCGCCTATCGGCAGAAATGCTTTGTACAGCAGATTTTGATTTTTTAACCAGGGCAGGTTTCCAAGTATCATTTTGCCTGAGATGGTCTTTATTATTTTAGGATTGTCTTGAAGAATAACCATATTTTCTCTCTTGGGGCTATCATTGAATATGATACCTAAGATTTTCAGTTGTCTTGCTTTTATGGCTTCTATTGTTAGCAGGGTGTGATTGATGGCACCAAGTTTGTTTTTGGCGACTATTATAACCGGCAGATTTAGGTCTTTGGCGATGTCGATAACGAATTTGCTTTTGTTAAAGGGTACCAGTGCGCCGCCTATTGCTTCGACAATTACAAAATCGAAGTGTTTTTTGAGCATTCGGAAGCTGTATTTTATTTTTCGTTCGCTAATCTTTTTGTTTTCGCAGCTGGCTGCAAGATGGGCAGAGGCGGCGAGGGTAAATGTGTATGGGGTGATGTGAGGCAGATATTTTTCAACATCGCTTTTTTTCTTTCCCATCAGTTTTAGATGGACAGCAATATCTGATGGAAAGCCGCGGGAGCCTGTTTGTATCCATTTTTGTGTTACCGGGTTACGACCTTTTTCCAGCAGATATCGTCCAAGCAGGCCGCAAACGACGGTTTTGCCTACCGCTGTGTCGGTGCCTGTGATTAAGACTGAATTCACCCGTTGGGCCTCCTCTTTTGTGCGCGACAGTAGAAAATCTGATATGTTGCCACAATATCCTTAAAATTTTGCTTATATATTTTTTCCAGTTCTGCCATCTGGCTTTTTTTTAGGTTTTGCCCATTGAGGCCCAGGCCTCGTGTTCCTGTATATTTTATTGTACTTAGAAACTGCCACAACGAGGGATAGGTTTGCCTGAGGATCTCGTCCTGCACAAAGGTATTGTCGAAGTATTTTTCCAGGATTTGTGTTATCCGGTCTTTTTTAATGAATCCGCAGGAACTTATAGTTATATTCGTTTGGTGCAGTTTCTTCAGAGAGTCGGCTAATTCGTGGAGAGTAAGCGGGCCAAATGTTGAAAAAAGGATAACACCGTTTTCTTTGAGCAGATTTTCATATTTGGTTATAGTTATTTCCATGTCCGTGAGCCACTGAAAGCATGCGTTGGAAGTAATGAGATCGAAATTTTCATCAAGAGATGCTGTTTCGGCGTCGGCCAGGAGAAAGGCTATTTTTTCGTTCTTCAACTTTTGTTTTGCTTGCTGAATCATTTTTTCGGATATGTCGAGTGCGCGTATGGTACTGCCGGGGAAGCTGTTGCGAAGAAGTTTGGTGTAGCTGCCTGTTCCACAGCCTATATCCAAGATAGCGTCAAAGCACCGTGGGCTGATATACGAAGCGAGTTTTGATCCCACGTAGTTCTGTATGCCTGAGTATGCGTCGTACAATTTGGCATAGCGGGAGAAGTTGTTTTTTATTGCATCCTTAGGATTCATAAAGTCGTTTGCTAAAATCCTTTCGCAAAAAGGGCAAATGCCCAGTGTGCTCAAAACAGATAAATTGTGCCTGTGGCAGAGCGTTTGCAATATCGGCAGCTTCATTGATAGGCGCTATTTTATCTTCCGTGCCGTGGACCAACTTTACACGTTCTAGTTTTTTTATAAGTTCGGGCTGTATCTGTAGTTGGCTGAGATAATCGAGATTGGCGACAAGGTGACTGGATGAGATAGTGCCCAGATAATCTTTTAAAAGAGTATTTTTAAGCCAGCAGAAATGGTCTTTTTCATTTTTGCAGAAACACTTTCTGTAAAAGCTGTACAGGTAGGCAGCCTTGTTTTTGCTAATATATTTTTTAATGTTTTGCAGGTTTTTGGGTTCGTATTTTTTTCGAACGCTGACTAGGATAAGCTCTTCAACAGAGCTGGGGTTCTTGGCGGCGAAGTTGCAGGCGGCAAACGCGCCCTGAGACCAACCAAAGAGGGATATCCTCTTTATATTGTTGTGTGCCAGCAGTTCTTTTAATTTATCTTCGAAATTGGCGAGATATTGGTCGCAGAAGTGGAAGTAGTTGTATGGCAAGTCTAATGTGGCGAAGATCTTGTAATCGAAGGCCCAGCCCGGGATCAGAACAAGATAATCAGTCTGACTTCTATCCACGAATTTAAACATTGAGAGCCTCGCTTATTTGCTCTATCAGGTTTTGCAGGATTTTGTGGTCGTGGTGGCAGGTGAGAGAAAATCTCAATCGGGATTGTCCCGCTGGGACCGTAGGGGGCCGTACGGGCAGAGCCCAGTACCCTTTTCCCGTGAGAAGCATGCTTAGCGCAACGGTCTTTTCGGTTTCGCCAATTATTAATGGGACAATTTGTGATGAGCTTTTTATTTCAAAGCCCCTGCTGGAAAGTTGGTGTCGAAAGTAAGCAGCGTTTTCACACAGAATTTTCCTGCGAAAGGGTTCGGTTTTTAGCAGTTCCAGGGCGGCGAGGTTGGCGGCGATAACGGAGGGGGGTAAAGCAGTTGAGTATATAAAGCTGCGTGATGTGTTAATTAGGTAGTTGACGATTTTTTTTGAAGCAGCTACATATGCGCCGAAGCTGCCGAGTGCTTTGCCGAATGTTCCCATTATTAGGTCAACTCTATCGGTAAGGCCTTGTTCTTCAACTAGGCCGCTACCGTTTTTTCCAAAGATGCCCGTAGCATGGGCTTCATCTGCCATGAGGCAGCAGTTGAATTTTTCTTTCAATTCAACAATATCTTTAAGGGGTGGTCTGTCGCCATCCATGCTGAAGATTGTTTCTGTGACTATCAGGCAACTTTCAAATTTAGAAATCTGTTTTTTGAGCAGAGATTCCAAATGATCGACGTCGTTGTGGCGGAAGCGAAAAAGCCGCGCTTTGGAGAGGGATATGCCGTCCAAGATACTTGCGTGGCATAATTTGTCAGCGAAGACGGCATCGCCGTTTTTGTAGAGAGCACTGATTATACCAAGGTTGGCCTGATATCCAGAATTGAAGACGAGTGCTGCTTCTTTGCCTTTGAGTATGGCGGTTTTGTCTTCAAGTTCGTGGTGAATTTCTAAATCGCCGCTTAAAAGGCGAGAGGCGCAGGAGCCGGCTCCAAATTGTTGTGTGGCCTTTATTGATGCTTCTTTAAGTTTAGGATGGTTTGATAGTCCGAGATAATCGTTTGAAGACAAGTCGAACAGTTCCTTGTTATCAAGATAAATTCTGCCTTCTTTCCGCAAAGCGGCTGGTTTTAGGGTTCTAAGGAGGCCGGTTTTCTTTTTTTGCTCTAAAAGGTTTTCTATTCTATCCATAGTTTCTTTATTTTTTCGACCAAGGCGTAATCGTCTTGGAGGCTAGCGCCCTTGACGGTGAGGTATCCGCCTATAAGCATGCCGTTGGCACCGGCGGCAAAACCTTTTAGCTGTGAATCTTTCAAGGCGGTTTCCCTGCCAGCTGCAATCTTGATGGTTTTATCTTTAAGTATGATGCGAAAGATGCATATTGTTCTTATTATATCATCTGGCGATATCGGCTCGGCGGATTCAAGGGGCGTGCCTTTGATTGGTATTAGTATGTTGATTGGAATTGAATCGACGTTCAGTTCTTTAAGAGTATAGGCCATGTTGATTCTGTCGGCCCAGGTTTCTCCCATTCCGATTATGCCGCCGCTGCAGACCTCGAGGCCAACTTCTTTAGCGGCGATTATAGTGTCAATTCTTTCATCGAAAGTATGCGTTGAAACTATATTTAGGTAGAAAGAACGTGACGTTTCTATGTTATGGTGGTAACGCGAGAGCCCAGCTTTTTTGAGGTTGATTAGCTGGGATTTTGTCACGGCTCCCAGTGAAGCGCAAACAGCGATATCAATAGTGCTGTTTATTTCTGAGATTGCCTGGGTCATTGTGTTAGTTTCCTTGTTGGTCAGGCGGTTGCCGCTGGTTACGATGCCGAAACTTTCGGCGCCGATTGCTTTGGCATTTTTGGCTGCTTGGACTATTTGCCTTTTTTCTTTGAGTGGGTAGACAGCGATATTTGTGTGATGTCTTGTTGATTGTGCGCAGAATTTACAATCTTCACTGCAGAGACCTGAGCGGGCATTCAAGATGCTGCAGAGTTCCAGTTTGTTGCCAATATAGTTTTTTCTGATTTTATTTGCTTTTAATATCAACTGTTCCAGGGGCATTTCCAATAGCGCCTGTGCATTATTTTGGATGGTAGTATCCATAAGTGGGAGTTATTTTAGCATTGGGCTTTGGTGATTTCCACAAAAACAAAGACCGGGCCGGCAGTTTGCTGGCGGCTCCGGTCTTTTTATGTTGGCGGTTTGAAATTTATCAGCTTGTTGTTTTATTTGTCTTTGGCTTCAAATTCAGCGTCGATTACATCTTCTCCACCTTTTCTTTTTGTTTCGCGTTTGGATGATGAGGCATCTTCCGCTTCACCATATTGGCCTGAAGCAGCTTGTTTTTTGGAGGCCTCTTCGTAGAGAGCTTTGCCCAATTCCTGGCTGGCGGTACCGAGGGCGTCGATGGCTTTCCTTAATGAGTCGGCGTTTTCACCTTTCATTGCTTCTTTGAGGTTATTGATTGCGCTCTCGATGTCGCCACGGGTCTTAGCGGAGGCCTTATCGCCATGTTCTTTGAGGGTTTTTTCGGTAGAATAAATCAGCTGGTCGGCCTGGTTTTTTAGGTCGACGACCTCTCGTTTTTTCTTATCTTCTTCAGCATGGGATTCGGCATCCTTGGTCATTTTCTTGATTTCCTGGTCGCTGAGCCCTGAGCTTGATTTAATCACGATTGACTGCTGTTTGCCGGTGCCGAGGTCTTTGGCAGAAACATTCAGAATGCCGTTAGCATCGATATCGAAAGTGACCTCAATCTGCGGAATGCCTCTGGGGGCAGGCGGCATGCCGGACAACTGAAATCTGCCGAGTGTACGGTTGTCTTTTGCGAATTCCCTCTCACCCTGCAAGATATGGATGTCGACGGTGGTTTGATTATCAGCAGCCGTTGAGAAGATCTCTTTTTTGCTGGTTGGGATTGTGGTGTTGCGGTCAATGAGTCTAGTCATAACTCCGCCTAATGTTTCGATGCCGAGCGAAAGCGGTGTTACATCCAAGAGCAGGATATCCTTTACGCCGGCGTCGCCGGCGAGCACAGCTGCTTGAACGGCAGCTCCCATAGCTACGACCTCGTCGGGATTAAGGCTTTTGTTGGGTTCTTTTTTGAATATATCTTTGACAATTTTCTGGACTTTTGGAATTCTTGTTGAGCCACCGACAAGCAATGCCTCGGCGATGTCACTGGGGGCGACCTTGGCGTCTTCCATGGCTCTGTGACACGGAGCCTTGAGGCGTTCAAAAATAGGCTCACCTAAGGATTCAAGTTTGCTCCGGGTGATAGTAAGCTGAAGGTGTTTTGGACCTGAAGCATCGGCGGTGATGAATGGCAGATTGACGGTGGTTTCGAGTTGTGTACTGAGTTCGCACTTGGCTTTTTCTGCGGCCTCTTTAAGCCGCTGATGAGCCATTGGGTCCTGGCGCAGGTCAATACCTTCTGTTTTTTTGAATTCGTCAGCAAGATAGTTTATCAACAAGGCGTCCAAGTCATCGCCGCCCAAGTGCGTGTCGCCGTTGGTGCTAAGGACTTCGAAGACATTGTCGCCTATGTCAAGGATTGATATATCGAATGTTCCACCACCGAAATCAAAGATGGCGACCTTTTCGTTTTTCTTTTTTTCGAGGCCGTAGGCAAGTGCTGCAGCGGTTGGTTCGTTTATAATTCGCTCG
>Ga0315294_10003203_pt1 | contig 17791 bp, 10 predicted proteins | sample YL17G13_40_MG_FD_203626 | JGI IMG/M metagenome (GOLD analysis project Ga0315294, IMG submission 203626) | Sediment microbial communities from Yellowstone Lake, YNP, Wyoming, USA - YL17G13_40 | ecosystem: Environmental > Aquatic > Freshwater > Lake > Sediment | place: USA: Wyoming | collected... | reverse complement strand
GGGCGACGTTCGCGGGCAGGTAGGCGTGCGCCTGCGGCATATGTGCCTGCAGTTCGTCGAGCGTCTGCAGCACCTCCTCGATGCGAGCCCGCTGGTCCGGGTCCGCCTCGACGTACTCGAGGTGCTCGGTGGACAGCTCGAACCATCGCCAGCCGCAGGAGTGAAGGAAGCGCAGCGCGTCCGGCGCACTGCTCGGAATAAGCATCCCCGTCCAGATGGCTGGGTGCATAGGGCATCCTTGCAGCGGGGGAGCCCCTGGAGGGGCTCCCCCGCGAATCTCCGCCTGCCGGTTCCGCCTACAGCGTGATCGCCTTGCCCGTCCTCTGAGATCGGCCGATGGCATCGAGCACGCGGATGACGTTCAGGCATTCCTCGCCCGAGGCCATCATCTTGGCGCGCCCATCAACGCACGCGTCCACGAAGGACCAGTACGAGCTTCTGACCTCCGCTTTCGGTTTGACCACCTTCTCGGTGGGCTTGCCCTTCTTGTCGTCGAGGTAGAGCGTATACTCCTGCTTCCAGTCGCCCCACCGCGCGCCGGCCTCCGTCCCGAACACCTGGTAGCCGAGGAACGGCGCCTGGAACGCGTCCCAGCTCACCTCGAAGAACATCGCCTGCCCGGTGCTGAACTTCACGTAGGCGCTCGCGAGGTCATCCACGTCGCCCTTCACGCCGACCTTGGCGACGCGCTTGGGGAGAAGCTTCGAGAACTGGGAGGCGAGCACGGAGGTCGGCTTCGGAGCGCCGATCAGCCACCACACCAGGTCGAACATGTGGACGCCGATGTCAACGGTCGCGCCGCCGCCCGCCAGCCGCTTCTTCACGAACCACTCGCCGCGGCCCATGCTGCCGGTCCGGGGGAAGTCCACCAGGGGCATCCCTTTGCGGCGAATCCACTGCGACTTGGCGTAGTAGACGTCGCCCAGGTCGCCTTTCGCGATCTGCTCGTGCAGCGCCTGATGCGCGCCGTTGAAGCGCATCGCCATGTTGATCATCAGCCGCTTCTTCGCCTTCTTCGCCTCCGCCACCATCGCCACAGCATCGGCGAGCTTCGTCGCCATCGGCTTCTCGCAGAGCACGTGCTTGCCGGCCTTGAGCGCGGCGATCGTCATCTGCGCGTGCAGGAAGTTCGGCGCCGCGATCGCCACCGCGTCGAGGCGGTCCATTGCCAGCATGTCTCGGTAGTCGCGGAAGACATGCTTGGCGCCGTACTTGTCGGCGTACTCCTTCGCCTCGGCGACGTTCAGGTCGCAGACCGCGACCAGCTCACTCTTCGGGTGAGTCGCGAAGCCATCCATGTGGTACCGGCCCATGCCGGTGCCGATTACGCCACACCGCAACTTCTTGGAAGCCATCCGCCTGTCCCTCCCGGGAATGCTAGAGTTTGATCGGTTTGCCCGTTCGCTGCGAGCGGTTCAGCGCGTCCAGCACCCGCGCCACATGCACGCATTCCTCACCGGACGCCAGCATCTTCATCCGGCGATCGAGGCACGCGTCGACGAAGTGCCAGAACGCATTCACACCTTTGCCAGTTGCTTTCACCGGTCTGTCCACCGACTTGCCCCGCTTGTCATCGGCGTACTGCACCATCTTGAGATTGCTCTCCCAGTCCCAGCAGGCCGCGCCGCCCTTGGTGCCGTAGATCTCGTAGCCCTCGTGTCCCGGGATGTGCCCATCCCAGCTCGCCTCGAAGAAGATGGTCTGGCCCGTGTCGAACTTCACCATCCCGGCCGCCAGGTCATCCACGTCGCCCACGACTCCCGCCTTCGCCGCTCTCGCTGGCAGCAGCTTGTCGTACATCGAGCCCACCACCCAGGTCGGCTTCGGCGACCCCATCTGCCACCACACCAGATCGAACGCGTGCACCGCCAGGTCAACGCTTGGCCCACCGCCCGCCATGCGCTTGCTGACGAACCACGCGCTGGCGCCGAACGGGATCCCCTTGCGCCGGGTGTAATGGGACTTGGCATAGTAGATCTCGCCGAGGTCGCCTCGCTCGATGCGCCGGCGCATCTCCTGCTGGAGCGGGTTGAAGCGGTAGCTCATGTCTATCATCAGCCGCTTCTTCGCCTTCCGCGCCTCGGCCACCATCGCCTCCGCGTCCGCCAGCCGGGTCGCCATCGGCTTCTCGCAGAGCACATCCTTGCCCGCGCGCAGCGCGGCGATCGCCATGCGAGCGTGCAGGTAGTTCGGCGTCGCGACAGACACGATGTCGAGTTCATCCATCGAGATGAGCTGCCGGTAGTCGCGGAAGACGTAGGTCGCCCCGTACTTCTCTGCTAGCGCCTTCGCCCGATCCACATTCAGGTCGCACACGGCGACCAGCTCGCACCTCGGGTGGGTGGCGTATCCGTGCATGTGATGGCTGCCGATCCCGATCCCGATGACGCCCGCTCGCAGCGTGCCGCCGCGCTTCCTCATGCTCTCCTCCAATCGTGTCCTGGCACCGATCAGCAGCTTCGCCGCATGCCGGCCAAGTCCTCCGAAAAAGGACCGAGTCGTGGCCTGGCAGAAATCCGGCACCGATGATCCATGGACCGCAGTCCGCCGAACGCAGTTCTGGCGCGCTCGATGGGAAGCAGGACCGGCCGGCAAGTCCCATCACGCCGCGCGCGGTGCTGCTGGGCGCGCTGAGCGTCGGCTTCCTCGCCCTGGTCAACCCCTATCTGGCCTTCGTCAGCCGCACCTGGTCGGTCGGCTCCGGCTCCCTCCTCAGCAGCCCGCTGGTGGTCCTCTTCGCCTTTGTTGTGCTGAACGGGGTGCTGGTCCGCTTCTGGCCCGGCCGCGCGTTCACGCGGGGCGAGCTGCTGGTCGTGTACGGGATGTTGATCGTCTCCGTCGGTCTCGCGATGCAGGGCGGGATCCCCTACATCGTCTCGGCCACGACCTACCCGTTCTACATGGCCCGTCCGGAGAACGCCTGGCAGCACTCGATCTGGCCGAACGTTCCGCTCTGGCTTCGCCTCAACACGCTCCAGGCGAACGACTGGTTCTGGGAGGGGCTGCCCCAGGGAACGCCCATGCCGTGGGCGGCCTGGGCCGCCCCCATGCTCGCCTGGTCCGCGTTCACCCTCGCGCTGATGGCAGGGATGTTCTGCCTGGGCGCTCTGATGAGCAAAGACTGGATCGAGCGACAGCGCCTCGCCTTTCCGCTGGTTGACGTTCCTCTTTCGATCACCGGCGATGACGCTCGCCCTACGCTTCGGGGCTCCATGTTCACTAACCGCATCTTCTGGCTCGGCTTCGCCGTGCCGGCCGCGCTGTCGCTCATGGGCTGGCTGCACCGGCTGATCCCCAGTGTACCGACCGTCCAGATGTACGAGCTGCAGATGGGGCGCTACTTCTCCGGCATGGGGCTGCCCTGGAACGCGCTCTCGGGGATGCAGCTGTCCATCATCTTCCCCGTCATCGGCATCGCCTGCCTCCTGCCCGGCGAGGTGTCGCTCAGCCTATGGCTGTTCTATGTTCTCTTCCTGGCGCAGTTGCTGCTGTGGGGCTCGTTCGGCGTGGCGGAGGAGGGCGGGACCGCTGCGGTGGCGATCAACCCCCGCGTCTTCATCGGGTTCGAGGAGGCCGGTGGGTTCATCGCATTCAGCGCGGCCATGATCTACCAGTCCCGGAAGGCGATCAGGTCCGCGCTCTGGGGCCTGGTCGGCCGCGGCTCACAAGAAGCCGATCCATATGGCCCTCTCGCCGGCCGGTGGGCGATCATCGGATTCGTGGCCGCGAACGCATTCATGGTCTGGTGGGCGGTGAAGGCCGGCATGTCGTGGTGGTCGTTCGCGGCGCTGATCGGGATGTTCTACGCGGTGCTCGTGGGAGCGTCGAGGCTGGTCGCGGCCGGGGGGGTGATGTACGTGGACACCGGCTTCTTCCCCCGCATGATCGTCATGCGGTCGATCGGCGCGCTGCCGGTGGGTGTGCCCGCGCTCACCCTCTACGGCTACCTCTCCGTCATCTACATGTACGACCCGATGAACCTCGCCATGCCCCAGATGATGGACAGCTTCAAGCTGCTCAATGTGGGCCGCCTTCGGGGGAGAGCCTGGCCGGTCGCGGCGGCGCTCTCCGTCGCTGCCATGCTCGGCGTGGGCATCCCGGCTCTGCTCTGGGTGCTGTACCGCCACGGCGCGGGCAGCCTGAGCCGGTGGCCGTTCTACAGCTATCCTCAGTGGGCGTTCGGCGAGCTGGATGCCAGCCTGCGAACGCCGGAGGGACCGGACAACTGGCTGCGGTTAGCGCTCCTCCTCGGCGGCGGCTTCATGCTCCTTCTAGTGTGGCTGCACGGCAGCTTCGTCTGGTGGCCGGTGAGCCCGGTCGGCTTCCTCATCGCCAGTTCCTACGAGACGAATCGCTCGATCTGGGCGAACGTGCTCATCGCCTGGATGCTGACGGCGCTGATCCGGCGTTACGGAGGCCTGAAGCTGTACCGGGCGATGCGCCCCGCGTTCCTGGGGCTGGTGCTGGGCCAATACTTGACGAGTGCGGGACTGGCGTTACTCTCGAGCATGCTGGGCATTCAGGAGCCGCCGAGCTGACTCCGGCGGCGGACGCGGCCAGCCACAAAACGAGCCGGTCTCCCGGGAGGGAGGCCGGCTGCCGTTTGGTCGCCCGCGTGAGCGGGTACCATCTCGAACGTCTACGTCCGGGGCACTGCGCGCTGCTGGTTACTTCTTCTTCTTCGTCTTCTTCTTGGCTGAAGCCTTCTTCCCACAGCTGCCACAGCTCACTCGTGCCACCCCCCTTCGGGAGGACTTCGAATCGGCGGGACGAACGGAAAACCCCCGCTTTCTACCGCTGAGGATACCACATTGGTGTGGAATGGTGTACAACTTTCGTACGGGATTGGGGTACAAGAAGCAGACGTACTTCGGGCCCGTGTGCGGGGCCCGCAGGCCGGTGTCGCCGGAGCCGCTGCTCCGCCGGGAAGGGGCGGTCGCGCCGAGGCCCGGAGACCGGGAGTCCCGGTCGGCCGGTGGGAGCGTCCTTGGCAATCCCAGCCGACAGGACAGCGCGTGATATTTCAGCCAGAAGGGGGGAAGATTCCCGCCAGTCGTGGAAAATAGCCGCGGGGACTTCCACCAGGGACAGGGGTCTAACGCCGCGCCGCGTTCGCGCGCGGACAAACCACCATGACTGACGCCGAACTCCAAGAGATAGACAAGCTGCTCGACCGCGACCTGCAGCAGGAGCTGCCCGCGCCGATCGAGGCCGCGGTGTGCGCCCTGGTGGGCGAGGGGGAGCGCCGCCTGATCAGCCTTCACGCTGACATCACCCCCAGCGGCGAGTACGGCGACCGTTGGTTCCTGGTCACGGATCGCCGGCTGGCCACGCTCGCGCCGGAGAACGGTTCCGCGCGGGTGGAGGTTGATGTCCCGCTGGACGAAGTCAAGCGCTTCCGCTTGCGCGATTTCATCGGCAGCGGGTCCTTGGAAGCGGTGAAGGGCAGCGAGTCCGTCGAGCTGGTCCGTTTCAGCCGCTCCGTGGCGCCCCAGATGTCCCGCATCTACCACGTCCTGCGGCGGCTCGCCGCCGAGGACGATCAGGCCGAAGAGGGCGACCGCGGACGGGGCAGCCATGGTCCGCCGCGAGCCACGCGCTGTCCGGAATGCGGCCGGGCGCTGCCGCGGTGGTCAGAGGTCTGCCCATTCTGCATGAAGCGCGGGCAGTTGCTGGCTCGCCTGATCGTGTACCTCAATCCCTACAGGGCGTACGCCATCATCGGGTTCCTGTCCAGCCTCCTGCTGACCGTGCTCAACCTGCTGCCCGCGTACGCCACCCGCTATCTCTTCGATGGAGTGATCAGGCCGCGATACCTGCCTGGGCTTTGGATAGTGGTGTGGTCGCTGCTGGGCATCTACGTGGTGCGCACGGTGATCGGCATGGGCCGCGGCTATATGATGGAGTGGCTGGGCGGGAGGGTCGTTCTGGACATGAGGACGGAGCTGTACGACCACCTCCAGATGCTCTCCCTCGGCTTCTTCAGCCGCAAGCAGACGGGGCAGATCATGTCCCGCGTCACCAACGACATCATGCGCCTGCAGTACTTCATCGCCGACGGCCTTCAGCAGATCATCATCAACCTGCTCACCATCCCGGTCATCTTCATCATGCTGTTCGCGGCGAACCCGAAGCTGGCCGCGCTGACATTGCTGCCGACGCCGCTGATAGCGGCCGGCACCTACTGGTTCGGCGTTCTCATTCACCGCGTCTACCAGAAGGTGTGGCGCCGGTGGGCGGGGCTGAGCGCGGCCCTCGCCGACTCCATCCCCGGGATCCGCGTGGTGAAGTCTTTCGCCCAGGAGGATCGCGAATCGGCGCGCTTCCGCACTCGCAGCGGTGAGCTCTTCGCGCAGGAGTTGAATGCGGCGAAGCTGTGGACGGTGTTCTTCCCGGCGATCGGCCTGATCACGTCGGTCGGCTCGCTGGTGGTCTACGGCTACGGCGGCCTCCAGGTGTTGCTCGGCGTGACCACGATGGGCACCCTGGTCATGTTCACCCAGCTCATGTGGCAGTTTTACGGGCCGGTTCAGGCACTGGGCGACATGAACCACCGAGTTCAGCACGCCCTCACTGCTGCCGAGCGAGTGTTCGAGGTGCTCGACACCGCGGCCGAGATCCCCAATGCTCCGGGATCGATCGTGTTGCCGCGGATGGACGGCCGGGTCGAGTTCCGCAATGTGAGCTTCAGCTATGAGCCCGGCAAGCCGGTGCTCACCAACATCAGCTTCGTCGGTGAGGCGGGGGAGATGATCGGCCTGGTCGGGCCCAGCGGCGCGGGCAAGAGCACGCTCGTGCAGCTTCTCAGCCGCTTCTACGACGTCGAGGCGGGCGAGGTCCTGATAGACGGGATTGATGTCCGCGAGCTGTCATTGCGCTCGCTGCGCCAGCAGATCGGCGTGGTGCTGCAGGAGCCATTCCTGTTCCACGGGACGGTCGCGGAGAACATCTGCTACGGCGTGCCCGACGCCGATCCGGAGGAGATCGTCGCTGCCGCGAAAGCTGCGAATGCGCACGATTTCATCGTCAACCTACCGCACGGCTATGACACCATGACGGGCGAGCGAGGGCAGTTGATGTCAGGTGGCGAGCGCCAGCGGGTCTCGATTGCGCGCGCCATCCTGAAGAACCCGCGGATTCTGATCCTGGACGAGGCGACCTCGTCTGTGGACACCGAGACCGAGATGCTGATCCAGCAGGCGTTGGAGCGCCTGGTAGAGCACCGGACGACTTTCGCCATCGCGCACCGGCTCTCGACGCTGCGTAAAGCCGACAAGATCGTCGTGTTGGAGCGCGGTCGGGTTGCGGAGATCGGCTCACATGACGAGCTGCTCGTTTCGGACGGCCTCTACAGCCGCCTCTGCAAGCTCCAGTCGGAGCTATCGAAAGTGCGAGTCTGGTAATCTGCCGTCTGCGAACCGCCCGAGGTGGTATCCGTGACTGATCCCCAAGATGTGACCAAAGAAATTGTCGCGCCGGTCCCTGGGCCTGAAGGCCGGGATGGCGGCCCGCCGCAGGCGGGCCTAACCACCGCGGCAAGCTGGGAGCAGGAACTCCAGCGCCTCGAGATCCTCGACGCCTCCAGAGTCCGCATCTGGCGGGATGAGTTCAGGCGGCTTCACGTGCTCGTGGATGGAGCGACAGAGCACGTTGACCTGAGACCCGCGGCTGTCTTCCCCATCTCAGAGGCCGCAGACTTCCTGAGTTTTCTGGATGAGCAGGGCAAGGAAGTTGCCCTGCTGCGCGATCCGAGCGGTCTCGATGCCGAGAGCCGCGCTATCCTCGCGGAGGAGCTCAGCCGCGCCTACTTCGTGCCAAAGATCACCTATATCTACGAGATCGAGGACGCCCACGGGGCAGCGCGCTGGGAGGTCGAAACCGATCGCGGCTACCGCATCTTCGACATCAGGGACCGCGAGGATGTACGGGTGTTGAGCAAAAGCCGCCTGCTGCTCCAGGATGCCGATGGCAACCGCTACGAGATCAAGGACGTGAACGCCCTTGACGAGCGCAGCCGCAAGCTGCTCGACAAGGAAGTCTAGCGCCGACGGTGCTCCCCCAGGCTGCCGTTCCGAGCTGAGGCTGAAGGGCCATACCTTGTGTCCCGGGGCCTCCAGTCCCGGGACCAGGCGGCGCTGCCGCTCCCCCGACGCGTCAGTCCGCCCTCAGTATCGCCTCCTCCACTTGCTGTCTGACCCACTTGCGGTGCTCCAGCGGGGACAGGTCGCGCACGTGGACCACCGCCTCTGGCGCCACTACCGCGACTGTCGGGGTCTCGGCCAGTCGGCCGATCTCGACTGACTCCACCTGGCTCAGGTCCACTCGCTCGACCGTGCGTGCTGGCGTGTAGAACCGCAGTTCGCCCTCTCCTATCTCGACCCGCGTGCCGGCCAACCGCGCCAGGATCTCGCCCTTCAGCATGAGCGCGAGGTAGAGGATGAGGCCCAGGAATCCGGCAGCGATCACCCACCCGGCCCAGAACGCGAGCACGAAGGGCCAGCGTAAGAGCGCGTATGTGAGGAGCGCCGCGAGCGCGAGTGGGAACGCTGCCATGATGGCCAGGTAGACCCACGCCCGGCCCGCCGGCGGGTACCGCATCACCCACTTCCCGCCGCTTTCTTCGACCACCAGGTCGCACCCCCGCGGCCGCGGCAGGGCCTTCGGCACAGGCCGTCCATCCGCGCGCTCGCGCAGCGTGCGATAGATCCCGTCCGGCAGCGTTCGGCTCTCAGCGCCGTCGCTTCGCACCGCGACGGGCGTGCCGAGCAGCGCCCCCAGGTCGCGCCCCACCGCCCTCGCCGCCACCTCCCGCCGATGCCTGACCAGCGCCACCCGGCGGCCCGCCCGCGTCACGGCCGACACCACCCAGGGGCGCAGCCCGCCGGGCGAACCGTCCACCCGGATGTGCGCCAGCTCGGCGATGGGCAGCCAGCGCTCCCCGCGCCAGCGACCCAGGGACCAGAACAGGACGATCCGTGCGGCCCTCCGGTCTATGCTGGCCGAGAGGCGAACCCGCACCAGGGACGCCCAGGCGATGAACGCTCCCGCGCCCATGGCGAACGCAAGCGCCTCCCAGATGTCCGCCAGAGACCAGCGCGCCCCGGTCAGCCATGGGCGCGCGACCACCGCGGCCATCACGACTGCGCTCAGCCAGGCCGCCCGCCCCAGGTAGTCCTGCGCCGAGACCCGCCAGTCGGACGCGTAGTCGCCTTCCGGCTGGACGCCCCGGCGGGCAGTCAATGCCATCGCCGCCAACCACACGAGCCCAAGCAGCCACAGGTCCTTCCGCGCCAGCGGCATCGCAGCCCAGAGCTGTTCCTTCTGCACTGAGAGCGCCTGGCGCCACTCTGCTCTGCCCGGCAAGTGGACGGCGAAGCGGCCCCCGTCTCTCGCTTCGAGGTAGGCTATGTCCCTCGTCTCACCGGGCCGCGGCTGCCGTCCCGCGTAGTCAACCCAGATGTGGTCAAACGATGCGCGGATCTGGTAGGGGATGCCCTTGCCTGCCAGCAGGCTGGCCAGCACCACCGCCTTCGACTCGCAGTCGCCCCGCAGCGTCTGTACCACCTCGCGCGCCGTCGGCACGTACCAGGGAACGCAATAGAGCTTCCAGTCGGAGGTTGGGACGATGATCGCGTCCACGAAGGTCTCGATACTGCTTGGTTTGTCGGGCAGCGGCCAGCCGGTCCGCTTCTGGAGCTGCGGATCAACCGGAAAGCGTCGGTAGCGGAGGAGATTGCGTACCAGCACTGTGGGGTTCGGATAGCAGGCCAGGAGCGTCCACCCCAGCGCCGCCAGGATCCACCATCCGCGCAGCAGCCTCTGCCGCGCCTTCGCGGGAGATGCGCTTCTCATCGCGGGCCGCCGGCCGCGCGTCCCATCAACTCCCGAAGCCTGGCCCGCATCCGGGGCGCGTGGGTCCCCTCCCAGTAGACGCGCCCGCATCCCGGGCATACCGCGAAATGCACCTGCGTGAGATAGACGAACGGCGGGATCCTATCCCAGACCTCGTCCCGGGTGGCCGCGGCGAGCGCCTGATTGCAGACCGTGCACCTGGTGAGCGGGCGCGCCTGTGAAAGGTCGAGTGGAAGCTCGTCCACGACCTGTCTCAGCTGCTCCTCCACGTGGTCGTCTCTGACGAAAAACATTCGTGTGCCCGGCGCCCGCAGCCTCGTGTCCCTCGTGAGCAGCACCGCGTCTCGCTCCCGCGCCCACTGCGCGACCTCATCGTCATCTGCAAAGGGATGGTACGTCACGTCAAAGCCAAAGGCGCGCAACCATCTGGCCAGCCGGCCCAACATGCAATCGGCCACAAAGCGAAGTGGCGCCATAACCCTACCCCAGCGGGTTTTCGGCGGCACACCGGCCGCCTCCTGCCCGCGGCGGCCGGTGCTCCGGGCGAGGGGGGCATGAAACCTGCGCTCTTCGGAACCGTATGTAGATATGCTCACCACCGCCACCCCAGGGGAGGGCCGATCGTGCGCACGAGACTGATCATCGCCATTGTCGTCGTCCTGGTTCTCATCGGGAGCCTGGCCTGGGCCGCCCGGAAGGTCCAGATCGCCGCTCGTTCCCTGATCGCCTATGCGAGCAGTGAGCGTGGCGACTGGGAGCGCGTGGGCGAGGAAGAGAGGAGCTTTGACGCGTCTGGCGCTCGGCGGCTGGTCATCGAGAACCCCGTGGGTGATATCGAGATCGTCCCCGGCGGCCCCGGCATGAGCATCCATGCGGCGAAGTATGCCCGCGCGACATACGGTGGGACGGGCGCGAGCGGCCGGGTCGGGGTTTCGTGCCGCTCTGACGGCAAAGGCGGTCTGAAGGTCACGACGCCGGCGACGAAGGACCACACTCGCGTCGACCTGGCGGTGATGGTTCCGGCTGCTCTCGACGTCACGGTCTCGCTCACTGTGGGCAGTGTGAGCATCGAGCGGATCGCTGGGTCGGTCACGGTTGACAGTCGCGCCGGCGAGATCACGGTCAAGGACTGCGCCGGCCCCGTGCGCGTCCACACCACCGTTGGGAGCGTTGAGGTTGCCGACGCAGGGGGCGATGTCACTGCCACAACGGGAGCCGGCGACGTCAGCGTGACCGGGGCTCGCGGCCGGGTGTACGGGCACAGCGGCACCAGCCAGGTCACGCTCGATCGGATCATCAGCGACGACGTCACGGCCACGGCCGGCTGTGGGGATGTGGAAGTGGCCATGGGCGCCCCCTTCACCGGCGCCATGCGCGCCCGGACGCGGATCGGCACCGCGACCGTAGCCCTGCGCCCGGGATCGCGCTGTCGCATCTCGACCTCCGTTGGCATCGGCGAGGTCTCGGACGACGCTCCCGCGAGCGTTGTGGCCCGATCCGGCCCTGGCCTTGTGGAGGTGTCATCGCGGGTGGGGGAAGTGACGGTAACCGAAGCTCGCTAGCGCGCGCCGGACGTGGTCGCGCGTACCTGCACCGACCAGAGGCCCGTGAGCGCGCTGCAACCCAGGGTCACTGCATTATCGAGCGAGGGTGAGGCGCCACCCGTCGTCTAGCCACCAGACCGATGTGGGGGCCTCGTCCTCGAGGCGATTTCCACGCCAAGTCGCCCGGAGGACCGGGCTCTCACAGGATGCTTTCCCCCATCAAATGGCGGTGATGGCGATAATGCAATGGCCTTGGCTGCAACCCCGCGCGGCCTGACAACCTTCCACGTGCGTGGTATAATGAACGTAGACAGGGGTCTGGCTTCAACTCCTCAGAGGACCGATGTCGGTACTTGCCGCGATTTTCGATTCCACGAGACGGGACCTGAGCCGGGCGCGCGCGCTGGTCCAGGAAATCAACGCGCTTGTCCCGCAGATGCAGCAGCTCACCGACGAGCAGATGCGGGCCAAGACCGACGAGTTTCGCGACCGTCTCGCGCGCGGCGAGACGCTCGATGGCCTGCTCGTGGAGGCCTACGCGCTCGTGCGAGAGGCCACCTGGCGCATCCTCGGCAGCCGCCAGGTCCGGTTTCGCGTCTACCAGGAGGGCAAGTCCGTTCCTGACGACACGATCCTGCCCTTCGCCGAGGCGGACGGGTTTGAGGCGAATCTGAGGCGGCAGGGCCTGCGCTACGACCGCGAGCGCTTCATGGCGCACTTCGACGTTCAGATGATCGGCGCCATCATGCTCCACTGGGGCCGAATCGCCGAGATGAAGACCGGTGAAGGCAAGACGCAGGTCGCAGTCCCGGCGCTCTACCTCAACGGCCTCGATGGCAAGGGCGCGCATCTCCTCACCCACAACGATTACCTGGCCAAGCGTGACAGCGAGTGGATGGGGCCCATCTACGAATCGCTCGGCCTGACCGTCGGCGTCATCCAGCACGACGTCATGGATGGTGACCTGCGCTACGCGGCCTACCAGTGCGACGTCACCTACGCCACCAACCATGAGGTCGGCTTCGACTACCTGCGCGACAACACGGTTGACTACTCCGAGTGGCTGGTGCTGCGAGAGCTGAACTATGCCATCGTGGACGAGGCCGACAGCTTGCTCATTGACGAGGCGCGCACGCCGCTGATCCTGGCCGGCCAGGGCACGAAGCCCACGGAGCTGTACCGGAGAGTTGATCGCATCATCCCGCGGCTGACCAGGGATACCGAATACATCGTTGACGAGAAGAGCAAGGTCGCCAACCTCACCGAGGACGGGGTGCGCAAGGCCGAGCAACTGCTCGGCGTCTCCAACATCACCGATCCCGAAAACATCGAGCTCTTCCAGCACGTCAACGCCGCCCTGCGGGCGCACGCCTGTTACGAGCGCGATAAGGACTACGTGGTCCGTGACGGCAAGGTCATCATCGTTGACGAGTTCACCGGCCGCCTGATGTTCGGCCGCCGGTACAGCGAAGGTCTGCACCAGGCGATCGAGGCCAAGGAGAAGGTGCAGATCGAGCGCGAGAACGTCACCACCGCGACCATCACCCACCAGAACTTCTTCCGCCTCTACAAGAAGCTCGCCGGCATGACCGGTACTGCCAAGACGGAAGAGGCCGAGTTCGTCAAGGTCTACAACACGCCGGTGGTGGTGATCCCGACCCATCGCCCCATGGTCCGCGAGGACAACCCCGACGTCATCTACAAGACCGAGGAGGGCAAGCTGCATGGGATCACCGCCGAGGTGCTGCAGATGCAGAGCCTTGGGCGGCCCACCCTGGTGGGCACCCGTTCCATCGCGGTCTCCGAGCGACTGAGCGAACGCCTGAAGCCGGAGCGGCTGCAGGTGCTCGCGCAACTGCTTCTGCTGGAGGATGCGCTGCTCCACACGGAACGGCTCACCGAGGACCAGAAGCGAGAGCTGCGCCGCGCCCTCCAGGTCCGCCTGGGCGAGGCCGAGCGCGAGCTGCGGCACCTGGAGGCAGCGGTTTCGAGATTCGACCAGAATCCCGCGCGGCTCGCGCAGCCCGAGGAGCTTCGCCGCGTCGAGCAGCGTCTGGCGCGCAGCAGCCGGTTTGCAGATGAGATCCGGGCACTGCTGGCCAAGCTGGACGCGAAGGACGATAAGGCCGGCAAGGGCGAGATCCGGCGGATGGCCGAGATCATCTGCTACCAGCCGCTGGAGGAGGTCCCGCTGGGCCGCGCCGCCGCTCTCCTCCGGGCGTGCGGCAGAGACCCGGATGTGACCAAGAGCGGGAGTGCACAGCGGCTCGCGAGCCTCATCGGCCTGGACGAGAGGGAGCATGTGCGCCTCGCCGAGGTGCTGGAGCGCGGCATCCCCCACCGGGTGTTGAACGCCAAGTACCACGAGATGGAAGCCCACATCATCTCCCAGGCCGGGCGCTCCGGCGCGCTCACCATCGCCACCAACATGGCGGGCCGAGGGGTGGACATCCTCCTGGGCGGCAACCCCGCCGAGCTCGCGAATGAGCTGCTCCGGCGAGACGGCGTTGACCCCGACCAGGCGACGGAAGAGCAGCGCCAGGCAGCCCTGACAGAGGCGAGAGAGATGTGCGCCCGGGACAAGGAGAAGGTGATCGGCCTGGGCGGCCTGCACATCCTGGGCACCGAGCGTCACGAGAGCCGCCGCATTGACAACCAGCTCCGCGGCCGGTCCGGCCGCCAGGGCGATCCCGGGTCATCCCGCTTCTATATCTCGTTCGAGGACGAGCTGATGCGCCTCTTCGGGCCCGAGCGGCTCGACTTCTTCCTCGGCAAGTGGCCCGAGAACGAGCCGATCGAGCACAAGCTCACCAGCAAGATGATCGAGAACGCCCAGAAGAAGGTTGAGGCGCACAACTTCGAGATGCGCAAGCACCGGCTCCAGTATGACGACGTGATGAACCACCAGCGCGCGCTCATCTACGAGCAGCGGCGCCGGGTGCTGATGGGCGAGGACCTGCGCGACAGCGCCATTGCCCACATGCAGGAGTTCGTTGCCGACCGCGTCAAGGAGTTCGCCTCCACGGAGATACACCGCGACGAGTGGAACCTGGAGGCCCTCCACGCCTCCCTCGCCGAGGTCTTCCCCATCCGCACCGCAATTGAGGAGATGCAGGAGGTCACGGGGCACGAGGATCTGGTGCAGATGCTCCAGGACGATATCATCTCGGCCTACGCGGAGCGAGAGCAGTTCGCCGGCGCCGAGCAGATCCGGGAGCTGGAGCGCCTGGTCACGCTGCGGGTGGTCAATGTCCGGTGGATAGACCACCTTGCGGCGATGGAGGACCTGGAAGAAGGCATCGGCCTGCGCGGCTACTCGGGCGTTGACCCGCTCGTCATCTACCGCAAGGAAAGCTACGAGTACTGGCAGCGGCTGCTTGCGACGGTCCGTGAGGACATCGTCCGGTACCTCTTCAGGGTCGAGATCAAGCCGCAGGAGACGGAGGGGCAGCGGCGCGCCGCCCTGGGCCTGGGCGCCACTCCGAGAGGTCAGCCAGTGGAGGCGGAGGACGAGGACCGTATGGCCGCGCCGTCCACCTCCGGGCCGCCCGTCGCCACGAAGGCCGCCCCTGCTCGCCGAGCGACCCGCTCCCGCGCCGCCACCGCGACCGGCCGCAAAGTGGGCCGCAACGAGCCCTGCCCGTGCGGGAGCGGCAAGAAATACAAGAAGTGCTGCGGGAAGGCCGCATGAGGCGCTGGATCCAGGAGGAGACGACACAGGCAGCGCGGAAACGGAGCGCGGCGCGAGCGCTGTTCGACGGGCGAGGGCTGGGGGGCTAGCCCTTCTGATAGGAGGCGCGGTGCTCACCAAGATCACCATCCGGAACTTCAAGAGATTCACGGACGTTGAAGTTGAGCTGGGCAACCCGGTCGTTCTCATTGGTCCCAACAATTCTGGCAAGACGACGGCCCTGCAGGCACTGGCGCTCTGGGATATCGGCGTGCGACGATGGCTCGAACGCCGCAGCGGGAAGAAGGCCCCGGAGAAGCGACCAGGCGTTACCATCAACCGGCGAGACCTGATCTCCATTCCGGTCCCCGACGCGAATCTGCTCTGGAGAGACCTGCACGTCAGGGATGTGAGGCGCGTGGCCGACCGACAGGAGACCAAGAACGTCCGTATTGAGGTGGTGGTCGAGGGAGTGACCTCCGGAAAGGCCTGGCGCTGCGGGCTGGAGTTCGACTACGCAAACCAGGAGTCGCTGTACTGTCGTCCGCTTCGGTTGCCTGAGGGCCCGAACCTGAGCCGCATGCCTGTGCCGAGCGAGGCATCGGGAGTGGTGGTAGCGTTCCTTCCGCCTATGTCCGGACTTGCGGCTAGTGAAACTAGGCTCACTAACGGTGCCATTAACGTGCTACTCGGCGAAGGGCGGACCGCGGAGGTGCTGCGCAACCTCTGCTATCTGATCGTCCAGAAGGACCGCGAAGATGATGGTGACCGTTGGGAGAGCCTGCGGGGGCACATCAAAGACCTCTTCGGCGTGACTCTGGAAGAGCCAGAGTACATTGCCGAGCGCGGCGAGATCACGATGACGTACCGTGAGCAGTCAGACTCCGTGCTGGACCTGTCATCCTCCGGCCGAGGCCTCCAGCAGACCCTTCTGCTGCTAGCATACCTCTATGCGAATCCTAAGGCTGTGCTCTTGCTTGATGAGCCTGACGCTCATCTGGAGATCCTCCGTCAGAGGCAAATCTACGAGATCCTCTGCGAAGCAGCCACCAGGATGGGGAGCCAGATAGTCGCGGCGAGTCATTCCGAGGTGATTCTGAACGAAGCCGCTGATCGAGACGTTGTGGTTGCGTTTGTAGGCAAGCCGCATCGCATCGATGACCGGGGTAGCCAGCTCCGCAAAGCACTGATGGAGATCGGGTATGATCAGTACTACCAGGCTGAACAGACCGGATGGGTTCTCTACGTGGAGGGGTCAACCGACCTGGCCATACTTAGAGCCTTCGCTCGCACCCTTAAGCATCCAGCAGCTCAGTTGCTCGAGAGACCCTTCGTCCATTACGTTGAGAACCAGCCCGACAGGGCTCACTCTCACTTCTTCGGTCTGAGAGAGGCGAAGAGCGACTTGGTCGGCGTCGCCATCTTCGACCGCCTCGACCGAGCGCTTGAGCTCAAGGCTGGGCTTAGACAGATCATGTGGCAACGACGCGAGATCGAGAACTACCTGTGCTCTTTGGACGTACTAGTCAGGTATGCTGAGAATTCGGCAGTTCGCCAGGAAGGGCCGCTGTTTGACCACGCGGAACGGGCCGAGCGTCGGCGCGTGATGACGAAGTGTTTTGAGGACCTGGTGCCACCCCGCGCGATGCGGGACCGTGCCGACAGCTTTTGGGGCGAGACGAAGGTCAGCGATCAGCTCCTGGATCCGCTGTTCGACGAGTACTACCGGCAACTGGGGCTGCCGAACCTGATGAGGAAGACACACTACCACGAGTTGGCTACCTCCATGTTGAGAGAGGAGATTGCGCCTGAGGTCATTGAGGCGCTCCAGGCAGTTGTGAGTGTTGCGAACACAGCCAGGCCGCTGGCTGAAGGTTGACGGCGAGATAGTTCGCTCTCACTGGCCGCCATGGGCGGGGACGGCTCGCGGAAGCGCGCTCCACGTCCAGTCTGAGGAAGTAGCTCCCCATGCTCATCACCTCCCGCGCTAACCCCCATATCAAACAGATCAGGCGCCTGTCCCATCGCCGGGATCGGGAGGAGACCGGGCTCTTCTTCGCCGAGGGGTTCCAGCTCATCTCCGAGGCCTTCGCGACGGAGGCGGAGATCGAGACCCTGATCGTGGCGCGCGAGCTGCTGAGCGGCGAGCAGGAGGCGTTCGTCGACGACCATCGGGAGACACCGCGTCTCGAGGTCACGGCGGAAGTGCTCAACAGCATTTCGCCCAGAGACGGCCACCAGGGGATCGCGGCGGTGGTGAAACAGCGCTGGGAGTCACTCGACAACGTGCGGCTCGGCGATGAGCTTGCGTGGGTCGCGCTCGACCGGATCGGGCATCCGGGGAGTCTCGGCACGATCCTGCGGGTGAGTGACTCGGTGGGGGGCGGGGGCGTCATCCTGATCGGTGATTCGAGCGACCCCCACGACCCGGTGGCCGTTCGGGCCAGCCTCGGCGCGGTCTTCTCGCAGCGGCTGGTCCGAACGACCTTTGACGAGTTCACCGCGTGGAAACGGAGGCAGCGGGCGCGTGTCATAGGCACCTCTCCTCGCGCCGACGCCGGCTATCGTGAGGTGGCCTATCGCGCGCCGATTGTCCTCTTTCTGGGCAGCCGGCTCGGTTTGTCGGGCGACGAGCAGGCGATCTGTGATATCATGGTGCGGATTCCGATGGCGGGCCGGGTGGACTCCCACCACGTTGCGGTTGCCGCCGCGGTGATCCTCTACG
>Ga0315294_10003202_pt1 | contig 17793 bp, 11 predicted proteins | sample YL17G13_40_MG_FD_203626 | JGI IMG/M metagenome (GOLD analysis project Ga0315294, IMG submission 203626) | Sediment microbial communities from Yellowstone Lake, YNP, Wyoming, USA - YL17G13_40 | ecosystem: Environmental > Aquatic > Freshwater > Lake > Sediment | place: USA: Wyoming | collected... | reverse complement strand
GAATGCTAAAGCCGTAGTTTCAGAAGGTGATTTAGGTTATTGGCCACCGGGAAATGCTTTTTGTATTTTCTTTGGACCTACTCCAGCAAGTCATGGTGAGGAAATCAGACCAGCCAGTCCGGTGAATGTCTTCGGGAAGATTATAGGGGATCCTCAAGTGTTTAAAAAAGTCCGCTCCGGAGCAAAAATTATCATTGAAAAAAGTTAAGAGCAAGAATAAATTTATAATTTATAGGATTTGATAAGGAGACTCCATTTTCTTGCTTTTAATTAAAATATCCGGGGGAATTTTAAATTTGATTAGTTGATTATAAAGCGCCTCCACGAAGAATTTTTCCGTATCATAGTGTTCGATCTCTAAAATATTTAAGCCTAATTCTTTAGCCCGAAGAGCATTATGATAATTAATATCCCCGGTGATATATAAATCAGCACCACTTTTACTAACTTGCTCCAAGAGAGAGCTTCCTCCTCCGCAACATAAAGCAACTTTCTTTATTTGGCGGTGATTAGATTTTATTAATCTGATATAGGAAGCTTTAAGTTTATTTTTGACGCTCAGTGAAAATTCAGTCAGGTCTTCCTCTTTAGCTATTTCTCCCCAAATACCTATTCCATAGGATTGATTTATTTTGAGTTCATATATATCATAAGCGGGTTCTTCGTAGGGATGTGCCTTTTTCATAGCCTCTATTACACCTTCTAAATTTCTCTCCGGGACGACGGTTTCAATTTTTATCTCTTCAGTTACTTTTCTTTCGCCTATTTTCCCCACAAAGGGCTTAGCTCCTTCCATCGGTTTAAAAGTCCCTTCCCCTTTAATCTTAAAAGAGGTCTCCGTATATCTACCAATCTTTCCTGCCCCGGCTTCAAAGATGGCCTGACTTATCCTATCTGATTCTTGAATGGGTACATAAACTGCAAATTTATAAATTTTTTCTAAACTGCTCTTTATAGGAGCAATTTTAGTTATCCCCAATAGATTAGCAACATAATCATTCAGCCCATTTTCGGCTAAATCATAATTGGTATGCAGCGCTAAAAGATTTATTTGATTAATGATAGTTTGAAAGAGAAGGGGATTATTTTGTTTAGTAATTTGTTTTAGCGGAGCAAAAAGAAGAGGATGATGGGTAAGAATTAGATTGGCTTTATTTTCTATAGCTTCTTCTAATATTTCTAAAGTCAGATCTAAAGCCAGTAATATTTTTATAATTGGAGCTTCCCTATCAGCAAACTGAATTCCGCTATTATCATAGCTTTCTTGTAAAGAAAAAGGAGCAAGCTTATCTAAAATATCTAAAAGTTCTTTAATGGTCATTTAAATTTTATTTCCCTAACCTCCTCCCCATAAGAGATAAGAGAAATTTACTCCTTTCTTTTCTTTAATTTCCATGATTAGCATCACCAATCTTCAAGTTCAGTCATTGCCCGCTTAAGAGTTTTTACATCCTTCCAGGTTAATTCTTTAGGACTGCCCGGGAAGGTTCCTTCGTTTCTGAGTAGATAGCTGGGGTGAAACATCGGAAATATCTTGATCTTACCTATCCAATCCTGCCATTGCCCTCGCAAGGCGGTGATTCCTTGCGTAGTATCTAAAAGATATTGAGTAGGTACATTTCCCAGGGTTACTAGGATTTTAGGATTAATTAAAGCAATCTGGGTTTCCAAATAAGGGTAACAGGTCTCTATTTCACTCGGAGAGGGATTACGATTACCCGGGGGCCTACATTTAACCATATTAGTGATAAAGATATCTTCTCTTTTTATATCAATTGATTGAAGAATTTTAGTTAAAAGTTGTCCAGCTTTACCCACAAAAGGTTTTCCTTGCAGGTCTTCCTCTTCCCCGGGAGCTTCTCCGATAAATATTACTTTAGCTTTGGAATTTCCTTCTCCCGGAACAACTGTAGTGCGAGCCAGATATAAAGGACACTTTTTACAATTTCTACATTCTTCCGCTACTTCTTCGATGGTAAGCGGATTAATGTTTTCAGACATTAATTTTACCCCTATTTATTTTTTTACCAAAATTAATCTTCTAAAGTAGTAGATTATCTTATATTCTCTAATATTTTACCATTTTTTGATACTTTTTAGCAAGCAAATGAGAAGTAAGATCAGAGAGAATGCTAGGCGGACCTAAACACTACCCCTTTAAGAAGTAAACGTATAACAGATAGGGTTCAGTTCTTCAAATTTAAACTAACTTCTTTTTTATAACAAAGAAGGACTTTTTAAAATAAGTGTAGTATATATAATATATTAATTTTAGTTAAATTTAATATTGTAATCTGTATGAAAATAACAGAAGAAACCTTCTCTTTTTCTATCCTTTTTGTTTCAAATAAAACTTTTTACAAGAATATAATAAAGAAGAGTTTACTCTTTAGAAGTAAATCTTTTAAATGTGGAGATCTAGCCCCTTTATTCCCCTGATATATGATATAATTTATTATAATAAACATAATAAAATTTTGAATTTCGATTAAGTTTATTAAAATATATACAATTTTAGATATTATAATTTTTTTACTAATTTATGAAATGGAGATATTATGGGTAACCAAAAACTGAATTTTAAAGATGAAAAGGAACTTCAAAATGCAATATTAGAGGAAAAGAAAAAGGGGATCGCAGATATAGAAATTGGTCACAAATATGGAGTTACTTTTAAATATATAGAGAAACTTATTACCAAATCATATGGGATTAATATTAGTAATTTTAAAATTTCTAAAAAAATAAAAACTTTTACTCCAAAAAATTTTAAAGAAGAACAGACCAGTATTTGGAGTTTTAAGCAAAGAGGGAATTGGGCTACTCATAACGGGGAATATAGAGGAAACTGGTCACCTTACATACCCCGAAATATAATCCTTAAATATTCAAATCCTGGTGAATTAGTGCTAGATTATTTCTGTGGGGCTGGAACTACTGCGGTAGAATGCAAACTTTTAGGAAGAAAATGTAAATCAATAGACATTAACGATAAAGCGATTGAATTGGCAAAAGAAAATCTTAATTTTGAATCAAGGCAACCTTCGCTCATTAAAAATATAAATTTTTCCTCAAAATATGAGCCGGTATTATCAGTTGGTGATGCGAGAAATCTATTAGATTTAAAAGATAATTCAGTCGATTTAATCTGTGCTCACCCTCCCTATGCAAATATTATTAATTATACGGATTCTAAGGATGGAGACCTATCATTTTTTGAAATTGATGAATTTTTAAAAGAAATGAGTAAAGTTGCAAAAGAAAGCTTTAGAGTATTAAAACCTGGAAGACAATGTGCTATCTTAATAGGGGATACTCGAAAGGAAAAACATATTATTCCTTTAGGTTTTAAATTAATAAATGTCTATCTTAATGCAGGATTTAAATTAAAAGAACTTATTATAAAGCGTCAACATAATTGCAAAACTACAGGTTTTTGGTATACCAATAGCATTAAATATAATTTTCTCCTTTTAGCTCATGAGTATTTACCAATTTTTGAAAAACCTAAATCTTCTGCTTTGGGTGTGGAAGAAAGAGGACTAGACTACGGCTTGATTTTCCCTACTTTAGGTAGGCCACCACAAAAACGAAAATTAGATGGGCTTGAAACAACAACAGTGTGGGTTTTACCGGAGAAAGATTTTGAAAAGCATTTAAATAAAAATGTAATAGATAGATATTCAGATGGAAACGGATATTCAACAATATTTTTAAATTCTCAGACTAAGTATGAGACTAAGGAAACTTCAAAAAAGGAACAGAAAAATAAGAGATTACTTTTTATCAAATCACCATTTTTGAATAATAATCCGACGCTAAATATGAAACTCTATTTACAAGAAATAAATGAAATTGTAAATCAAGAATTAAAAACAATAACTAACAATGGATTTATTGCAATCCAGACGCAAGATATTAGAGTGGATGGATATGTAGAACCATTAGCGAAAAAAATAATTGATATGCTGGCACACGATAATTTATGGCTCAAGGAAATTATAACTGTTACTAAAGAGGGGGCAAATGCAGTAAATTTAAATAATCAAAATTCAAAAGATCATTTAAAAATAGTCCATCAATATCTACTTATTTATAAAACCATAACGGGAGGCAGATAATGTTAAATCCAGAAGAAGTTTATATTGATTTTGCATCTAAAATATCTTTCTTAGAATTTATTCAAGATGAATTCAAAGATGCAAATATTCCAATAGAAAAATTCAGTCAAGAAATAAATTTATTAGAATCTGAAAAAAATTGGAACATAAGCAGTTTATCTGAATATATAAAGAATTACCCACGTAGTTTTATTGTTTTTCAAAATATCTTCCAACTATTAAGATTTACAAATGCACAACTCATTCATTTTGTATTTGATATAGTTAAACTTAATTCTTTAAATATTAACGCAATATATGAATATATGATTTTAAATATAAAATATGATCTTGAATTTAGGGAGATATATTTAGAGACAGTTAATTTGGCATTAGATTACAATACTTTTATTTTAAATTTAGAACAATATGATAAGAAATTTCTTATCGCATCTTTTAAACTAGCAATTTCAAAATATATTAATAAAATTGTTAATAATTTTTATGCATTAGAAGCACGTATTAGAAAGAACGAATTTGAGGATTTTTCAATAAGATTTTCAAACTATTTATTAAATAATTTGAAATTAAATGAGACGCTTAATTCAATAAATCTCGGAAAATATTTAAAAAATAAGAGGGTACCACTTGATACAAAAAATCTTCATGGAAATTACCCTAAAATAAGGATAATAAAGACATTAGAAAATAATGGCTATACGAATATAGATGATATATTAAATAATGCAGGGATACATACTTTAAAACATAATCTAAAACATCATATTGAAATGCCAAAATTAGAAAATAATATTAAAATGTTTTGTACAGAACGCTGTATAGATAAAGTAATTAAAACTAAAGATAATAAACTTAAAAAGTTCGATTTAATTATTTTTAATGACTTTAAACCAAAACATTTGTTCGAAATGAATTTTTATTCAACCGAAGGCACAAAGATTGGAATAAATCAAAATGAATATATAGATCTAAATAATTATATCAAGAAAAATTTCAATAATTTTAAATTTTATTGGATTACAGATGGAAATTTTTGGCTTACAAATACTGGTAAAGAAAGATTTTTAAACTTGCTTAATCATTTTGATGAAATATTTAATATTAATATATTTGCAGAACAAGTAACCAATTTTTCAATGTAAAAGTGGGGGTCAGCCTATTATAAAAAAGAAGGGTTTTTAAAATAAGTATAGTATATAATAAATAAAGATAGTCTAAATTAATATTCAGGTTTAAAATTGAAAAAATAGTAAAAAGAATTTTATATAAAACTTTATTAAATTTAATATCGTAACCTGTATGAAGGTAACAGGAGAGACCTTTTCTTTTATTTTAAGAAGAAAAGGAGCCGAAGAGGCAAGATATTAAGTGTATTCAAACTTTCAGGCCAAAGGACTGTTAGCGGACAGAACTCTGGAGAGCTTTATACCAAGAAGCACTGACGGGGCAATTCCTAATCTTTAGGAAAACCTATACAGAGTTTACTGAAAAGAACTATCTCCTAATTTCTTAGGAAGAATCTTTCAGGTATAAAGACAGAGCAAGAAAGTAATTTAATTAATTTCTTATTATGTCTTTTTTTATTTGTAAAAAAACATTATGGAATAGTATAAAAAAGAAAAATATAATTTTTATGAGTAGCTATATCAAATGTTGAGACCATATTTCGAAAGACACACCTAGACATGCTTTAAATCAGAAGTATAACGAATAGGAATGAATTGAGTGGAAGATATAAAGAAAATGATATCATTATCAAATCGAATACAGAAATCGATAAAAGTGTGAATATATGAAGCCTGACTTCGAATCTTCCTAATGGATTAAATTTATGAATACAATATGAGGGAGTTATTTGAGATGATTAAAGTCAAACCAATAAATCTACCTATTATCTGTCGAAACTTTCCCAAGAGTCCAGATTCAGAAGTTTATCGTGAAAATCTTTTAGATACCATCGACAGAATTTTTAAAAGCGATTCAGATCTCTTAATAATCGAAGGTAATGAAGGAATTGGGAAGACTACGCTCCTTGCTCAATTTACTAAAAGACATGCCGATTCTGCTTTATCTCTATTTATCAAGCCTGTTAGTCGCCTTTCATATTCACCTGAATATTTAAGAGAGGTTCTATGCGAGCAAATAAATTGTATTTTTCCTAAGAACCAGATAGACCCTAATTTAGTAAATGATTTATTATTGCAGAATCAACTTCCCAAACTACAAAAAATTGCATTAAGATATAAAAAGGTATTTTATTTTGTTATCGATGGATTATATGACCTTCCCGAAGAAGATTTTCATATTCAAAATATTATCCTTCAAGAGACATTGCCACTAGGACTTGAAGGTTTTCGTTTTCTCCTCTCCGGTGATTTAAAAAAACTTCCTCAAAATATTCAAAAAACAGTGTCTTGTAAACCCTTCCCATTACCATATTTTTCTTTAGATGAAACCAAAAGGTACCTGAAAAACCTCGAATTAGATGATCATATTCTAGAAGATATTCACAAAATGTGTCAGGGCGTTCCTGAACATTTAGCAAGTGTAAGACGCCTTATACAATCAGGCGCCAAAATTCAAAATATCTTTGATGAGGATCCAGACAAATTACCTGACTTCTTAGGCATTGAATGGCGAAAAATCAAAGAAGCATCTAATGAACAAAAAATGGTTTTGGCATTAATTACCTTTGGACGTAAAATCTATTCAACTGAAGAGATTTCAAGGATTTTAAATCTGAATTTACCACAAGTTGAGGAATCTCTTCAAAGTTTCACAATTCTAAAAGCTGACAGTAAAAACAAATGTATAGATTTTGTTTCAGAGTCAATGAGAAAGTTTGCATCTAAGCAACTTCAAGATAAAAAAGAAGATGTAACTAATTCTATCATTGATGATTTACTCAAGGATACTGAGAGCGAGAAAACACTATACTCTTTACCAGATTATTATGAACAGGCTGGGAGGTTTAATGACCTATTAGACTATTTAAACCCTGAATATTTTTCAAAGATACTTGAACGTAGCCAATCTTTGTACCCGGTGCGTCAAAGAACAGAGATGGGTTTAATGTCTTCTCAAAAGCTAAATAAAGATAAAGCATTGATTAGATTTAGTATGCAGAAATCTGTTATTACTGAGCTTGAGAAAACTGAAATTTGGAAATCAGAAATAGAAGCGCTAATGGCTCTTAAACGCTATGATTCCGCATTAGCACTGGTCCATTCAACTATTTTTAAAGAAGATAAGCTGCATTTATTAACTACTGTTGCAAAAATTAAGTGCGAAGAGAGATTAACTCCCGAGCCTGAGTTACTGGAAGAAATTGAATTACTGTACAAACAAATTGATCATAAATATCTTGCAAAGCGGGCAACCGAAATTGCTTCTAATTTAATTTGGTTTAATCCTGATTTAGCAATTGAACTTATTGATGCATCCATAAATATTCAGGAGGATGAAGAGGATCATGATTGGGCTTTTGCAAAACTCTCAATTCTAGCACTTGCCGCCAATTATAACGAATCTTTACCTTCCGATATAGCTGAACGAATTCAATCTAGAATTCGAGATCCGAAGTTGCATAAATTTACTCACGCATTATCCATATTTTTTGGAGAATTTTCTGCATCGGAAGTGATTGAACAAGCAGAAAAACTTGAATTACAAAATCGTTTATTTTTTATTAAAAACTGGGTGATTGTAAATCAAAATAAAGAAAAGATCGCTGATATTATCGATTATGCCTTAGACCTTTTAATTAAAAATACGCCATACACTCCTAAAACTAGAGATTTACGTGAAATTGCAACTCCGTTACCTTATATTTCTGATGAAAAAAGAGCTAGAAAACTTTTAGGGAGATTTGATAGCCTTAAAGGTACTATTGAAAATCTGGGTATTACTGTCGATTATGTTCGATTGCAACTTCTGCTAGCCCATACTGAGAGTAAATACGATTTTGAAGCTGCATCAAATCGAGTTTTAGAAGTTTATTGGTATATTGCTGATATAGATGAATTGACTACCAAAGCTGAATGTCTCGCTTGGATGGTATCTACATTTAATAAAATTGATACTCAAGGTATGCTCGAAAAAAAAGAAGGCATACTAGATGTAACTAAGAAAGAGCTTAAATCGAATATAGAAGAAATACTGAATACTACGGCAGATCATTACAATGTTACAAAGGGAATTATCAAAGCGCTTTCAATTTCGGAACCCAATATTGCCATTGAAATTGCACAATTATTAAATATAACCATGCATCGTGATTTAGCAACTCTTGAGTTAATTAAAACTATGATCGAAGCACCATTTAACAAAATTGACTTCCCATTAATTTCGGAGGCAATCAATAAGATTGAAGATATAGATTTTAAAGATGAGGCATTAATAAAAGTAATTGAATACCTTTCAGAAGTCACAGAAACTATAGATTTAGAGATAGTTAACAAGACACTTCCAATCATAAATTCAATTATAAAAATAAGCAGTGCATATCTACGATGTTTAGCTTGTTGCTTTGCCTATAACTTCTTAAAAAAACAAAATACCGATAAATATGAAAATATCTCATTAAGTTTATTAAAGCAATTAGATCATACTTGGGAGGCAATTGGTGTAGGATGGATGAAGGTAAATGCTGGCTTCCGAATAGCAAAGTCTTTTGCTAATACTTCAAATGAAACAGCAAACAAATATTTGAATTTAACCGAGAAAGTTAAAGATGAAATATCTATTGATGCAGAAAAACCCACTCTAGTTTATATCGCTTGTTTAAAACTTGCCATAAGAGCTTTTGGTGGATTGCTGCCAAATCATATTAACACTCCTGAAGACATGGAACGAATTACAAGATTAATTGATTTTATTCCATCAAATGTAGAAAAAGCAGGTCTATTTGGAGACATTGCAATTATATGTTTTATGAATAATCATTACGATAAAGGAAAAGAAATTGTCTCTAACTATCTTAACCCTATTATAATTGACATTCGCGACGATGATGATAAATATAAAGTCATTACAAAGATGGCTCCTGCGCTTTACTTTGCTCATAAACAAAGTGCAATTGAGAAAATACAACAAATGCCAAAATGTAAACATGATGAAGCGCTATATGAAATATGTGATTTCATTCTACAAAAAAGTCTTCCATCAAACCCTTATGAAAGTTTACATGGTGTTGGCTACATTCTAGAATATGAGGAGGCTTTGGATATTTGCGAACTCTTAAATTTAATGAGTACTGATACTGCAATTTACAAATATATTGAAGACATTTCAAATAGTATATTTTTAAAGAAAAATAGAGACTGTTTTACAGAACAACAAAAAATTGATATAGCTAACCGCATTAATATAATTATCTCAAATAAACTTCCTGATCCAAAAAATATAAAACATGATGGCTACAAAATAGTCGCTTTAGCACAAATCGCACGTATTCAACATGCACCAACTTCAGTCTGGAATAATTTAATAGAATCAGCACGAAAAATTCCTAATACTGCCGATGTTGCTTATGTTTTATGTATTATCAGTACGGCATTGCCTTCTAAATTAAGTTCGAAACGTGATGAAATCATTAAAGAAGCAATTAAGCTTGTTGAAAATATTAATTCCGACTTAGACAGGACCGAAAGATTTGAAGACATTGCTGATATGTTGGTAACTATAAATGAAGGCGCCTCTAAAGCATGTCTTAAATTAGGGATAGAAACTTCGTTGCGATTAAACGATCCGGATTTAATTTATCCTACTCAAAGGCGAATCATTGACCTTGCACATAAAATAAAACCTAGTTTTGCAGAGTCACTTATAGATTTGGTTGATACTGACCCTGCCAGAAGAGCTGCAAAAAATAAAGATCTAAAGAGACATCTTGAGCTTCTAGATTTAAAACACAGAATGTCAGACCAAAAGGATTTAGAACTTGATTCAAAGATACCGAAATCTATGTATCCAAAAGCAGCATGGATGAATCTAGGTGCGTTGAATAGTGGAAGAACAACAACATTTCATTTCAAACACTTTATACCTTATATTATTGTTGCATCAGAACTTCCATTAAGTGAATCTTATCCAATTTTAGCCTGGACTATTGAAAATACCGTAAAAAGGCTTGCTAATACACCTACAGCAAGAACTGATATTATCCCAATTTTTGAAGCAACTCTTTTAGGTGCTGAATTATCTAGTCGCATCGCTACACGTTCATCCGCTAAGCTAAAACAAATCAAAACTCAAGCAATTGAGCCATCCGCAGTAAGTCATAATTTAGTAGTAAGAGCAGGTGAGCGAGATAAAGCGATACAATTTATTAAAGGTTGGTTTACTCAGGAAGCACAGGAGTATTTAACAATTTGTGATCCATATTTTGGAGTAGAAGACTTAGAAATATTACAAATTCTTTTGTCTATAAGTCCGAAATGTACTGTAAAGATTCTTACAAGCAAAAAACATCAACATCAGGAGAATTTATCTCAACCATGGGATGAAGCGTATCAATCCCATTGGCGTCGTATTTCCGATCAAAACCCTCCGGAAACCGAAATTATAATTGTTGGCCTAGAATCTTCGGGAGAATTACCAATACATGATCGCTGGTGGCTTGCACAAAATAGTGGACTCCGTTTTGGAACTTCATTTAATTCTCTTGGAATCAATAAAACATCTGAAGTTTCGATTCTTTCTGTGGAAGAATCTAAATCAAGGGAAAATGAAATAAATCAATACATTTCTCGTGAAAAGCGGAATCACAATAATGAAAGATTAACTTACAACTTATTTTCACTCTAGGTGGCTGAATCACAAAAAAAATTTCTCAAAATTTTTGCAAAGCTAAGCCTTTTAAAGCTAATAATATATGTCAAAGAGAAAGTTGTGCTATCTCAATAATTGGGAACTGTTTCTAACTTTTCATAGGGGATTATATACTCCAATCCCCCGTGTCTTCTTGAGTGGTTATATTCAAAATAAGAAATTTCTTAAATTATAGATTAAATTTTTTAAAAGTTTAAAATTAAAATGGATTAAAAATAGATGAGATTTTTATTTATCGATGACAGTAGACAAAAAGACCAAGTAAATGAAAATAAAGAATATGTAGGTTACGGTGGATTTTGTATAGATGCTATTAAAGTTAAATCTTTTAATACTGATTTCTATGCAATAAGAAAAAAATATCATATACCTAGAAATATTGAATTAAAATGGTCTCCAGATAAAGATCATTTTTTAAATAAAAAATTTAAGGGAAGCAGGGAAAATCTATTTAAGGAAATTCTATTATTACTTTCTAAATATGATGCGAATATATTGTGCGCTGTTCATGATATTAATGAATGTCATGGTGTAAAGTTACATAATTGGAAAATTAATCAAGCTATTTTATGGGCTACAAAGGAACAGTTTAAGTATTTGGTTGAAAGACTTGAAAAGCCATATCTTGAAGAAAATGATGATATAGGCTTGATTATTACAGATCATTATAGCAATAGAAAAGAAGAATCTAATTTAATAGAACAAAGTAAATTTTATATTAATCATGGAACCGAATTTCAAAAATTTGATAAAATTTGTTTAGCTCCTTTAACCACTTCTTCTAAAGATTCGCCTCCTATTCAATTAGCCGATTTAATCATTGGGATAACTGTTGGTTCTCTTGCAAATAGTACTTATGCTTTGAAGTTTTTTAATGATATTTCTCTACTCTTTTTAAAGAATCCTCATAAGGGTGCTATAGGATTTGATTCCACTATTTCTAGTTCAGTGATTGGTTTCGGATTAAAATTATTTCCAAAAAATTTTTTAATAAGAGGAATGGATTTATTTGAACAAATAGACAAAAAATATATTTATACGGATAAAGGAATAAAAGAACGAAAGTAAATAAATGATTTTAAAGAAAAATGAAAAGAGTATCAGGATACGGTTCTTTGACGCATTACAAAGAATAGGAATGAATAGATCTGAAATGATAGTCTGAGAGGGTTAGAAATTAAGAATATATTTTAAAAGAAGTGCAAGAAAATAATTTCTTTAAATATTAATCCTTAAAAATGAAAATACTTTTTTATTTTATAGTTATAATTTAAGAATAATTTAGTATTTACTTTAGAGAAGTAATCTAGTTTTCTACTAGAAAAATATTTAATTTTTTAGGTATTAATCGGGGGATGATAGTGAAAAGTAGAGTGTGATAAAAAACCATCCCTTGACATATATAGGAGGCACTTATTATGAGTAAAGTAGAAATCTATTATTTTTCAGGAACAGGTAATTCCTTACACGTAGCAAGAGAACTTCAAAAAAGAATTCCAGAAACTACGCTTATACCAATTGTAAGACTTTTAAATGAAGATGTTATAGAAACAAAGGGAGAAACGATAGGTTTTGTGTTTCCCATTTATGTCGCTTCAACCCCTGATCCTGTAAGGAAATTTTTAAAGAAAATTGATTTAAAACCAACTCAATATATTTTTGCGGTAACCACAAATAGTGGTCATCCAGGAAAAGTCAATATATATCTTGAAAAACTATTGAAAAAAAGAGGCAAAAGTATCGATTCTTATTTTACACTAAAAATGGTGGGGAACTCACCGAAGGGCTTAATGCCATCTTTTATGATTGTTCAAGATTGGGCCTCTCGAATAACAAAAGAAACAATTTCAGCTTTAGAAGATGAAGTTCAAAAGGAACTTGATACCATATATAAAGTTATTATAAATAAAGAAAAAAATATAGGAAAAGATAATCCGAATCCATCTAATTTTTTTATGAAATATGTCGATCGATTACTACAGCTTCCTATTGAATGGGCCTCTGAATACACCAATCCTAAAATTAATTTTTATGCTGATTCAAAGTGTACGGGATGTAACCTATGCGAAAAAGTTTGTTTATCTAAAAAAATAAAGATGAACCATGGTAAACCTTTATGGCAAAAAGACATTAAATGTTATCACTGCTACGCTTGTTTTAATTTTTGTCCTGAGCAGTCAATTTTAGTCAAAAATTACACCTACAAAGATGGAAGGTATTATCATCCTGATGTAACTGCCAAAGATATTGCTGAACAAAAAGGACTTTAATGTGTCAGAGGATGGTTTTTTATTTTTAAAATTAGCATATATCAAAGATGATGATATGAAATAGAGGATGAATAAACTAAAAAAATATTAAATATTTAAAGAGGTGGAAAATCATGAAAATAAAAAATGTATCTCTTCTATTTACTCTGGTATGTTTTTTGCTATTATTTTCTCTTCATGGATATTGTTTGTTTGGAAGTAGTAAAAATATAGAAACTTATGATAATCCGGATATCGATTATAACTTATATAGATATTTTACTTTTTATACTGATAAACTCTCTATGGATTATTTACAGAATAAAAGCTTTCAGTCATCAATCATTAAATTACTTGAAGAAAAAAATTATATTTATGTTGAAGATATTAAAGAGGCTAGTTTTGTAATTATTATTTATTCTAATAACGAATACGAAAAATCTTTAGTAAACGTTCCTTTTTATAATCCTGGCAAAACAATAAACGCTTCCGGTTGGGTAGGTGGTACCTATGTTCATGGCTCTGCTAGTACCTCAGGTAACTGGGGAATAAGCACTGCTATTAAAGGAAGGTATTATCCGTTTATAGGAATAAGCTGTATAGGAAACTTACAGAATGCACCAGAATTAATTTGGCAGGGTCAGGGAATTAAATCCACTCGTAAATCAAATTTAGAGAAATATGGTAAAGCACTAATTGAAGAAATACTTACTAAGTTTCCAGAAATATCGGAAAAAATAAAAGAGGAATTACCACCAATCAAAATAAAAGAGGATGAAAATATTAAGATGCTTTTAGAACAGCTAAAAAATAACTAATTATAATAATTCATATAAAATAAAACTTTTTAAAGGATAAAAGGAGGTTTCAAATGCAATATTTAAGTATGTTTTTCTGGCTTTTTTTTATTTTTTCTTTACTCACCCCTTGGTTAAAGCAAAGAAATTTAGAATTAGCTCGAATTTCTTTAATTAACCGCATTGAAAAAGGAAGAAAATCTAGAATAATTGCCTTGATTCATCGTCAGGAAACGATGAGTATTTTGGGCATACCTTTAGTAAGGTATATCAATATTGAAGATTCCGAAGCGGTGTTGAGGGCGATAAGGCTGACCGATCCGGATTTACCGATTGATATTATTTTACATACCCCGGGTGGATTAGCTTTAGCCGCTGAACAGATTTCCTTAGCCCTTATAAGGCACAAAGCTAAAGTGACTGTTTTTATCCCCCATTATGCCATGAGCGGTGGTACCATGATTTCTCTGGCAGCAGATCAGATTATTATGGATGAAAATGCCGTTTTAGGACCAGTAGACCCCCAGATAGGACAATATCCGGCAGTTTCCATTTTAAAGGTATTAGAAGATAAGGATAAGAATAAAATAGATGATGAAACCATGATTCAGGCTGATATTGCCAGAAAGGCAATTCGACAGGTTAGAGCATTTGTGGAAAAACTGCTGGTTGAAAATAAGTGCGATAAAGAAAAAGCAAATAAGCTTGCCCAGATTTTAACGGAAGGTCGATGGACTCATGATTATCCCATTACCTTCGAAGAAGCGAAGGAATTAGGGTTATGTGTATCTTACGAAATGCCTAAAGAAATTTATGAATTGATGGACCTTTACCCTCAAAATCCGGGAAAACGTCCCTCTGTTTTATATATCCCATTGCCTTATAAAAAATCAATTTCTCCTCCTAATAAATAGGTCTATTGTAAATAGAAAATATAATAAAATAATAGATAGATCAATGTTTAAACTGTAAGAAAATCTAATTATTCCCCTATGATTTTCTCGAAGCAGGAATTTATATGTCCATAAAGAAGGGGATAATTTTTAAAGGATAATTGGGTATTCAATTATTTCCATAGACATTGACTTCGGATTTAGCGGAAATAAGACAAAGGTATAATTTTAAAAGAGATATATCGCTATACCCCAAGAAACAAGGAGGCATTCGTTATGACTAGAAGACAAAAAATTCGAAAAGCTATCATCTTGATTTCATTTTTGTTATTTCCCATTACCATAAACTATTTTTCTCCCTACATCATCATTGACGGTGCTGCACAAGGGATTATTACAGGTAGTTTTATCACTTTCGGACTTTTATTTATTGTATCACTATTTTTTGGTAGAGCTTTCTGCGGTTGGGTATGCCCTGGAGCCGGTATCCAAGAATTTTGTTTTACAGTCAACGATAAAAAAGCTCGAGGAGGAAGACTCAATTGGATAAAATACTTCATTTGGGTCCCTTGGATTAGCCTTATTATTGTTATAGCGATGTTAGCCGGAGGATTTCATACAGTAAATCCATTACATCTGACTGAAACTGGAATATCAGTATCTGAACCTACCGCTTATATGATGTACTTTACCATTGTTGGTCTATTCGTGATTCTATCGTTCACTGCTGGAAAGAGAGCCTTCTGTCATTATGTCTGTTGGATGGCGCCATTTATGGTAATTGGCACCAAAATAAAAAATTACTTCAAGTGGCCCTCGCTTCATTTAGAAGCTATAAGTGATAAATGTAAGCAATGTAAAATATGTGAGAAGAATTGTCCTATGAGTTTGGAGGTTAGCAGGATGGTACAAAGTGGTTCCATGGAGAACGCAGAATGTATTCTATGCGGCGTCTGTGTTGATAATTGCTCTCAGGGAGTAATTAAATACGTGCGGAAATATGGGAAACCAGACTTATAAATAGCTAATTTTAAATTTTGAAGTAGTGAAAATAAGGAAAAATAAAAACACCGCCTGCGACGCATTCGCGCTTTCAGTGGTTCATTTATATATTATAATAAAATTAGAGAAATATCGAAGTTATAAATACAGTAAAGTTGAATCATTTTATAAGAAGTTTTGATTATATAAATAAAAGTAAAAGAAAATTTAAGCAGGAGAAGAAATATGGAAAATATTATATTAGAAGTGGAAGCAATAGCTTCGAATTAAAGGGAGAAGAACTTACTAATTTTTTAATAGAAAAATCTGGTAAAACCTGGGATGAATTTGTGGAGGAGAAAGCAGGTTTTAATGATATTAACATAAAGACGATCGATGAATTTAAAAAATATGCGGTAGATAGAATTCCTTCTATTGTTGCAGAAAAAGATTGTCAGACAATTCTTGAAAAATTAAACTTACAGGAAGATAAAAAATTAAAAAAAGCAGCAATTTTGCTTTTTGGTAAAAATCCTCAACGATTCTATCCTGCTGCTTATTTGAAGATTGGAAAGTTTCTAACTAAAACCGAAATTCAGAGTAGCGATATTGTTGAAGGAAATCTTTTTGAGCAAATTACCAATGCTTTAGAAATTTTAAGAACCAAATATTTAATAAGTAAAATTAAATTTGAAGGAATTCATAGAAGAGAAATTTTGGAATATCCTTATGAAGCCCTAAGAGAAGCAATTATAATTGCTCTAATTCATAGAAATTATTTAGGGGCCTCTTCTATTCAGATAAGAGTATATAGTGATAGATTAGTCATAATGAACGAAGGAAAGCTTCCTCCCGAAGTACCGGTAGAAAAATTAAAAACAGAACATTTATCTAAGCCTAGAAATACTCTTTTGGCAGATATTTTTTATAAGGCAGGATTTATAGAAAGCTGGGGGAGGGGGACAATTAAAATAATGGAGAAATGCCAGGAACAGGGACTTCCTGAGCCTGATTTTGAGGAAGACCATGGGGTATTTACTGTAAGATTTTACCAGGATAAGTGGAATGAAGAAAATCTTAAAAGGTTAGGTCTCAAGGAAAGACAGATTAAAGCAGTGATATATGTAAAGGAAAAGGGAAAGATTACGAATAAAGAGTATAGATCTATGTTTGATATTTCAGATAGGACTGCTTTATCAGACCTTAATGATCTATGTAAGAAGGGTTTTTTAGAAAAGATTGGAATAACAGGAAGGAGTACTGTTTATAAGCTATCCCGAAGCAAACCCGAAAAACCCGAATTAAACCCGAATTAAACCCGAAACTTGAGGGGTTAGAAGCAGTGTCAAGGACAGTTTTAATAAGCTACTAGTAATATACAAGAAGAGAAAGATAATAAAATTTCTCTAAATATTAATCCTAAAAAATGAAAATAATGTTTTATTTTATAGTTATAATTTAAGAATAATTTTAGATTTTTTTAGAAAAATAATCTAGTTTATTCATTAGAAAAATATTTAATTTTTTAGGTATTAATCGGGGAATGATAGCAAAAAGTAGAGCGTAACAAAAACCTCCTTTGACATACATTATTAGAGAAGAGAGGAAAAACACAAGTAATATTGATCTCTTAGTAGATTTTAAAAAAGAAGCAGATCTTTAAATACTCCGGTGCATTTTTTCGCAAATAATGAGGTGGTTCTATCTCAGGTGTAACAATGGCCATAGGTCTTAAATTCGGAAGGGGTTCCAAAGAAGAAAATCCTCATTAAAACAAAAAAAGAAACGAAAAGACATTTTAATATAAATAGAACGAGGATTATCAGTTTTTATAGAGGAAAAGTGAACCTTAAGAGAGAGAAGTCGAGATTTTATTGTTGAAAGTGACTTTTTTCAAGTCTTATCTAAAATAGTCTTGACT
>Ga0315294_10003201_pt1 | contig 17797 bp, 15 predicted proteins | sample YL17G13_40_MG_FD_203626 | JGI IMG/M metagenome (GOLD analysis project Ga0315294, IMG submission 203626) | Sediment microbial communities from Yellowstone Lake, YNP, Wyoming, USA - YL17G13_40 | ecosystem: Environmental > Aquatic > Freshwater > Lake > Sediment | place: USA: Wyoming | collected... | reverse complement strand
GTTGTCCTCGATTGCGCGGTCAGAAGACCCTGTGTATTCCCCGGTGGCGAGCTCGCCGTCCGTGCCAACGGGAACGCCCGGTAACATCACATTGCCATGGGAGGGCGAGTGACTACTCGGAGAATCGCGGTTCTTGGAGCTGGCAATGGCGGTCACGCGATGGCCGCCCAGAAGTCGCTGGAGGGATTCGAGGTAAGTCTGTTTGAGCTGCCTTCCTTTGCCGAGAAGCTAAGGCGTGTCCTCGAAACCCGAGAGATCACAATCCAGTGGAATGATCGTATGGAGACGGCCAAGATATTCCAGGTAACGATGGACATCGCGTCCGCGTTGCGGCAAGCCGAGATCGTGTACGTGGTAACCCCGGCATTTGGCCACAGGCACATGGCTGAGCTTTGTGCCTCTCACCTGGCGAGGGGCCAAGTCCTTTGCCTGATGCCGGGGTCTGGCGGGAGCCTGGAATTCGCCAAGGTTGTGAGGGACCTGGGCGGCAAGCCTGGGGTTCTGTTCTGCGAGTCCTCCACTCTTCCCTATGGCGCCCGCCTGACCGCCCCCGGCCAGATCCGTGTTTTTGTGGAGGCGCTTGCCCTACCAACGGGGGTATTCCCTTCAACGGAAACAGAGGCTGCGATCGACAAGTTGCATGATGTCTATCGCTCAACGATAGCGGCGAACAACGTCCTGGAAGCCGCTCTCAACAACCCCAACCCAATCGTTCACCCTGCAGCCACATTGCTGAACGCAGGGCGCATCGAGTTTGCAGAGGGGCAGTTCTACCTTTACAAGGAGGGAATGACTCCGTCGGTCGCCCGGATCTATGAGGCTATGGAGCGAGAGAGATTCGCCCTTCTGCATGCGCTCGGACTCAAGTACCACCATTGCGCAGGCCTCGAACCCGGCGAATACAGTCTTGGGGAATCCGTCGAGGAATGTCACGATCATATACTGAAGACATCAATGGATGCAGCTTTCGGTCCAGGCAGCATCGAACCCGGTATCCAAATGAAGGGCCCGGCCTCGATGAGGGACCGCTTCATCACTGAGGATGTTCCCTACGGCCTGGTGCTAATGGCGACGCTGGGCCGCATGCTAGGTGTTCCCACTCCGATGGCCGACGCTGTCGTCAATCTGTGCGGGGCTATTAACCGGACGGACTACTGGCAAGCGGGTCGAGGCACTGAAAGGCTTGGTCTGGCCGGCATGAGCCTCAAGGAACTCAAGACCTTCCTTGAGACCGGCCAGTAGCACAGCCCGCTGCCGGCGATGGTCCGAATCGGAACTCCCTGGGCCCCGTCTGGCCGAGGGCGTTCGTGTCTTCCCAAGCCCCGGCCGAAAACGGCCGCTGATTCTACTCAACCTGCAACCAACATCCGCGGCCCGCTAGAGTCCCAGATCGTCGGCCACCCAGCCCAGGTTGAGGGCTTCGAACTCCTTTCTGGTCGGCTTGCCAATGGCGACGTCCCACTCCGCCATCGCGTTGTAGAGGTCCTTGGCCCGCTCGACCTCTTCCTCGGCGACGAAGACTCCGTCGCTCTTGCCGCTCACCTGCCGTCCCTTGATCGCCCGCACCTTCTGCCACGGGGCAGCTACGGCGTATCACATGACATAGTTACACAGGGTGGGGCAGTTTGGCTTGCTCCCAGAAGACCGCCACCAGGGTCAGACGGCGCCGCATCCGGCGCAGAGCCGCTCGGGCATGAGTGCTAAGCGCAGATTGGTCTTGCGGATGCATATCGTCAGGCCAAATGGGACATCAGGAGCCAATTGCCAACACACACCTCTCTGCCCTAGCATAGCCAATCGGGAGGCAGAATGGACGAGAAGAAGGAGAGCGTTGAAGTTACTGTTTGGACGACCCGCCGGTTGAAGCGCAGGAAGTGCTCGGCGGAGGAGAAGGTCCGGATCGTCCTGAGGGGCTGCGGGGCGAAACCGGCATCGCCGCCTTGTGTCGGCGAGAGAGTATCCCTCGAACCTGTACTATCATATGGAGCAAGGACCCCCTGGAGGCGGAGAAGCAGCAGCTCGTCGAGACAGCAAACGCCAGGCTGACGGCCTGCAGGTGAGCGAGACGCGGGCGGAGCTCGAGTAGTTGAAGCACCTGGTGGCCGAGCTGTCTCCCAAGAACCGCGTGCTCAAAGAAGCCTGCTGGACAAGGAGCCGTCGTGGGACAAATGATGCGACGCTCCCCAGCGGAGGAGCGGCGGATTGTCGACCTGGTCGAGCACTCCGTCCTGCCGATTGGGCACACCCTGGCGGAGCTGGACATGCCGCGCAGCAGCTTCTACCGGTCGTGCCAGCAACACCAACACGAAGGCGAGGAGAGGTTGGAGCCGCAGCTGACGGAGCGCCGGCAGTTCTGGAACCGTCTCCCCTAGCCGGTGTGCGACCAGATTGTCCGGCTGGCGCTAGCAGAACCCGAGTGGTCCGCCCCCCAGTTGGCCTGGCTCTTCACAGACCAGGAAGGCCATTCCGTCTCGGAGTAAGGCCTACTCCGCCTGATGAAGCGCTTTGACATGGTCGAAGGCCTAGGCTTCCAGCTGGTCACCGCCGCCGACCGGTTTGCCCACCCCACCCGCCGGGTGACTCAGCTGTTCCAGACCAACTTCACCAACTTCAATAGATCCAGGGCTGGGGCTGGTATTACCTGTCCACCGTGCTCGACGACTACTCTCGCCATATCCTGACCTGGAAGCTGACCCCAACCATAGCAGCGACCGACGTCCAGGAAACGCTTGAGCAGGCGCTGGCGTGTGCCAGGCTCGAACGGGTGCGGGCTCGACATCGCCCCCGATCACTCTCGGACAAGGGGCCGTGTTACGTGTCTGGGGAACTGCGCCGGTTCCTCGAAAGCAAGCGGATGGAGCACACTCGCGGCGCGCCGTACAATCAGATGACACAGGGTAAGATCGAGCGCGACCACAGGTCGATGAAGTAGTCGGTCCAACTGCATAGACACGCTTGCTTATGGGACCTCGAGCGCGAGATCGCCGGCTTCCCGGACTACCACAACTACCAGCAATAGCACGAATCGCTGGGCAACGTCATCCCCGCCTAGGTCTACTTCGGGAGAGCCAAGGAGGGGTAGTTGCGTCCGGAAGAGATCAAACGCAGGACGTTGGAGGCACGGCGCCGTCAGCATACGCAGTCGCTGAGGGTGGGCGCTCGAGCTTCGAGGCTGCAGGAGTGTGTCTTGACTCGGAGCCCCCATTTGTTCCACTCTTGCTAGCACGCTACAATCGACCGGCCAAGACCTCGGCAATCGCGAACAGGCGCTGCTGCTCTCGAACGGTCAAGGTCACCTTCGAGTCCACGAGGTGGCATTTTCACTGAACCGTTGCGGTTGACACTTCCGCTGGACTCTAACGCGCCGCTGTCAATCGGCTTGACCCCCTCCTGGTTCAGCCATACACTCTCCAACTGCGCTTTGCAGGGGAACTGAGAATGAACTCTCGGGAGCGTGTTCACCTAGCATTGAGTCACCGGGAGCCGGATCGCATACCGCTGGATCTGGGGGGCACCCCTGTATCCAGTATGCATGCCAGTTCGGTCTACCTGCTCCGCCAGGCGCTGAAGCTCGACCCGCCTGGCACACCGGTACGAGTGGTCGAGCCTACCCAGATGCTGGGCGAGATCAAGCTCGATCTGGTCGAGGCGCTCGGCGTGGATGTTATCGGCACTCCACCGTCGATGACGATGTTTGGCTTCCGTGCGGAGAACTACAAGCCATGGGTTTTGTTCGACGGCACACCCGTGTTGGTTCCGGGTGGATTCAATACTGAGCCTGAGCCGAGCGGGGATGTCCTGCTGTACCCTGGGGGCGACCGTACTGCACCCCCCAGCGGTCGCATGCCCAAAGGCGGCTATTACTTTGACTGCATCATCCGCCAGCCGCCAATTGACGATGACCACCTTGATCCTGAGGACAACATCGAAGAGTTCGGGCCAATCTCGGAGTCCGACCTGGGATTCCTCTCCGAGGAGGTCGGGCAGCTCTATACCCAGACTGACAAGGCTATTATGCTCACTCTCTTTGATACAGGCCTGGGCGACATCGCCCTTGTGCCTGCGCCCTGGCTCAGGAATCCACGTGGCATAAGGGACGTGACTGAGTGGTACATCAGCCTAACTACGCGTCCGGAGTACATCTATGAGGTCTTCAGTCGACAGTGTGAGATCGCTCTAGCTAACCTGACCCACATCCATAGGGCAGTCGGCGACCAGCTCACGGGGGTCCTCGTGACTGGAACGGATTTCGGGATGCAGACAGGTCCGCTTATCTCACCCAGAACATACCGCGAGTTGTTCAAGCCTTTCCACAAGAGATTCAATGACTGGATACACACCCACACAGAATGGAAATCGTTCATCCACTCATGCGGATCGATCTGGGCGTTCATCCCCGACATGATCGAGGCTGGATTCGATATTCTCAACCCCATCCAGACGGCTGCGGCGCACATGGAGCCGCAAGCGCTAAAGGAGACCTTTGGTCACCAGATCGCCTTCTGGGGTGGCGGCGTGGATACACAGCATACACTGCCCTTTGCCAGCCCTGACGAGGTGCGCCAGGAGGTGCGGGAGAGAATGCGTACGCTCGGGCGAGGAGGTGGCTTCGTGTTCAACGCGATCCACAATATTCAACCCCGTGTGCCGGTTGAGAACATGCTGGCCCTGTTCGAGGCAGTCGAAGAGTATCGGTCGTATCCTCTGCGTTAGCCCGGCGAAGCAGCAGATAGCCCCAAGCGGGATGCGATGGGTCTAACTGCGCGGGCGAGTCTCATCGCTCAGGCAGGACAGCGAGGCGATCTTCGCTTCCAGTGGAAGGGGCACCGCGGCCAGTTCGGGCTGGCCCTTGCGACGACCTTCAGCCGTTATAGGCGACATATCGACCCTGCCGCCCACCCCAGTGGGATGCGCCTGCATACGATGTGGGGGGGAGAGAGATCGTGAATATGGGTAAAGCCGGCGAACATCAGACCCTGCTCAGCCCGATGCGTCGGTAGGGCCCACAGATACAGGATCCCCCGAGTTTCCTGCGGTACTGGTCGCTTGCCTCAACGCCGGAATCAGGCCAGGAACCTCCCCCCATCAAACACTTTCTCGCCGTCCAAGTAGATCTCGCCTTCCTGGCGCAGGTCTTTCACAATATCCCAGTGCAGTGCCGACTGGTTGACACCCTTGTTCTCAGCGTAGGCCCTGCCCAGCGCTAGGTGGATGGTGCCCCCGATTTTCTCATCGTAGAGAATATCGTAGCAGAAGCGCTGAATGCCGGGATTCATCCCCACGCCGAACTCGCCTAGACGTTTGGCCCCCTCATCCATATGGATCAGCTCATGAAGCAGCGCCTCATTGGTGCGGGCGGTTGCCTTTACGACCTCTCCGCCCTTGAACTCCAGGCGGATGCCCTCCACCCGTTGCCCCACGTACACGCCCGGAAACTCGAAGGTGATATGGCCCTCGGCGCTCTCGTCAACCGGCGCAGTGAAGATCTCCCCATCCGGCATATTCATGTGGCCGTCGGCTGCCTCATAGATACGGCCCTTTGTAGAGAACGTCAGGTCTGTATCCACCCCCACAATTCGCACGTTCTCGGCGGCCTGAAAGACCTTCAGGAGGTCATGGTAACGTCGGGATTCAGCCGCCCAGTCGCGCAGGGTCGCCTCGAAAAAGAACTCCATCATGTCATCCAGCGGCATATCAGCCTGCTGGGCCAACGATTCGTTGGGCACACGCACCAGCACCCAGCGAGTGAGCTCGTTACGCATGGCCGAGACCTTGCCCACGGAACGCTTGTGCGCAGTGATCTTTGAAACCGGGATACCAGTGAACTCGTGTGGGTTGCGCGCGCCGCGTAGGCCTATGTACACATCTGCCCACTCCATCCCATGGGCGTTTAGCTCAGGCACCCACGCAATCTGCTCCGGGGTGCCGAAGAGCATCAGGTCACGCTCCAGGTATGCCGACTGGAACTCAACCTGAGGTAGCCCGCCGGCCCTGACAGTCTCGACATACGCTGCGCGAGTCAGCGGCAGCGTCTCCACCTCCATCATCGAAATCAGTACCTTCTCATCGGCCTTGGTAGCTGTTGAATAGCCAATCAGGATCTTGGCCAGCTCAGCCCAGCGTGGATCGGTCATCGGATTGCCTCCGTTCTAGTACAACCCGTAGGTATGCAGCGTTTCATACATCGCCAGGATGTTCTCTGCAGGGACGCCATCCTGGATATTGTGGATCGGGGCAGCCACAAACCCGCCGCGCGGCATCAGGTCGTCCAGCCGCCGCCGGGTCTCCTCGCGGACCTGATCCGGCGTCCCAAACGGTAGAACCATCTGGTTGTCACACAGACCGCCCCAGAAGGTCAGGTCCTGCCCAAACTCACGTTTCAGGGCGGCCGTATCACCCATGCCCTGCGCTTGAACCTGCACCGGGTTGAAGATATCCACACCGATCTCAATCAGGTCAGGTAGGAAGACCCGAGTTGCGCCGCACCCGTGATACAGAATCTTAGCATCGGTGTGCGCCTTGATGGCATTAATGATGCGCTTTTGGCGCGGCTTGATGCGCCTGCGGTAAAGCGCGGGTGAGATCATTGGGCCCTGCTGTGTGGCCAAGTCATCGCAGATAGAGACCACCTGCACATACGAACCAACCTGCTCCAGCATGCAGGCATAAGCGGTGATCAGAACTTCTGTGATGCGTTCCATCAGATCGTCGGCAAACTCAGGTGTCTGCAACAGGTCAACCATAAACTCCTTCATCCCACGCAGGTATTGCGGGAACTCAAACACCCCACCGCCAAATACACAGCCGATCACAAGGCCATAGTCGGTTGTGTTGTAGAGGGCCCGTACTTCGTCTTTCAACCCCCCCCAGCGAGCCGAGTCGGATGGGTCAGGCCAAGGAAATGCATCTAATGCCTCGCGGGTTGGCTCCTTTAGCGGGAAGCCGGCGAGGTCATAGTAATGTCCACCCTCCCGGGGCATCCTCAGTTCGATCAGCCATTCATTGACAAACCGGTAGTAACGGTCATCCTCTTCGATCTTGAGTGTCCAGCGCGATCCTCCCCTTTCTTTGACCTGGCGCGTATCGGCCTGGATGACTTCATCGAGGAAGGACTCATTGAGCACGGGCAACTGCTCGACAATGTTGGAGATCTCAACCGGTTCGGGGTCACGTCCCAGGTGCCCCATCAGGCTGCGGTAGGCTCCGATGCAAATTGAAGTAACGTCGGTTCCCCCTAGGTCATTGGGCACTCGATCGGGTTCTTTGTGCTCTAGAGAGGCGGTCAATCGCTCGCGCCGGTTCATACATCATTCTCCATAATCCGGTGATGTTTGTATCCACCCACACGTATGGCCGCTGCCCGGAGGAGCAGGCTGCTCCAGATCTGCCGCCGGACGCATCGGTTCTGTGTGGAATAGTTCAAGGCACACCCGGTCCAGCAGCAGCACCTGCTCGACAGCCCGGTCCACGCTATCGAGCACGTTCAATCCGTCGAACAGCAGCATATACGGGATGTCATAGCAGGTAGCCTTGATCTGGCGCAGCCGCGCCCGCATCTGTTCCTCGTTAGCCAGCAGCACCTCGCGGACCGGGTGCAGCCGCTTCATGATGCTGGAGCCGGGGCGCCGCCCGAACCATGCCACAGCCGGCTGTAGAGCTGTCCACGGACCGACATCCATCATACGCAGGCCGGGGATGCTGGCCAGGAGCGGCATCAGTGAGGTTGTGTTTGAACAGCTGTGCCAGTAGTCAATACCGCCAAAGTGCTGCGACAACTGTATCTCGTAGGGGAGCACGAATTCCTCATAACGGGCTGGCGAAAGCAGCGGTACACCAACTTCATCATCTCCCATAATCAGAGGCTCCAGGTGGTCCTGGCCGAGAAACCGGGCGCGTGCTTCCCACCAGTCGATCATGCAGTGTGTGGCAAAGGCCATCATCTCATGCACGAACGGCGGATCATCTACCATATCTATCGCCAGGTCGAGCGCACCACGTAGGTGGAAGATCAGCGAAAACGGGCCGGATAGCCAAGTGGTGAACTCAACTTCGAAGTCGTCCGGTAGCAGTGCGCATGTTTCCTCATACAGGCGATGGACCAGCGGTGACAGCCCGGCAGTGAAGAACTCCGGCTCAGTAAGGCGTGTGAAGTCCCGCCTCTCCCGGATCACCGGCTCACCGTTCCAGGGCACGGCATCGTCGGCATAGATAGTCGGCACCCCGAACAGACTGGGGGCAAAGAATCCGAGCTGGTTGATCAGGATCTTCTTGCTCACACCCCCATCATGGTGCAAATGCTCAGCGTTCCAGATGACCTGTTCCAGCGAGAAACAGACCCACGTCCAAGCGTCGGTGAATGCCTGCTGCAGGTTGTAGCCAAGTAAACGCGCGCAGAAGTTGGCGTCCGGGGCGAATACAAACGGGGCGAAGCCGGTCCCGGCCACAGGGTTTGGGAAAGCGAACATGCTGACATTGCGCGTGCTGGCGGTGCGATCCCACAGATCACCACACGGGGGCAGAGAAATGTTGTTGGCCAGCATGCGTACGCGATCGCAGAGCCGAGCCAGCCGGTCATCAGCCCGCATACGGCCTTAACCTCTGTCTATCTGTTTGGCGGCGGCGAGGATACCTTGAACAATCCGCTGGTAGCCGGTGCAGCGGCACAGATTGCCCGCAATCGCCTGCCGGACATCGCCCTCGTTTGGCTGTGAGACGCAGTTGAGCAGATCAATTGCTGACATCACAAACCCCGGCGTACAGTATCCGCACTGCACACCCCCCGCCTCGGCGATCATCCGCTGCACAGGATGGGGTGCCGCCTCCGTGCCAATATGCTCAATCGTTACCACCTCTCGTTCATGGGCCTTCATGGCCGGGAGCAGGCACGCATTGACTGCTCTGCCATCCAGCAGAACAGTGCAGGCGCCACATTCACCCTCGCGGCAGCCGATCTTGGTGCCTCGCAGCCCCAGGTCGTCACGCAGCACATCCACCAGCGTGCGCAGCCCATCGAGCTCCAGGTGCACCACGTTTCCGTTGACCGTCATCTCAAGCACGGGCATGTTTCACCGTCCGGCTGCTATCTCATCCTGCAAGGCATGGAGCGCCCTGTGCACAAGGCCGCCCACTGCCATCACGCGGTACGATGCAGTGCTACGCACATCATCGATCGGGCGCGCGGCGGCCTCAGCGAGTCGGGCAGCCTCAGCAATAGCAGCTTCGCCGAGATCGCTTCCGGCCAGAAGTGCCTCCACACCTTGAAGGCGGATCACAGTCGGGGCAACAGCGCCCAACGCCAGCCGCGCCTGCTGCACGCACCCGCCTTGATGCTGGACGAGGACCGCCAGGCTGGCTACCGCAATGGCCATTGCCCGGCGTATACCCAGCTTATCAAAGGACCCATACCAGTTCGGGCCGGGCAGGTCAAGAGTGACATGTGTGATCAGCTCACCTGGCTCGAGTGCGATCTTTCGTACACCCAGGATAAACTCGTCGAGCGCTAGGGTCCGGGTCCGCTCTGCCAGTGCCGTATGCACCCGGGCATTAAGCACGTACAGCACCGGTAGTGTATCAGCGGCCGGCGAGGCATTGGCGATGTTGCCGGCCAGCGTACCAACATTGCGCACCTGCACACCGCCGATGGTCCGGACAGCCTTTGCCAGCAAGGGTATCGCCGCACATAACGGCGCGTGCCCTAGTAGCTCGCTGTAGGTGACTGCTGCGCCGATCGATGCGTGACCATCGGCTATAGTGAGCTGCCTCAAGGCAGGGATTCTTGTCAGGTCGATCAGAGCATGCGGATGGTACTTGACACGCTCCATCTCCAGCAATAGATCGGTGCCACCGGCAACAAACCGGGCGTTATCACCATACTGCTTCGCTAAGGCGCATGCAGTCTCGACCGAGTCGGGGTAGTGATAGGCGACCGGTAGGTTCTGTGTGCTCAACAGCACCCCCTGTCTGAACGCTTAACCCTGGCGGGGAAGCGGCGCCTGCATCAGCGCATCCCGCGTTTGGTTAGAATACTCGATGATCTGATCGTAGAGGGCTGATTGTTCAGCTGACGGCGCCGCTTCGACTAGCGGGTGGACCATCTCCCCGGCTGCTGTGGCAAAACCAGTGTGAATCCCGAGGGCAACAGCGGCCACCATTGCGCTGCCCAACGTAGCATCACCCCCCGCCATTCGCACTGGGCATCTCAAGACATCGGCAATGATCTGCCGCCACAGCGGGCTGCGCGCGCCGCCGCCTGTCAGCCGGATTTCCTGCAGCTCAAACCCAAGCGTGACGAACGCCTCGAGAATATCGGCCAAGGCAAAGGTGACCCCTTCTAGAACGGCGCGGGCCAGTTCCGCGCGGCCGTGAGCAAGCCCGACATGGATGAACCCACCGCGCCGGTCGGGATCAGGATGAGGAGTGCCGCGCCCCACAAGGTAAGGCAAGAAGACCACCCCCCGGCTGCCAGGCGGGACGGCTGCCGCTTCAAGCAAGAGGGCATCGTAAGCCTCTGGGCTGCGCGGCAGGCCGAACAGGTCAGCCAGCCACTGCAGGCTTGCTGCGCCGCTGAGGGTGGATCCGCCGCACAACCACAGGCGGTCAATATACGGCCAGGAGAACAGGTAGCTTTCCAGCATCTTTGACACAGCCAACCGGTTGTGCACCACCAGGCGGGCGACTCCATTCGTCGCCAATGTGATGATGCTCTGCCCGGGCCGCACTACCCCACTGCCGAGGGTGGCGGCAGCGCCATCGTTAACGCCGGCAAACACCGGCACACCGGGCGGAAAGCCAATCCTCTTCGCTAGGTCATCACGCAAGCCACCCACCAGCCCGGTCGACCTGACCACACGGGATAGCCGGTCGACCGGCCAGCCGGCCACCTCAAATGCCGGTAGATACCAGTCGTCTGCTCCGGGGCCGCTGGAGGGATCAGTGATAGCCAGACCGGTAAGCCACCGGTTCAGGTACCCCTTGATATCCAGCATTTGCGCTGCCTGCGCGGCAAGTTCGGGCTGGTTCTCTTGGGCCCAAAGGATCTTGGCCGGGAATCCGCACAGCGGGACCCCCAACCCGATCCAGTCGGAGCCTACTGTCTCAAGCAGGCGCTGCCCTTGCGGCTCGCACCTTCTATCCTGCCAGGTAGGGCAGTCCGCCAGCGGGACACCCTCCCTATCGACCATCACCAGTCCAGGACCGAAGCTCGAGACCGCCAGGCCTGCCACATCGGCACGGCGTGAGCCCAGGACAGCCGCCACCTCGGACAGCACCCCTTCCAGCGCGCTGAGCCAATCAGTCGGGACCTGCTCATACCAGCCCGGACGAGGGAAGTGCGTGTCGTAACCGCGCATGGCGCTGGCCAGCAGCTGACCATGCCGATCATAACAGGCTGCTTTCCCGTTGGTTGTACCCAGGTCGATCCCAACCAAGAGCGGCTCAGTCATAGCGGGGTAGCTTACTCCACAGGTGTTCCACGTGCGCGCAGCGCTTTCAGGACGCGCTCGGGCGTAGCAGGCAGCTCGGTGATGGTAATACCTATCGCGTCATGTACCGCGCTGATGATGGCTGGCGCAATTGGAACCAGAGCCAGTTCGGCCAGCCCTTTCGCACCCAGCTCGCCGAAGGCGGGTGCTGCATGTTCTACAAACTGCGTGTGGATGAATGACGGGGCATCGCAAACAGTGGGGATCAGGTAGGTTGTCAGACTGTCAGTCAGCGGCCAGCCCTCTTGTTGCTTGAAATCCTCGGTCAGAGTATGGCCCAGGCCCATGACAACGCCGCCCTCAATCTGCATCTCGGCGCCTATGCGGCTGATGATCCGACCTGCGTCAACAAACGCCGAGACCTGTAGAACCTGCACCTCGCCGGTGTCTGTATCAACTTCGACTTCAGCTATGTAGGTCGCATAGCTGAACTGGTTAACACCGTAGCCCTGCCCATGCTCGTCCAGCGCCTCAGTCGGCGGGGCCTCGAAGGTGCCGAGCACAACCAGCGGCTGCCCGATCCGCCTGGCTTCTTCGACAATCTCGGCCAACGTGACAGGCTGTCCTGATGCCCCGACCGGCACACCAGCTTGCATCGTGATTTGTTCCAGAGGTTCATCCAGAATCTCCGAGGCAATGGTCTTGAGCAGCTGCACCATGTTCCGGGCAGCGATCAAGGCCGCATTGCCGGTTGAGGACGTCTGGCGCGAAGCGCCAGTTGAACCTCCGTCTGGCGTGGCAGCGGTATCAGGATCTACCTGGTCGATCCAACCCGGTGGCACATTGCCCAATGCCTCGGAGACGATCACCGCAAGAGTCTCCGGAATCCCCTGCCCTAAGTCAGCAGCCGCCACCCCCAGCCGGAACCGGTGATCCTCCGTCAGTTCCAAGCGCACCGTCGAAACATCCGGATACCCAAAGTGATAGCTTGAGCCCTGCCAGCCCGTCCCAAACCCGATACCCCTTCTCTTCATGGTACAACCTCAACGAGATCCAACCCAATGTGACGGGCGGCAGCTTCGATGGTCTCCTGGACGCGACAGCCGGGAGGCACCGGGCGACCCGAAATGGTCAAATCCCCATCACGCAGCGCGTTGAAGTAGCGCAGCTGAAGCGGGTGCATCCCCAACACCCGCGCCAACCTGTCCATCTGCATCTCAGCGGCAAACTCTACACCGGGAGTGCCCCAGCCGCGCATCGCGCCCGCCACGATATTGTTGGTATAGACAGCTCGCGCCGTCACCTGGGCGTGGGGTACACGGTAAGGCCCGGTTGACTGCAGGCTGGCAAACCGTAGAATGCCGTACGCCCAGTGAGAATATGCGCCCGTATCGGCCAATATCTTGACCTGGGCAGCCACCAGCGTTCCATCCGCTTTCGCTCCCAGGCGATGCTGGATGCGCTGCATGTGCCGCTTGGAGTGACCACGGATTGAGTCTTTGCGGTCCAGCACGAAACGAATCGGTCGTCCAGTCCCGTGAGCAAGCAGCGCTGCCCAGACAGGGATGATGTTGTCGTCTTTGCCGCCAAACGAGCCGCCAGCCGGTGTCAGGATGATGCGGAAGCGCTGCTCAGGCCAACCAAGGGCCTTGGCCAGGGCTTGCCTCTCGCCGTAGATGTTGTGCCCCCCCAGCCAGACCGTGATGGTCCCATCTTTGTCCGGCGCGGCAACGACCGACTCGGTTTCTATGAAAGCATGTTCAATACAGGGGAACTGGTAGGTATCTTCCACAACCACATCGGCAGCCGCCATCGCTTGAGCAGCATTGCCGTGGTCGATCGTAAACTCAAACAGCAGGTTGCCATCCGGATGCAGCTGCGGGGCATCTGGTTTGAGCGCCGCCTCAGGGTCGAAGACCGCGGGCAGCGGGGTGAGATCCAGCTCAACTGCCTGCAGAGCAGCCCAGGCTGCTTCCTCTGTCTCCGCAGCCACAATTGCCAGCGCGTCCATCACCGTGCGCGCGCGCTGCGAAGAGATGAACTCCTGGTCATCAACCGTCTTGCCGATTCTGTTAGTTCCGGGGATGTCGGCTGCTGTTAGAACGGCATGCACTCCGGGGATCGCCAGCGCCGGACGGATATCGATGGCATTGATCTGGCAGTGAGGGTAGGGGCTCCGAAGCGCCCGGCCTACCAGCATATCAGTCAGGACAATGTCGCTGGCGTAGATCATCTGGCCGCAGGCTTTGGCTAGATGGCTGCGAAGCGATACCTCTCCCTGCGGAGGAATCCACGTACCGGGTTGGCTGCGAATCCACTCGGTTCTGGTCACAGTATCTCTCCAACCGGCAAGACCTCCCGGCGGTTCATTGCTTCAAGGCACCGACGGCCAGCCCCGACACGATGTACCGCTGTATCAGCAGGAACACGATCAGAAGCGGCACGCTGGCCAGCATCCCGGTGGCAATTAGCCCGGTGAAGTCGATGTTGTACTGGCCGATATTGGCTGCAATGGCCGTCGTGATAAGCTGCTTCTCCGGCGATCGAATGAAGGACACAGCAAACAGGTACTCATTCCAGGTAAGCAGAAACGCAAACGCACCGGTGGCTGCCAGACCAGGGCCCATCAGCGGGAAAACCACCCTGGCTATTCCGCCCAGACGGGTTGAGCCATCAATCCAGGCTGCTTGCTCCAGCTCTACCGGGATGGCGTCGAACATACTGCGCAGGTTCCAGACAGTGAAGGGCAGGTTGAGCAGCCCATTGGCCAGAATCAGCGGGACGTAGGTGTCATATACATTCAGGACCCCGGCAATACGGAACAGGGCCATCGCCAGCAGCACACCGGGGAAGAGGCGGATCACGAGCAGCAGCACTTGCAGCGACCGCTTGCCCGCGAAGCGGAAACGCGAAAAGCCGTAGGCGGCCAGGCTGCCGATGATCAGGTCAAACACGGCGACGGCGGAGGCGACCTCCAGGCTGTTGAGGAACGAGCGCAGCGTAGCTCTGTCCGAGAGCACCGTCTGGAAATTGTTGAGCGTTGGGTTCCGGGGAATGATGCCCACGTAGAACGGCTCCGATGGGTCGCGGAAGCCGGAGATCAGCATCCAGATGATCGGCAGGAGCCAGACTAGCGTGATCAGGCCCAGCCCGAAATGGCCAAAGAGGTCCAGCATCCGGTGGATAGGTTTGGCCCGGTTCACGGTGGTCTCCCTATTCTTGGCCGCGTTCCATGATGACCACGACGATAGCGGCCAGCGTGATGCATAGCAGCAGCAAGATCATGCCGGCGGTTGCCGCGCGGTTCCAGTCCAATGTCAGGAAGCCCGCGCGATAGATGTACGTGGCCAGCACCTCGCTGCTGCGCACCGGCCCCCCCTGCGTGGTGACCCAGATCAGGTCAAAGTAGGCGGTGGTCGTGACCAGGTCGAACAGGCTCAGCGTCAGCAGCACGCTGCGGATGTGGGGCAGCGTGATGAAACGCAGGCGCTGAAAGCCCGACGCGCCGTCGACCTTGGCCGCCTCGTGCTGCTCGGGGTCCATCGTTTGCAGGCCCGCCAGGATCATGAGCATGAAGAAGGGTGTGAACTGCCAGACATTGATCGCCGTGAGCGTCCACAAAGCCGTCTTGCTGCTGGCCAGCGGCGCAAACTCTGCCATCGACCCAAACGCTCGCAGAATCTTGGTGACAGGGCTCGTAGGCGGGTACGTCAACAATTGGGTGAGTATCGCCACCACAATCGGGCTGAGCGCCCACGGCAGCAGGATCATGGCGCGGCAGGCGCTGACGAGCTTGCGGTTCAAGTCCGCATTCATCGCCAGCGCCAGCAGCAATCCCAACAGGATGTGCCCCAGTGAGCTAAACAGGGAGAACATGATCGTCTGCTTGAAGATCCTGAGGAAGAGGGGGGCGCCCAGCAAATCAATGAAGTTCTGGAGGCCGACGAAAGACACCTCTTGCGTGCGGCGTGAGTAGTCCATCAGGCTCAGATAGATCACACGAAATGTGGGGTAGACGGCCAGCAGCATGATCAGGATCACAGCTGGCGCGATGAACCAGTATGCAAGGCTGAAGCGCACCCGTTTGCGCTTTCTTGGGATGGCCGCTGTGGTTGTCGCGTTCATAATCACCTTTGCTGATTGCGATTGGGTTGGCTGCTAGAAAGCCGCCAAGGCTCGGCGCTGGCCCGCCGTGATGGGCGGTGCACCCGGCCCTGGCGGCGCGCCGCCGCTGAGGCGGCCTAACCGCGGGCCTATCTAACAGACTACCGTTCACCCGGACAATGTGCAACGGGGGCAGCGGGCGGTATGCCCGCCCGCTGCCCCCAGCAATGTGGGCTACGCGCTACTCAGGGGAGCCACTGACCCCACCACTTGTCGGCCTGGAATTCCGCCAGGATCGGGTCCCACTCGGCGGCTGCGCCAGCCAACGCTTCCTCAGGCGTCATGTCCTGCAGGAAAGCGGCCTGGATGTAGCTGCGCAGGATGCTTTCTAACTCCGCGTTGTTGGGATAGTGCGAGAGCGAGTACATCTTCTGGTTGAGGATGGTATAACCCACTACAGCCTGGTCCGGGTTATCCGCGAACCCGGGGCTATTGAGTAGCGTGATATTGGGCGGGGTGAACCCCAGCGCTAGCGCCCAGCGGCGCATCTGGGGGTCATCGACCATGAACTTGATGAACTCCCAGGCGGCATCCGGGTACTTGGTCTTGGGGGACATACCGATTCCGGTGCCGCCGACCAGCGTCGCCCCACGCTCATGAACCGGCATCGGCGCTATGGTGATATCAGCCTCGGGGTAGACATTGCGGATGATTCCCAGCCACAGCGAGGCATTGGTCCACATACCAACCTTGTTCGCGGCCAGCAGGTCGATGCAGGCGTTGGCCGTGGCGCTGGTCGTGCCGGGCGGCACCACCTTGTACTTGTTGATCAAGTCGACCATCAACTGAAGCCCCTCAGCGCCGGCCTTGGTGTTGAAGCCCGACAGGCCTTCTTCGTTGATCATCACGCCGCCCGCCTGGAACAGGAACGGATAGAACTGATAGTCCGTGCCTGGATCCTCCGCCGAACCCATCAAGCAGAATCCGTACTCCTCTTCTGCGGGGTTGGTCATGGCCTGGGCATACTGGACAAACTCCTCCCAGGTCCACTTGCCCGTGGGGGCCTTCAGACCGGCCTTCTCCAGCAGCACGTTGTTCATGATGACCATGCCGGGAGCCACGCGCCATGGCACTGCGTAGTAAGCACCCGCGTACTCGTGGAAAGCCCAGCCGTTCTCCGAGAGGTTCTCGAGCCAAGCGGGGTCTTCTCCCTGGATGAAGGGGGTGAGGTCCATTGCGAGACCATTGGTCGCTGCACCGAGCGTGAAGTAGGTCAGGAAGACATCCGGCGCCGCGTTCGCCTCAGTGGTCAGCTGGAGCTTGCCGTACATGTCCTCAGCAGGCACCGTGTCCACTGAGACGTGGATGTCCGGGTGCGCAGCGTTGAACTCGTCAACGAGCTCAAGCTCGACGTCGGAGCCTTCGGCAAAGCGCATGAAGATGATCTCGGCGACCTCTGCCTCGGCGGGTTTCTCGGTCGGCGCCGCGGCGGGTTTCTCGGTCGGCGCCGCGGCGGGTTGCTCAGTCGGCGCCCCGGCGGGTTCTTCAGCGCCACCGCACGCTACTACGCCAGTGACAAACGCAACCAGCATGAGCAGATGCACAACAACGCGTAGCTTCTTCATTTCGTTCCTCCTTGTTGATATGTCGCTGGTTCGACCCAAAACGGCTGGCTCATCTGGACACCATCTTCCTCCTTTCCCGTGGTTCTGGGTTAGTTCTCTGACACGAGGGCAGGGCATCAAACCCGTTTCGGACCTTCAGCTATCAGGCTGGACGGAGTACGCCCAGCGCGTCGAGAATGATGGCTGTCTGATCGTGCATAGGCTTGCTTGGCACGTACGGCAGCCAGGGAATACGCCCGTATCCCCGGGCGATTAGCTCGTCGCGCAAAACGCTGGCGAACGCTCCTTTCCCGTTTGCCCCGCGAGCTCTCATCTCTTCAGGGGTCTCGAGCTTCTCAATCAGCTCTTCAAGCACTAGGTGGTTCCAGGTCACACCGGTATCCAGCAGGTCAAAATGCACTTGAGGGAAGGTATCCACATAATCCAGGCCACAGGTTGGGCTGTCACCGACATGGATAATGCCTAGAACATCGTACCCGTTCTCCACGTAATCCTGCACGTGATTTGCTGTCCAGCGGGCCCAGTAGGCTGCCAGTGCCGGGTATTCCTTGATCCACGCGTGGTCAAGGTTGTTTCGCTCGAGGTCATGCTCGATGTGTTTTCGCCCCACACCACCCCAACCCAGCATCTCAAGGCACGGCATCTGGA
>Ga0315294_10003200_pt1 | contig 17801 bp, 15 predicted proteins | sample YL17G13_40_MG_FD_203626 | JGI IMG/M metagenome (GOLD analysis project Ga0315294, IMG submission 203626) | Sediment microbial communities from Yellowstone Lake, YNP, Wyoming, USA - YL17G13_40 | ecosystem: Environmental > Aquatic > Freshwater > Lake > Sediment | place: USA: Wyoming | collected... | reverse complement strand
CTTCATTATTTTGATTTTCTACATTATGCCGGCAGCAGCCATTTCACAGAGCCAAGGAACTGTGCTAGACGACAATTGGTGGGCTGCTCTGAACTGGATAAAAAATAATACAGATTCATGTGCAACGGTTGCTACGTACTGGGACCCCGGACATTTCATAACCGGTATCGCAAGGCGTGCTGTTGTTTTCGATGGTGCCAGTCAGAACGCGCTCTTCACTAAACCATACGACGGTACAGAAAGCGGATTGAAAATAATTCCATATGACAATGGCATCAAGCAGGAGATACTCTATGACGATGGAAATCTTACCAGAGCGCGCATAAAAGACATAACAACTGTGATGCTCACTGCAAACGAGAGCCTCGCAGTCGATATTCTGCGCGATTATGTGAAACCAAACTGCAGCGAAATATACTTCATCGCAAGCAGCGATTTGATTTACAAAAGCCAGTGGTGGACTTATTTCGCGACGTGGGACCCGACGCGAGAAGGCGACCAAACGCTCAGTAAAGGAGACATCTATACGTATGCTGTGGCGCAGCTCGCACGCAGAAAACCGCTTACGCAGTTCGGTGTTGTTGGGTACGAATATCCACTTTCCCAATCACAATCGATTGTTCTATGCCAGCAAAACAACACGATTGCACCGTGCAGCAACACGACAATAGGGCTTTTCCAGAGCGGAGAACAGTTTGCACGTATTCGCAAGGTAGTTTGGCCGACAGATACAGGTCTAGTGGCGATGGAAGACAAGAGCGCGGAGGTGCCTGGCACGGTGCTCGTACTCGATTCCAGCGCACAGACGATAGCTTACTTTAGGCCAGAACTTGAGAACGCTTTGTTCACGCGAATGTTCTTCTACAATGGTGCGGGATTGGATAAGTTCGAGCTTGTTAAAAGCTGGGGCGGAGAGGTTAAGCTTTTCAAGGTGAAGGTATGAGGAAAAGAATCCTAAATTTAGGATGCGGGTCTGATACATACGGGACAGATTTTGTAGACACGTATCCGTTAAATCCGAGAATTAAAAAATGCACTGTCGGCGAAGAAAGGTTTCCATATAGCACTGGTACATTTGACGAAGTATATTCTAGATGCTTGTTGGAACATTTAAAAAATCCATATAATGCGCTAAAAGAAATGGTGCGGGTTCTGAAGCCAGGAGGAAAACTTATGATAATAACAGACAATGCAGGATGGTGGGCATTCCATACGCCATTTTCCACTGTTCATTACGGAGGATATGAAAAAAATCGTGCCAAAAAATACGATAAACACTATTCGCTTTTTACTGCATGGCATATCCGGAATCATTTAGTGTCTCTCAATCTTAATAATATTGAAGTAAGGTATGTTCTCGTCAAAGAAAAAACGCCTCAATTACTTGTAAGAGCGATTTCATATATAATTAATTTTGTCGGCCTTTCACGAATAGCGTATCCTAATATTGTCGCAGAAGCGACAAAATAGAATATTTTTCAGATTAATACCCACTTTTATTACCACGTCTAATCATTTCATTTACCAAATTCTTTACGTCAGAAACAGATATTTTATCCATGTGATTATGTTTACAGTTTGGAAAAATCTTTCTAAACGGGTATATGCAAGGGTTTCCAATCTCTTTGTAAATAGCTCTGCATTTCGGTCCGTACGGTCCGTATCTCTGCGGAGAGTTCGGTCCGAAGAGACCGAGCGTAGGCGTTCCCATGGCCGCAGCAATGTGCATAGGACCCGAATCATTGGCAATGAAAACATCCAAGTCTTGAACAGCTGCTGCGAACTGTTTCAGAGTAAGCTTTCCGCATAGATTTTTTACACCAGTCTTCGATGCGATATAGTTACACAATTCTGCATCGTCCGAGTTTCCAAAAGCAAATACCGTCGTGTATTTTTTCAGATAAGCCACCAATTCTACGAATCGTTCCTTTGGCCATCTTCTGGATTGAGATGTTGCACTAGAACCTGGGTGAAATCCGACGATAGGCCTCTCTCCGTTTACAAGGTTTTTAGCAAAGTCTTTATCATTTTTAGAAACATGAATCGGCACCAGTTTTTCGGGGTCTCTTACAAAAAATAATGCGCGAACGATGTTCATGAAATTATGCACCACATGCTTATCCTCTTCAATTCGAACAACGTGGCTGTATAGTTGAGGTCTGTTTTCATAACCAACACGAATTGGTGCCCCAGATGCCCATCCCAAGAAAGCAGTTATATATGTAAAAGGCTCGAAATCCGCAGAAACATCAAATTTATTTGACCGTATAGCTCTTATCATGCGAAATACATTCAATGGATTCTTGTAATCTAATACGTAAATTTCATTTATGAAATTAAGCCCTTCGAAAATATTTTTATTATTATTCGTGCAAAGGACAGATAGTTTTCCGTGTCTGCTGAGTTCCTTTAGAGCTGGCAAAATAAGTATACTTTCTCCAAGGCTCCACAGCCTTATCGCAAGAATTTTTCCACGGTTTCTGTCTTTTTGTTTTGAAAAGGCGTTTAATGCTGTGGCCGTAAAGTATAGGAACGCACCGATTGTGCCGTCAAGATTTCTCAAAAACGCGGGGTTCATGTAATAAGTTATTAGCGAACATTTTAATACCGTGTCATCGACAGTTCAAATTGAGGGTTACTTGAAATTCTTAAAATTTTATCTAGCAGTTCGACGTCTAGAAAATTCACACATTTTTTTCCACCGCACATAATGTAACAAGGTCGGCATCTTACATTAGCGTAGAAAATAAATTTTTTAAGACCGATCGAAGTTGTTGTGTACGCATAGGCACAATTATTTGCAATACTCCTTTTCTTGTAACCAGTTTCAGAATACGGTTTCCAAACATCGTATACACCACACGTGTATATCACCAAGGCGTTTGTATATCTTTCTAGAAAATGCTCAGCTCCGCCATCAACCGATATCATAAGATTCGATTCGTTAGAAATTTCAGCGAGATTATTAAGTTTCCTATAACCGATGAGTAGTTCGATTTTAGGGTTATTTATGATATCTATATCCGATGTGAGAATATTCATTATGTTTTGTTGCGGATCATCGGCTATTATACATTTCTGATACTTACTCGCTAGAAGTATGATACGCTTCCATTGCAAATATTTCAAGTTTCTTTCACTTTTACACCCAACAAATATGAAAGTTACAGCCTTCTTATTTTTATGGAACCCTTTTGGAGGCAGGTCCTTGACTTTGATGTGTATTCCTATTAATTTCATTAGGTTCTGGTACGATTCCACCAAATTCGAATCGGCTAATGCGTACGACGTATTTAGAAAATATGTGTAAAACAGTGAGAACATGCCTTCGTTTTGACCGACAGCATATTTAGCCGAATATTTTCTTAACAACGAAGGATCTCCTTTCAGGTCAATTATCAGATCATATTTCGGACATGTAGCTTTGATTTTTGTTTCAAAAACGTGCAACACGTTTTCCATGAAAGTGGTTATTGCATACATCAAACTTGCTTTAGAATGACCCTTTCTGAATTTTCCACTAACATCTATAAGAGTTCTAATGTTTTCCATTTTGAAAACAAAATCATTATGCTTCGAAGAAAGTATTTTAACATTTTCAAATAGTTTCACTACTTCTTTAATAAAATTAATTGATACTACCGCGTCACCAATTCCATCATTCCGCAATATCAGTACATTTTTTATTTTACCACTTCGTATAGAATTTTTTAACTCCTCGAGTTTTTTATTCTTAGTTGGTTTGATAAAATATTCCGCTATTATGGAATTCAACACTTGAAAAAATATCAGAAGCACATTTATTTTTCTACCAAACATCATTTTAACTGACTCCTTAAATCCAACACAACACATTTTCACCGAATATGCAGTTTCAACGCATTATGAGGTTTGCCGCTTCCACAAGGTTTTCACATTTATAGTCAGCTTCTGGTACAAACTCTTCTTTACCACCCCTGACATGAATTGTTCTGCAGCCTGCAGTTTTAGCTGCCACAATATCGCGTTTCGAGTCTCCGATTGCATACGAGTCTGATAAATTTATACCAAATTCTTTAGCAGCCTGTAAGAAAAGTCCAGTTTTCGGTTTACGGCATGCGCAATTATCTAAATCTGCATGTGGACAGATGTAAACGCCATTTATTTTCACGCCACTCTTACCCAGTTGCTCACAAAGATATCTGTTTATTTCATTTACCGTATCAGCATTAACTATTCTTCTTGCTATGCACGATTGATTGGTAATTATAATTAATCTGAATCCGTTTTCTGTGAGTAGGCGAAGCCCATCGATAACGTTCGGTAATATCGATAATTCCTCCACGGATTTAACGAAATCTTTTCTATCAACGTTTATTACGCCATCACGGTCAAGAAAAACCGTCTTACCCATATAACTCGTCCTCTACCAGTTTGCAAATCGTATGACATATTGAAATATGCGCCTCCTGTATTCGCGGAGTTTCTGAAGACGGAACTTTTAATGTCATATCTGCGACTTCTTCTAACCTTTTACCAGCAATTCCCGTAAGTCCTATAGTGAATGCTCCGAGACCTTTTGCTTTGAGAATCCCCTCTATAACATTTGGAGAATTTCCGGATGTGCTGATTCCAATTGCTATATCGCGCGGTTTAATCAGACCTTCGATTTGACGCGAAAAAATATGTTCGTACCCAAAATCATTGGCGATCGCAGTTATGCTGGCTATATTTTCTGTAAGAGCTATTGCAGGTAATGATGGACGCATTTTACCAAATTTTCCTATGAACTCCCCAGCTACGTGCAGTGCATCGGTAGCACTTCCGCCATTTCCAAACAACACTATTTTGTTACCATTTTTTATGGCCATCGCACATTTCGAGGCAACTTCTTTTATAATACTTTGATATTTCGGTTCCGAAAGCTCGGAAAACATTCTGATATTGCTCACAAACTCACCTTTTTCTTGAGTTGAGCGCATTTTTTCTAAAATATCAGTAGTTGACTTATTTTCAGTCTTATCTATTATTACAAGTTTGCCACCATATCGTTCAACAACAGGGCGATCTATCATATCTTGCGGATAGTCGCCGCCTTTTACGTGAATGTCAGGTTTTACTCTTTCTAGCCATGAGAACGGTCTGAGTTCATTGAATGGGAAAACGTAATCTATGCAGCTGAGCGCCGACAGAACTTCCATCCTCTCATTAAGTGGAACAACGGGTCTACCAACGCCCTTCAATAATTTTACGCTTTCATCGGAGTTAACACCAACTATCAGTATATCTCCCAATTTTTTGGCTCGTTCAAGGTATCGAATGTGTCCGATATGAAGTATATCAAAACATCCATTTGTGGACACTACAATTTTTCCACTCTTCTTGGAAGCGTCAACTATTTCTAAAATTTCTTCCAAGGATTTTATTTTTGACATCCTCATTTCCCCATGATTTCATTTTCCAATTCTTCATATCGTATTGGAACTGTTCCAAACTTCCTTACTTTTAGTCCAGCAGCAACATTTGCTAAATTTACAGATTCTGATATATCAAATCCGCCAGCAATTCCAAGACCGATGACGGCCAGAACAGTGTCTCCTGCACCGGTAACATCCGCAACTTCTTCATGAGAACATATTGCAGGTATAATGTATTTTTCATTCCGTGTAAAGAGAACCATTCCTTTTTCTCCACGTGTTACAAGCAAAGCATCGAAATCCAGAGCGTGAATAAGATTTTTAATTTTCTGTTCTTCGTTTATTTTCAAACCTGACAATCTGTTCAACTCTAATTCATTAGGCGTTATTAATTTAACACCTTTGTAAAAATCGAACAATCGTTTAGGATCCGCTATTATTGGTTTACCAGTTTTCTGAGACAATTCGATTATGTGCCGTATCACACGTTCTGTTATAGCACCTTTGGCATAATCGGAAATCAGAATGATATCACATTCTGGTATGACCTCACTAGATAATTCTATCATTTTCAATTCCGTATCCTGCGATATCGGCGTTTTTATTTCTTCATCCATCCTAACTAACTGCTGGTTATGCGCAACTATTCGTGTCTTTATAGTCGTCGGTCTGTTTTCACACAAGATTCTACTCGAAATGTCGCATGATGTAAGCAGTTCTCTTATCTTACCAGCAGCACTGTCGCTACCGATTACGCTGAGTAATATCGGCGTACTACCTAATGCCTTAATGTTAGCAGCTACATTTGCTGCTCCGCCAAGTCTATACTCACGCGACATGATGTCGACTATAGGTACTGGAGCTTCTGGAGAAATCCTATCAACATTTCCTATAATGTATTCGTCCAGCATCAAATCTCCAAAAACCGCAACAACTTTACCCCTAATGCAGGCGATGTTTTTACCGACGCTGTTTATACTCATTACGAACCCCCGAAATTATCGATAACACTCTCTGTCCTAAGATTTAACGCGGCAGAAAACTTTATTAAGCGTATCTCTGTCTGGCTATATGGTCGCGAAACTCTCATGCGGATATCCAATTTCCCGGATCCCTTTCCTTGGTTGTTGACACTTTTCCCTTTTTAAAATCAGGAAGAAGTCTGATTGCGGAACTATTTTTAATTTTAAATGGAAGTTTTAATATAAGTTTGTAGCTCAGTTCACCAGATTTGATCACGACATTACGAAGACTTCTGCATAACTTTACCAAAAGTATATTTTTTCCATCAGTTTCTACGAGTTTCACGTACTCATCTAACATATCCTCAAGTTTGACAAGTTCTTCTCTATATTTGTAAGCTAACTTTTTCATAAACCCAATCAAAACATACATTTCCAGCGTCTTTAGGTAAGAGGATTTTATTATATATGAAATGAACCCGTCGAATTCAGTACGTGTTATAATTTTATCAATCATAAGATTTCTAAATATTTTGTAAAAGTTTACAATTGAAATCTCCACGATTTCATGGGGCAACATTATATTGTTTCCTTTTCCGTGACCTAGTATATAGGCGCTTTGATTTTCTACGATTATTTTTCTAGAAAATCTTATTATGAAAAACATGGCCACATAATGTATCAATGCGCAACCGTAATATTTTTCCATCTCTTTTTTATTTTCCGCTATTACGTTTTCCAGTAATTTTCTTCTGAAGCAATGACTGCCCATGAATGAACCTGGCATCTTGCCAAAGTCGCTGCCAATTAAAGCATGTATGAATTCTGGCGCCGTAAAGGAAAACATATTCGGTTCCATTTCTGTGAAAAAAAATGGCCGAGAGGTCCCCTTTGCAGCAACGTTAAAAAATACGTAATCTGGCTCATTTTTTTTCAGTAAGTCTACTGCACTTCTCAATTTTCCTTCACTGAATTCGTCATCATCTCCAAGAAGCCAGCAATATTTTCCAGATGCCATTCCGAGCGAAATCGTGGCATTCTTATCGTAACCGACGTTTATCGCATTCTTTCTAAATTTTATAGTTATTTTGCTAGATTTTGATAATTTCTTTACCGTTTTTTCAGTTTCATCGTTTGATGCGTTATCAGATATACAAACTTCTATTTCATTTTCTATACCTTTACTTTCTTCTATCACGTTTTTTATAAACGAATCGAGTAGCGAGCATCGGTTGAAGGTAGGAATGCATAACGATAATAATTTCTCGTCAATTTTTTTCATCTAATGCCTCTCCAGAAAAGCTTCAATCTCCTCTGCGATATATTTTCGCATTTCTTCTGTTATCCCTGGGTAAACGCCTATCCAGAAGGTATTCGTCATAATCATGTCGGAGTTGGTGAGATTGCCAACAACCTCAAAATTTTCTCCTAGGTATGCCGGCTGTTTTGTGAGATTTCCCCCAAAAAGCATCCGGGTTGCGATACCCTTTGATTCGAGGTAAGTGACGATTTCATTCCTACCGAAACCCGCATCCCTCGCAATTGTTATGGGAAATCCAAAGGGCGAAATTTCCGCGCCTTGGATGGTCTTCGGCATTACAAGTTTTGATGGGAATTTTGAAAATCGCGACAGGAAAAAGCTGTAATTATCCTTCCTTTTTTGTATGAATTCTGACAGCTTCCCAAGTTGCGCCAGACCTATTGCCGCCTGCATCTCGAGCATCTTGAGATTATAGCCGATGTTAGAGTAGATGTACTTATGGTCGTACCCGTAGGGAAGCTCTCCGAGTTTCCAACCGAACCGCCTTGCGCAACTATTATCCTTTCCTGGCGGACACCAGCAATCGCGCCCCCAATCTCGGAAGGATTCGATAGATTTCTTCAGAAGTGGATTTGAGGTGAGCACCGCACCACCCTCACCTGTAGTTATGTGGTGTGCGGGGTAAAAACTTACGGTCGCGATATCGCCAAATGTTCCGACATTCTTATTGTTTAAAGTGGAACCAATCGCATCACAACAGTCCTCTATCAGGAAAAGCCCGTTTTCTTTAGCTATTTCGGCTATTTTCTCAGCATCAAACGGGTTTCCAAGCGTGTGCGCGAGAATTATAGCTTTAGTTTTTTCATCGATAGCAGCTTCAACCATTTTTGGAGACGGATTGTAAGTCTCAATCTCGATATCTATGAAACGTGGTATAAAACCATTCTGAAAAATCGGGTTCACTGTGGTCGGAAAGCTTGCGGCGGTGGTTATTATTTTGTCGCCACGTTTCAGCCTAAGGTCTCCGAGCGACTTCGATGTGAGAGCGGAAACCGCGAGCAGGTTCGCCGATGAGCCGGAATTCGTAAGCGAGCAATATTTCACATCGAACAATTTTGACAATTCGGCCTCGAACTTCTCGCAATACCTCCCATAAGTGAGCCAGAAATCAAGACAGGCGTCAACCGCGTTCTGCATCTCCGTCTCATTGTAAATTCTGCCTGCGTATGGCACTTTACCCTTTCCACGCTCAAATTTCTGCGGAGCCTTGCGGAACCTAATATAAAATTCGCGTACCTTCTCCAATATCTCCTTCCTAGATTCACTTTCGGTCATGGCATCAGCCGACATGTTTTCTGATATAGTTGGCATACCATGGCACAGTCTCCTTAAGCCCTTGGTCCAGCGAGTACTTCGCCACCCACCCAAACATACGGCTTGCCTTTTCGGTAGAAAGGTACTGGTGCTTTATCTCACCTTTTGCCTCATTAAGAATCAACGGCTCGAGTTTGGAGTCCATAGTTTTCAATATTAGCTTTACCATGTCCAAAACTGTAATCTTATTCGTGGTGCTGAAGTTGAACGCTTCCCCCACGATTTCTTTTCTTTTCATATTTTCGGCCATGGTCACGTATGCATCGGCGGCATCCTTTACGTATAGATAATCGCGGATGTATGTGCCGTCACTCCGAATTATGGGCCTCTCGCCCAGCAATATCGACCTTATTGTGCCCGGAATTATCCTGTTGAAATTAAGGTCCCCGGGACCGTAAAGGTTGCCGCAGCGAGCAACGCATACCGGTAGTCCATATGTGTGAAAATACGCTTGCGCTATTAGATCCGCGCAGCTTTTTGAGACGTCGTAGGGATGCCTGCCCTTAAGTGGTGCATCTTCTGTATAGGGAAGCTTTTCCTGCTCGCCGTATGCCTTATCGGATGATGCGACAACAATTCGTTTCACAAGTACAGAGTTGCGCGCCGCTTCCATCAGATTCCAGGTACCTTCGACGTTCGATTTGAAAGTCCCCATTGGGGAGCGGTTTGCCGTGCCGACTATTGCCTGCGCACCAAAGTGAAAAACAGTATCGATTTCGTACTCATTCATAGTGCGCTCAATGGCAAAATAATCCTCAAGCTCGCCCCTCGCTACGTTTACCTTTTTGTCAAGACCTTTTTCAAAAAACATTGAGGTTGGAACAATATCACGCAAAAGAACAGTGACGTTGGCGCCATTTGCGATTAGCTGCTCCACCGTCCAGGCACCAAGCAGGCCTGTGCCACCGGTGACCATCACATTCTTTTGAAACCAAAATTCCTTTGTCATTGCCATACCTTCCAGGGAGGACTTTTGCCATCACACATTTTATTCAAATCAAGGGAATCCTTGTAGGTGTCCATCCCATGCCAAAAACCTTCATGCTTCAGCACTGAAAATTGCCGTTTCGCGACCAAACCCTCAAAGGGTTCAGATTCCATGACACATTCGTCATCATCCGAGAGATGATCGAAAAACTCCTTCTTGAAGCAATAAAATCCGCCGTTTACGTAGTCGTAGAGTACCGGCTTCTCGATGAATTTTTCTACCCGATTATTTTCACCGCATTTTACAAGACCCCACTTGGAATGCGGATGGACTCCAAGCATCGTGCCTACAGTGTTCTGCATTTTATGAAATTCCAAAAGTTTTCTAATATTAATGTCCGAGAGTCCATCACCATAGGTGAGCATGAAGTTGTCCCCGTCAATGTATTTCTCGATACGCTTGACGCGTGCGCCTGTCATCGCTTTTAGCCCAGTCTCGGCAAATGTTATCGTCCAATCCTCTTCGTCGCCCCTCCGATGCACTATATCAGCATTCCTTTTACGTAGGTTTATAGTAAAATCATTGTGCACTAGTTCATGCGCCAAGAAAAATTGTTTTATAATTTCACTCTTATATCCAAGACAAAGGACGAATTCATTGAATCCGCAGTGCGAGTATGTTTTCATTATGTGCCACAGTATAGGCATCCCACCGATTGTTACCATTGGCTTGGGCTTGAATTCTGTTTCTTCGCGTAGGCGGGTCCCTTCGCCACCGCAGAGAATTACAACTTTCGGCAGTTCCATGAAAACATCCCCATTTTAATTTATGTAAGTAGCGATAATTTTATATATGGAGCTATTGTCTCAGAAATCGACATCGGATCCAGTCCGTTCAGCCTGCGCAAATGCTTCTGTGAGCGTCTCCTACAACAGACTATCATCAACGTATTTTAAATCCCGTCTATATTCTGCCCTATCGAGGAAGGGTCTCATGTCATAAACGGGTCTGTTGAAAACAGCCTTTGGCAAAACCCAATGGTTCCAGGGTATTATGACCTCTAGCAGGGCAGGTCCCTCTACCCTTTCTAGCCACTCTACTTTCTCCTTAAGCCCGCTCATTTTTTCCACTCGTTCAGCATCAAGGCCGTATGCCCTTGCGACTTTCACAAAATCAGGGGCGTCATATCCGACTCTGCTTCCAATGAGCCTTCCCTCGAAATTCTCTGTTTGAAACTGGGTGAGCATGCCGAGTGCCCGGTTGTTGAGCACCATTATTTTCACAGGTACCTTGTGTCTCGCAAGAGTCTGGAATTCCTGGATGTTTAGTTGCATCCCACCATCCCCACTAACAACCCAAACCCGTTTCATTCCACATGATATTGAGAAGCCGATTGCAGCAGGAAGCGAGTATCCCATCGGACCCATTCCGCCGTTCGTGATAACTTTCTGCCCTTTCTGCACCTTCCATCCCTGTGCGAACCACATCTGGTTCGAGCCAACGTCAACTGCCACTGTGTCGCATTCTTCTGCAGCTTCGGAAAGCGCGGCAACTGCGGAAACCGGGTCTATCTCATCGTGCCCTATTTCCTGCTCGACTTTGGGATATTTCTTTTTGAGCGATTCGAGGAACGCGAGCCATTCCCCGTTTGGCGTAGCGGGCTTGACTAGAGGCAAAAGCTTCTGCAGGAACTTGTTGATGTCGGCATGCACAGAAAGATCCTCTTTCACAGAAGCGCCGAGCTCCTCCCCGTCTATATCAACGTGGATTATTTTCGCCATGGGCGCGAAGCTCTTGGACATCACGCCAACCTGGCGCGAGTCAAGCCGCGCGCCTAGCACAAGCGCAAGGTCAGAGTTCGCAATTGCAAAATTCGAATATCTGTTTCCGTATGTGCCTATGAAGCCGTAGAATAGCGGATGGCCGTTCGGAATCGCATCCGTGCCCATAAGCGAGCATACAATTGGAATCGAGCGCTTTTCGGCAAGCTTGAGCAGATTTTTCTCTGCTCCGGAAAGCCGAACGCCGTGCCCGGCAATGATCACTGGCCTCTCGGCTTTTTCAATCATACTGGCTGCCCTTTTCACAAGAACAGGGGCAGGCTCGCCTGAAAGTTTTTGCTCAAGCTTTCTGTGCTCTGCAGAGCCTATGAAGTGCCTTAGCTTTTTCGGTTCGATTTCAGCGCGTTGCACGTCAAATGGGATGTCGAGAAGTACTGGCCCCATCCTGCCGTTCATTGCAAGAAAAAGCGCCTTCTCGAGATGGTATGCTACTGTTTCCGGTTTGCGCACCTGTACGGCGTATTTGGTTATGCTTTTCGCTATTGCGATTATGTCTGTTTCCTGGAACCCGACCTGCCTTCTTTTTCCGGTCATATTGGATTCGTAGGTGTTGACCTGGCCTGTTATGAAAAGCACAGGGATTGAGGCAAAATACGCACTCCCCATGCCTGTGACAAGGTTCGTTGCGCCTGGCCCGCTAGTTGCCATTGCCAGGCCCGGCTCCCGTGTTGCTATTGCCTGGCCCTCTGCCGCAAAAGCAGCTGCCTGCTCGTGGTGCATTGTGTAAAGCGGGAACCCTTTGCGACTGCACGAATCAGCAATATGGCCGAGCGCACCGCCTATTATGAAAAAGCCGTGGCTTATACCTTGGCTTGAAACATGCTCAATGACATAGTCGCTCAGCTTCATTCCATCACTCATAATGCCCCATGTTTGAACTAAACCATTGCGCTGTCTTTTTCAAGCCGCTTTCGAGCGAGTGCTTCGGTTTCCATTTCAGGATGCGCTCTGTCTTCGTCATATCCGCAACCCATTTTTTCGGTTCTTCTCCCGTTTTCTCAACAGCATTCCAGTGCGGTTCTTTTTTACATCCAGTCAATTCGCGAACGATTTCGGCAGCCTCCTTCACTGTGTGCTGTTTTCCTGTACCGAGGTTCATTATCTCGCCGCAAGCGCCAGGAACTTCCGTTGAGCGCTTGAGCGCCTCAATTACGTCCTCGACAAAAATGAAGTCGCGCACGGAATCCGGGGATGAGAGTTTCGGGCTCTCGTTCTTTAGGCACGGCACGATAAGCGAGGGAATGAGCCTGCTCGGTTCCTCATAGTATCCGTAGGCAGCAAAAACGCGAAACATGGTTATTGGCAAGCCTTTATTGTGTGCCATATACTGGCAATAGAGCGTTGCTGTTGCTTTCGTTACGCCGTAGATACCGTTTGGTTCAAGCACGTCATCTTCGCGCATAGGTTTATCCTTTATACCATATTCCGATGATGAACTAACGTTTACAAAACGCTCAAATCCGACTGAAGCGCAGGCATTCAGAAGATTGACTGTTCCCCAGACATTTGTTTCCATAGCGCTTTTTTCATCTTTCTGCCTGGCATAAGCACCATAAGTTGCCAAATGGTAGATTATATCGGGCCTTATTTCCCGAACCGCAGCCTTCACATTTTCTGCATCTGTAATATCAACGCGATGGATTTCAAACCTGTCCTGCAACCCATTGAGCCGCCACAAGTTTGAGGTGTTTCTGAGGAAAAGGTGCACCTCATCGCCATGCTCTGCCAATTCCCTTGCTAGGCAGGCGCCGATAAACCCGCTTGCACCGGTTATAAGAATTCTTTTCATTGCTGCACCACAAGAACATGGCGCGAGGAAACTTTATTAACCGTTCTTTCAAGCTCGGGCTCTTAAGTTTTAGCGGTAAATTTTGGCATGCGTTACGTTATAGTTCTGGGAGTATTGATATTATTCTTTATCTCACACATTGCCCTGGCACAGCCCGTGATAAACGAAGTGATGCCACATACGAATCAATCCTGGGGCGAGGACTGGGTAGAATTATATAACCCGACAAATGATACACTGGTGCTGGTTGGCTGGAATATAAACGACACATCCAGCAACGATACGATAAGTCTCAATATTTCTGCTGGTGAGTTCGGACTAATTGTTGACAACGATACGCAATTGGGCAATGCAACTGGATGTGCGGCCTTCAACGTATCCAGCGTTAGTTGTATAGAGCTTGCGGCTATAGGCGGCGGATTGGCCGCTCCCGGTGATACTGTATTTTTGTATAATGATACTTCCACTCTTATCGATAATTTTTCCTGGGCGTATAACATTCAGATTAATGGTACGTCGTGGGGCAGAAGCCCGGACGGTGGAAACTGGACGACTTGCACACCTACGCCCGGCTCCGCCAACAACTGTACGGTTGGTGGCAACCAAACCAACGATACCAATGTAGTGTTAGAAATTGTCATAGACCCTACGGTCGTGATCAACGCGAGCTACGACCTTTTCAATATCACCATCGATGGGAGCTGTTCATTCTCGTATAACGTTACCATTGGCTACAATATTACGGCGGACTCGTTTGTTATAGAGGAGAACAGCACTACTGTTTCGGTCAACTGTTCAAAAACCGCGGTCAGCTGGAGGCCGAATGCGACAGGAGAGTATAAGGTGTGTGGCTGGATTAATGCTACAACTGCGAATAATAACAATACAGATGATGACAGCGACTGCAAGAACATAACTGTGGTTGACGCACCACCATGCGACCTTGCCGTTTCGATTTCAGCGCCCACTGTGCACGACTTGGGCATCAATCGGACGCTGAAGTATAATATCACAGTCAACGACAGCGCCATTAACTGCACGACGCATCCCATTAATGTTACGTATTGGATTGATGATCTCTTTGGGGAGAACGTGGATTCGCCGTACACTACCCAAAATAAAACCATGTGCAGCGGGTTGAAACTCACACCACAGTTTACTAGCTGGCCCGACGTCGTCGGCAGCGAAGCGTTTCTGATAAAAGCAAATATCACTATGCCAGGATGCAATGATACGGCTGTGACAAACAATTATGCTGAGCGGTTGCTTGTTGTCAAGGAAAACAGAAGCTCCAGTTCGTGGATTAATATAACAGACGTAAGTCCGAGCAGTGTCAAGTGGGGCGAGAGCTTCGACGTGGAGCTTGAGGTATACCGCGGAAACACTTCGGAAGACGATGTTGACATTTACGTGAATGGCACGTCCGGAACGGCAAGCAAAGTTAGTGACGAAACAACAATTCACACAAGCGAACGATATACGATCTATGAGCTGATGGTGCCGGTCCAGCTGAAGCCGAACTGTGATGGCGATTGGCCTGATGGAACGTATAAGCTTGTTGCGAGTGGGCTTGGGCAAACCGCGACGAAAAACGTTTCTATTTCCGGCATTTCAAGCAGTACGTGCGAAAACGTGACGAGCAGCAGCGGTAGCAGTGGCGGCGGTGGAAGCGAATGCCCTCAAGTATTAAACGAGAGCGTGGGCGAGGATTCGAACTTTTATTTTGTACGCGCTCCGAGTGAAGTCGGCATTGGGCAAACGTTTGAAACCGTGGTGCGCGTCAAGAACAATGCAACAACTAGACGCAACCTAACGATTTATGCATATGCTTTTGACGGCAATAAACTGCTATCAGATGGCAAAGCTAATGGCACGTGGCAGGGTGACTGGGAAGCGAATGCGCAAACAATCTCACTAGGAGCAGGCGAGAGTACGAACATCGGATTTATGAACAAAATCAAGACCAACGTCACGGCAGGAACCTACAAACTGCGTGTGCGGATTAAAGACGTAAAAGATCTTACTCGCAGTCTCAAGATTACCGAGAACGCAACGCTTGAGGGGTGTGGGATATGCAGTTGCTCGGCCGAGCCCAGCGAGTCTGAAGGCGCAGAAAACGTGACACTTAATCGCACGCGGCGCACAATCAACTACGAAGATCCGATTGAAGTTATCAAGAATTCAGTAAGTGAAGCAATAACAGGCTTTGCAACAAGTACGGCCGATATAGCACGTCTCGTCACGGAGCGCTTTCCTAAACCCGATTTTACACTTGTGCCTCGCATTGTCGCAGGGACATGGGAAGGCTTTATTTCTGCTATCGAACAAATAATACGTTCATCTTAGAAAAGAAATATTCTTTTCTAGGTGTCCACCATGGTGCAAATCATAGGCTTCAAATGGAAGAAGGCAAACGGAGATTGGAAACCGTTCCTACTTTTAGCAAACGGTCAAGAAGGAGAAGAATCTACAAAGTTCGACCTTTGGGGCAATCGCATTAACGCCAAACTTGGAACCAAACACTGCACGGGTTATTTCTCCGGCGGTTTGCATTTCAGGTGCCCAGATTCAACCGAAGTCGGTTTGGCTTCGACTTGCTCGGCGTGTAAGCAGAGCGATGACTGGTTCGGGTGCATACAATGCTCGGGTGAATTCTCGGAAATAGCTGGCGACAGTAAAGAAGCGCCAGTTATTGTATGCAAAAATCCCAAGCAACGCGCAGGCTGCGAGCAAAATCACTATTGGATATACCTCGCTGCTTTTGACGGCCAATTGAAGGTTGGCGTTTCTTATGAGCACCGCTTCTTTGAACGAATGATTGAGCAAGGTGCAGACTTCGGATGCCGTTTGGGAATAGTCCAGGATGGCGGTTACGCGCGAGCGCTCGAGCAGCGCGTGGCGCGATACCTCGGGTTGCCAGACAAGATCGAAGGCGCGTTCAAGCAATCAAGGCTGTTCGGCGACCCAAACGCTTCTATTCTGAACATAGCAAAAGCGATAACAAAATTGATAGACGAAAAGCTGCTCGATTTGAAAACGGAGACATTTGATTTCCGTCAATTCTACAAGCTCGATAGCGTTCTGATTCGGCCAAGACCGGTGCAGCTCTCTCCTGGCGTACGGCTTGTCGGGGATGTTATAGCTACAAAAGGAAACATCGTAGTCATGCAAACCGCGGCTGGAATGGTGAGCTTTGATGCTCGGCGGCTGGTCGGCTACAACATTGAGCTTCAGGTTTAAGAGCTTCGTGAACTAATTCTAATTAATAGCTCGCCAGCACAGATAGCTCGGCGCTGCTGCGCAGCGCCTCGTCAGGATACGCTCGTGATAATATGCAACCCATCAAAGGCGTCTACATGTGGTCCGGTCCAGGGTTCGAGTCAAACGTTTATCTTATCGATGGCGAGGTGCTAATCGATACGGGAACGGGCGATTTCTTTTCCCAGATCAAAAACGAAATAACCACTATGGGCATCGACATAGCAAATATACGTACCATTGTCAATACGCATCATCACTACGATCACACTGGCGGCGACAAGAAGTTCCGTGACTGGCTCAAAGCGAACATAGCGATTCACACGGCTGACCGTGCTGCGCTCGAACACGGAGAAACGTTGGCCGAACTTTTTGGGCGTCAAGCAAAATTCGTCACAGTAGACATACCGCTTGAGGACAAAGACATAATCCGCACGAAACATTTCAATCTTGAAGTTATTCACACGCCAGGCCATTCGCCAGGCGGTATTTGCTTATACGAACGAAAGCGACGATTCCTCATAAGCGGCGACACACTCTTTGAGGACGGCATCGGACGAACGGATTTGCCGGGCGGCGGCGCTGAGGATATGAAACATTCCCTAAACAAACTCGGCAGATTAGATGCAGAATACTTGTTTCCGGGCCACGGCGGACCAAAAATCGGCGGCATCGGCTTTTTGATAAAACAGGCTTTGGCGGGTTCGATTAAACCAAGGGCGGCCGAGAAAAAGTAATTTTTCCAAGACGGCGAGCATCTAGAAGAAGGCCATGGAGATCGAGTAGTAGGGAAGGCGGCGGAAGCCGAGGTAGTGGGGCATAATGGGGCTTGCAGAAACCGTGGGCGAGATCATCGGCGTTCTTATCGTAATCCTTATTTTTGCCGCATTGGCGTATATTTCATTCAGATTATTCAAGTGGGGCATCGGCAAATTCGGTAGAAAAGCCGCAAAAGAAGAAGAGCCCAAAGAAAAGAGAAAGCTTTCTGCGAT
>Ga0315294_10003199_pt1 | contig 17803 bp, 9 predicted proteins | sample YL17G13_40_MG_FD_203626 | JGI IMG/M metagenome (GOLD analysis project Ga0315294, IMG submission 203626) | Sediment microbial communities from Yellowstone Lake, YNP, Wyoming, USA - YL17G13_40 | ecosystem: Environmental > Aquatic > Freshwater > Lake > Sediment | place: USA: Wyoming | collected... | reverse complement strand
CTACCATATTCCATCCCTGGTGCAGATCCAGGCGGTAGGGCAAATCCACCGGTTTTCCTGAGATCTCAATGGTAAAATTATCGGCGCTGTCAATGAGGTAGCCCTCGCCCGGCGAAAATTTCGTCACATTGAGCATGCCGGCATCCTTCATGCCGAAATCCCATCCCGCCCCAGCAATGGAGAATATGCCGCGATAGGGCTTATTCTTGAGATACTTGCTTGCCGATGTGTCCTTGGGCTTCAGGTAGATGGCCACAGCATTCCAGCCCGCGGTCACATTTATCCGCTGAACCTGTCCTGGAATCAGCACATATTCGATCTGGAAACTCCTCTCCTCGCCAAGCCTTGGTCGAATGATGGGCCACATCACCTTCCTCTGATCGCCGACTGTGTCTTCGTCATGCCAGACTGCCAGGCCGTTCTCCTTTACCACGATCTTATCCGCATCCTGAGGCAGGAATACCTCGCCGATGATAGCTGGCGGAGCATTGAGATTCAGATGGCCGCTGGAGGCGTCGGTCTCTACCCAGTAGATCCAGTCGGTGGCACTCTCGTTCTTTGGTGTAATGGATGCTCTCACCAGGGTCTTATTCTCGCCAGTGGCATTGACCGCCTCCGCCACTGTGGCGTAGGGAAGGGAGGGCTTATCGGGCAATGCAGGGCGGAAGCTCGGATCTCCCAGGATCACGTTCATGTAGGAGGTTTGATTGAGCATCTCTTGAATCGATTCATCCCACGCCGGCAATTTTTCATCATACTCAGAGATGTTCTTGATGTTCTCTGCGCCCCTGAACTTGAGCCTGTAGAGGTTATCGGCATCAAGCTGGGCCTGGCCCACAGTAGCATTCTCGAAGACGATCGCCTGGTAGAATCTCTTGAAGTAGTCGTCCGACAGGAAGATCCAGGATAAGGCGGACTCTCCGATATAGTTAACCGCCCCTGCCCGAACAAAGGCCAGCGCTATGGAATCCTCCAGATTCCTGGGAATGTACATCCTGGTGCCGCTGACGTTCAGGTAGTATCCCTTGAGGTTCACTGTAAGGCAGGATGATGCCGTAGTGGTCTGCGGAGAGAGGGTGAGCTCCTTTACGTGGGCTCCGGTGAGAGTGAAATCCATCATTGACCATTCTGATAGAAGCCACGCCCCCTCATTTCCGTGATGATCGAAGTGCACTATGTTCTGACCATTGTTCATCTGCGAGACGGCTTGCTGGTAGGTGGCCTCTTCATGGCGCAGGTCCTTGACGTTGAGACCTGCCCTTCGAAGATAGTCCCCGATGTTCAAAGCAATCGGTGCCTGAGGGAAAGAGAGAGGCGGCGAAGATATGACCAGACCATTGTCTTTCCATGCTCCGCTGAGGCGGTCATAGGCCAGGGTTCTTGCCAGAAGCTGAGAGGCGTCGTAGACGGAGAGGCCCATGATTCGTCCTACGGCTACCTCACTATAGTTGTCGTCGTCCATGGGCAGCTGGTAATCCCTGTAGATCTCATACTCCCCGACGGGCGAAAATTTCTGGATGAGGCCGGTGGAGATGAAAGGCATGGAACCGGGATCGCCCACCACCACGAGGTACTGGGGCGAGAGCTTGAGATCGTCGACCTTCTGCTCCAGGGCAGCCTCCTCATTCAGAGGATCGATCTGCTGCGGGTCCTTGGCCACGTCCACCAGCAAAGCCCTGTGGGCTGAAGCCGCCTGGGCAGCGACCAGCGACAGCCTCGGTACTTTGGTGTGACTGAAAGCGGTTATATTCACAGGCTCAATGTTCGAGCGGACATCGATGGTGTGGTTCTCCGTCCTGTGGGTATAACCGTCCCCGGCCTCGACATTGAACTTCCATTTCCCGGGCGTCAGGAGCTGCACCCTCAGTTCGTAGAGCTTATCCGGCGCAATATCGGTGATCCTGACGCATCCGCTCCGTCCGTCAGGACTGTAGAGGTTAAGGGCGGTGTAGCTAGCGCTTCGATCAAGGTTCCAGGATATGTTGGCCCTTCCCGAGTAGATCCAGGAGGGGTAAGTTAGATTGATTACCGGCCATTCGTCCCCGTTCTCCAGGGTATGGTTGTAAGAAAATCCCTCGTAGGCTGCTGTGGCCCCAGTGTCCAGGCGCTGTTTCCAGCCGGAGTCCATGGGATACAAGAGCTCAACCTCCATGTTCAGGCTGGCAGACTTTCCTGGATCAAGCCTGTGCAGGTTCCACCTGAGCGAAGATCCATTGAGGAAAGCGCTTGTAGCATCGGATGGCTGCCCGGAATAAGGATCAGTGACATTAACCTCGCCCAGGCTTGGTCTGGGCCATTTGATGAGCCTGCCCATGGGAAATATGTCCAGAAGGCGCACATCCTTCAGCTCCTCCGTGCCGCTGTTGGTAAGGGTCACATTGAGCCTGACAATCTCGCCCATCTCCTCGGCCGGTATCTGGCTGGGGCTCGCTTCCATTCTGACCAGAAGATCCTCTATGAGTGTGCGCTCAACCGCCGGGTTGGGCGCAGGCGGCAGCAGCGAGAGATCATGGGAGTTGGTCATGACCACCATGGTCGGGCTCTCGCCCCTTTCCTCCATCTCCTTGATCAGGAATTGACTGTTGCCGTCCAGGAGGGTGAGGTTCATCTCGCTCAGATTCTGTCTCGCCTTCTCTGAAATGGGTCCCACGATCACGGCCTTCTGGGCCCCCAGGCGCTTCAGAGCCAAAGCTGTCTCCTCTGGCAGCTCTTTGTCCACGAAGAGGAGCGGCCAGTTGAGATAAGATGCAATTGGTGCAGCTGAAAGTGCCGCGCTGTAGTTCTCTCCCACGATAACCGCTCCGGGCGAACTCTTCCAGTGCAAGCTCAGCTTCTGGGCCATCTCAAAGCTGTTGTTGGCTAAGAGCACAGAGTCGCTCTTCCAGGAGATGTTGCCTATGGCCAGGGATCTTCCGCCCAGCTGCAGCAGCAGCCAGCGCGCCGCTGATGAGGGAGGCTCAAGCTCCGACCAGAGGGGAGTGTAGACGACATTGTACTCGAAGGCCACACCTTTTGCTCCGGCTTTGGTTAGGTCCTCGATATACCTCACTGCGCCCTCTACATTCTGGGTGGAGAGGACATAGCCCACGTAGTCATCGCTCAGCCTGACATAGATTGGCTTTCCGCTAACGCCAAAAGCCAGCTGCATGTCCTGAGCCGAGAGGGGCGATATCAGGGAGAAGTCCGCCACCTTAGTCATCTCGGCGAAGTTATATCCCTGGCTGCGATCGAAGGGGTTGTCAAGGGCCACTCCCAGCATCACAGGACCCAGGTCTGTAGTTATATTTCGGGCATCTTTCACGATCTGAAGAACCTGTTCCTGCCTCCACTGATTCCATCTTTCCTGGTTATAGCTGTTGGCATTGATCTTGGTGATGTCGATGCCCGTATCTTTGTAGAACATCTCCTTGCAGATGTCGCAGAAGCAGTAATTCTCATCCTGGAAGCCAAATTTGTAAAGCACGACGCCGTCGGCCTTGTAATCATCGATCAGTGTCTCGATCTGGCTGTAGAGATGATCCCTCACCTCCGGATTCACAGGACAGAAGTAGCTGGCGTTGCCTCCTGTATCGGGATTGGGTACCTGCAGCCAGCTTCGATCTATCTTGGAATCATCTGCATTCGGGCTCACCAGGCCAGCCTCGGCCAGCAGCGCTGTCTTGGCCTCAGTTACGACCTTTATTTCTACCGCGGGAGGCTCGGGAACCCTTGGCAGCTCCAGAGAAACTGTAACATAAGCCTTCAGGCTGTCCTTGTGAGCCGCCTCGACCAGGGCCTTGACCTTGTCTCCTTCTCCATGGACGACAATGGCGGATATATTGGCGGTCTTGAAGGTATCTAAGATGGCAGAGACACCATATTTATCGAGATCGCTCTGCTCGATCCAGCCGTTTCGTTCTCCGGCATCGACTTCCTTAGGAAGGATCAAGAGAGGCTTTACTTTGGTGTGGTTGTCCTCTGACCAAATGGCCAGGGGAGTAGCAGCAACGGAAGCGTGCCAGTCGTCTGCACCAACCAATATCAAATCCTCCACTTCGCCCTTTACTCCTCTCTGCAGCGGAGCTTCCGCTGCTGCCAAAAACGCTGCACTAGATAAAACTGCTATGAATAGTAGTACCAAGAGATGCCTCACTGTGTCACCTCTTCCATAGAGACGCCTGCATCTTGCAGCGCTCTTGTCGTCTCCTCTCCAATCTCCCCCACCCTCAAAGCCCTGGAGAGGGTGACATTGCGTTTAGTCAATTCTTTTATCGCGGCTTTAGCCGCCTCGGTTACGCTGCCCTCGCACACCACCAGAGGCAGCCCCCCCATCTTGGCCACCTGGTAGGCCCTGAAGATATGCATAGGCTTGGGGCTGGATAAGACCACCGCAGAGGTCCCGTTCTGCCACATCTCCGCCGCGAAGAGCCAGCATTCTTCGCAAAGGCTCGCTCCCTGGATGCGCTTGATTTCGATGCCCGCCAGGGATTTTTCAGCATCTGCGGAGACGATGGATTGGTTGCCCAATATCACGACTCTGGTGAAATCCTGCAGAAACTCCTGGTCTTTATCCCTGAGCTTGCCTGGAGGCACGGTGATGATCGCCAGAGTCTTGTTATCGGGGGTGCAGAGGGATGCTACTGTGCTATAGAGGAAATCATCTCCCGTCAGCACTGCCACCCCTTCCGGCGGCACCACTTTGATGGAGGCCATCTCTTCAGGCATGGGAATGCCGTTGGAGTCCACAAGCTTGAAGATGATTTGATAATCCCCCGGTCTAGATGCCAGCATAGTGAAGTTGGCTACTCCCAGCTTATCCGGAGTGACCTCTACTACCTGAGACATCGGTATGGCCATGATCTCCGGCGGCGTGACCAATCCGATCAGTACTTTCTCTCTGACCTCGAGCATGATGCCAAAGGAGCCCTTGTAGGTCTTGTTGGCCACCATCCGATCCGGGACTTCGATATCGGTGGTATAGCCCCTTACTGCCATTCCGAACTCGACGTCGGCGTCGACGGAGACATTCTTGGACCGGTTGCCGAGTGATACCGCTGTGACAGTGATGTCGCCTTTCTTGCCCGGCTTAGAGGTTTGAATATTCAGCTTCATGGTGTGGGTTACTCCAGGGTCTAAAGGCAAGTCGTGGGGCAGAGAAAGCTCTTTATCTCCCTCCTGCAATGTGACGGTCCAGCCTTCAGGCAAAGGTGAGGTATCAATTAAGGCCACGTCTCTGAACACTCCAAGATTTTTTATCGCCAGATCGAATTGAGCGATGTCAGCCGCCTTGGCCGAGATCGAGGCAGACTTAGCATCATTAATGGTCATGCTGAGGCCATAGCTCTCCTTCCCAACGATATTCAGGTTAAATTCTATTCGTATGGGCATGGAGGGGGGAGTGCTATCCAATAAATATATAAATCCGGTGTAGGACCCTGGCCTGGTCTCCGGAGGGATGGCGAAGAAGATTTTTATCTCTGCTTCCTCCTGAGGCTGGAGCGCCTTTTTTTCCGGCATGCCCAGGAAGATGAAGTCCTTGGCACTTCCACTCATCCGAGTGCCTGTGATCTCGAAGATGGGCGCATCACCAACATTGGTCACCTTGAGAGTTCTCTCCTCCACATCACCAGGATGGAGCACAATGTCGAACCTTTCCTTATCTGGTGCCAGCTGGGCAGCGCCCGCACTGGTCAGCAGGAGTAGAATAACGATCGGATATATTAGCCTCATCTAACACCACGCCATAGCATGTGCCGGATTTTTTCACAGTTATTTTTTCTACTTATAAACCCTGTCCCCAAGCGATAAATAAATTTGGTTGCTACAAGGACAAGCTAGTTTATATCTGTTATGTCCAAACCTAAAAGCAAGGTGTTTCCTTGGACCGCGAGAAAGCCTATCTGATGGCCACGCCCTTCAAGAAGCGCGGCAAGAAGAGCCTCAAGATCAGCGACTTCATCTTCGCTCTATCCCTCGATCTGAAGTGGGGGCCGCCGGAGAAGGTGCGCGCTCTGCTTAGGGAGGCGGAGGCGGAAGGCATGGTGAGAATGGAAGGAGATATGGTGCACGCCACCTTCGATGCCGAGGCGGTGGATGTTCCTTTGGGCTTCAAGCCCTCCACCGAAGAAGGGATTCTGGACCGGGGCATACGACTCATCACCTCTCAGACGGGCATGAGCAGAAAAGAGGTGATAGCTTTAGCCAATGAAAAGCAGGACTCGCTGAAGAAGCTGGTGGAGCTGGATGCCGTGGTTCTCCTGGTAGCCCGTGAAATGGGCATAGATGTGAGCGACCTGGCCCAAGAAGCCTATGAGAACCTGCGGGCCAGGGGCAGGGAAGAAAAGAGCACCTGAAGGGCAATGGATTTATCTGGATAAACTGATTTTGGAAGCTGGTCGGATATGGCAGATGTAACTCTTTACAAGCTGCTGGGTGTATCCAAGGAGCAGGCCGATGAGATCGCCAGAAGAGTCAGGGCATCTTTCTCCGAGTCCAAGGGCCCCGCTGAGTGGATATCGCGGCTGATAGACGAGTTCGACATCGATCAAGAGAGCGCGGAGATCTTCGCTTGCGGTTGGTTTGCAGGCAAGTACGCCGGCGTATCCGAGGTCTTCAATGTGGTGCAGAGGGAGATCGACGAGATGGAGAAGGACCAGGCGGGGAGGGCAGAGAAGGAGAACAAGTACCCGCCTCCGGATGGTTATGCTTGACGGCTTGCTTTATTTCATTCTTTGATGGATCTGCCTGTGGCTTATTGGGTTGATATCTTCACGGGAATTTTTCATTTCCATTCCTTCCTTGCACATAGTTGATCCGAATCGACAAAGCCAGGAGCTTGGGACTGGAACAAGAGCATCTTGAGCGCGGCTGGGATCGTAAGCCTGGAATCGTAAGCTTAATCTCTTAGGGACAGGACAGGGCAATTATGGCCCCCAGGGTTCTGTTCACGACCGTTTACAGAAAGGGCTCCGAGCCCTACGACTACATCGGAGCCAATACGAGATCATGGTTCAGATTCTACTGGCCCCGCATCCAGTCCTTCGGCCTGCGATTCCTGAAGCAGAACATCCCGGAGCTGGATATCCTGGAGTTTCCCACCTGGGATGAGTACCAGAAGAAGCTGCAGGAGGGCTGGGATGTGGTGGGGCTCTCATTTTACCTGAGTGAGACCCACGAGGCACTGGAGATGGTCGAAGCCGCCCGCGCCGCCCAGGTGGGCGAAGTTTGGGCCGGGAACTACGGTGCTTTAACCACGGAGATACAAAGCAAATTCGACAAGATCTTTGTGGGCTACTCCGAAGATCAGCTTGCTCCCTTTTTTGGCCGTCAGATCAAGGACATAATTCACCCGCCACTCATCGAGTACCTGAACACGCCCTTCAAGATCAAGCTGAACATCTACGGCGTGCTCTTCACCACGCGCGGATGTCCGGTGGGCTGCAATTTCTGCCAGACGCCCGTGTTCTGCAGCAAGCCCAATATCATCTCGCTGCAGAGTATCGAAAGGGTTCTGGCCTATTACAAAGAGAACGGCATAAACGTGGTCCTGATTGAGGACGAGAACTTCGGCTGCAACCGCCGCCACGCGGACCAAGTCGTCGAGCTGCTGGATAAGTACGAGATGGTCTGGGGATGCATGGCGCGTGCTGATTATCTGCGCAAGAAGATCGATGAGTGGGCGGATATGAGAAAGAAAAATGGCAAGCGTGTAGCGGGCTTCGGGGGCGCGGCCATCGGCATCGAGAACCTGCATCAGGAGCGTCTGGACATTATCAAGAAGAAGGAAGGCACAGAGGACATTCTGGAGACCATTCGCAAGCTGCAAGAGCACGGCCTGGGCACAGTGGGCTATTACATGATCGGCTTTGAGGATGACACCAAAGAGTCGCTCCGCGAGGACATCCCCAAGCTTGCGGCCCTGAAATTGGACATCACCCAGATCTGCGTGATCACGCCCCTGCCGCAAACGCCCCTTTGCCAGGAGATCGAGGAGAAGTTCGGCATCTGGGATCACGACTATCATCATTACGATGGCAAGCACATGGTCTGGAACCATCCTAAAATCAAGCATGAGGAGTTTTTGGACATTCTGGATTGGTCCTTCAAGCAGGTTTATCCCTGGAGCGCGCCTTTGCGCACGTCCGCGCGGGTGTGGGGGAACGCTTACCGTTACGGGGGCTGGGCAGGAGTGAAGGAGGTCGCAGCCTATATCAGCCGGGCGAATAAATTCGACTGGAGCCAGGGGGCCAGGCTGCTGAAAGTCTAGCTGAAGCATGAAGATACTACTATTATCCTCTCCGACGGTCCAGCCGGACTTCGATCGCATCGCCCGCCTGCCAAGCCTGGGGCTGGTCTCGCTGGCAGCGCACGTGGACGACCTCTGCACCGTCCATGTGGCCGACATCCACGGCATGAAGAATCACCGCGACTTTGTGCAGAAGGTTGTCAACGGCTACGACCTGGTGGGCCTGACGGCCATGAGCTTCCAGTACCAGGAGGCTCTGGCCCTCGCGGGCATCGCGAAAGCAGCAGGAGCGGATACGGTCTTCGGAGGCTACCATCCCACCCTGGCCTGCGAGGAGATCGGCGAGTCGGCTGACGCGAAGCTGATCGACTACATCGTGCGGGGCGAAGGCGAGGCCACCTTCCGCGAACTCATAAAGGCCAAGCTGGAGGGCCGGAGCCAAAAGGAGGTTCTGGGCCTCTCCCATCACGATGGCGAAAGAATGGTGCATAATCCCCCCCGGCCGCTGCTGAAGACTGAGGAGATAAAGATGCCCCTGCGTGACGCCCGGCTGATCAAGAAGGGCTTCACCAGCTTCGAGATACCCATCGACTCCGTCGAGACCAGCCGCGGCTGCACCCAGGGCTGCAAGTTCTGCTCCATCAATCTCATGTACGGCCGCAACTTCCGGCGCTTTGCCATCGAGCGGGTCATAGCCGACATCCGGGACGCAGAAGCGCACGGTGCGGGCTCCATCTTCTTCCCGGATGATAACATAACGTTAGACGTCAAACGGCTGGAGAGGCTCTGCGAGGCCATCATCGAGGCGGGCCTCACCCACCTGCGCTACAAGACCCAGGCCTCCGCCTCTGGCATCGCCTCCAGCAAGCAGCTCGTGGACAAGATGGGCGAGGCGGGCTTTGACGGCGTCTTCCTGGGCGTGGAGAGCGTCAACAAGCGCAATCTGCAGTTCCTGGGCAAGGGCAGGATGTCCGACGATGCGGAGAAGGCTGTGCAGTATTTACATGATAATAATATTGTAGTTTCTACTGGCTTGATTGGCGGCAATCCGGATGATGGCCGGGAGGACATGTGGGAGAACTTCCGGCTGGCACGCAGGCTCAAAGTGGACTTCCCGATTTTCTACATCAGCACACCCTATCCCAAGACGCAGATGCGCACTGAGCTGGAGGAGATGGGGCTGATCACCAATAATGACTTCACCAAGTACGACGGGCTGCACGCGAATTTGCGGACGAAGCACCTCAGCGACGAGGAGGTGGCGTACATCACCTGGGAGATGAACGCCCGCTACTACGATTACCTGTGGCTGCGGTACAACAAGGTGAAGCGGCTTTATCCGAAGTGGTTTGCCAAGGAGATGCTGAGGCTCGCGCCCTTCTATGCCAAACGCAAGCTGGCGCTGGCCCTGCGCATGCGCACGCGCGAGGATTTCTTCAGAGAGGACCTGGAGAGCGGGGAGCTGTGCAAGGGAGTGACTTAGGATGTTAGATCTAAGTCTCTGTCGGTTTATTTTATCGTAATACCCCGATGCTTGCAGCAGGGATAAAGGGCATGTAAATTCAATTTGGGGATTGATCAGTTTGCTTGTTTCCATCTTTATGCGGCGGCGCCTTGGATGCCCCGCCAGCTCTGCTGCGGGGTGCGCCGCCGCCGTTTGACCTGATATTTTTCACTCTGCGCCTACATCCGAAGGTAATTAGATGGCAAAATCCTTTTCTCGTTAAGATACTGATTCCAGCCATGTAGGAGGTCGTCTAGTGACACCAGGTAATGATATTAAACCATCAAGCATCATTAGAAGGGCGATACAATATCTGATCGGCTGCATTGCCATATTGATACTGTTAGGTCTTCTCATCGCCTATTGGCCAGCCGCCCTTTTGATTGCAGTCATCGGTGGGATAATCTGGTGGTCGAGAAAATCACGGCGGGTACGGGTGGCGAACGCTACGACTTCTTCAGATCAGCTTGCAGGAGATACAGCACTTTCAACGCAATCATCATCAATGCCAACGGTTACTCCATCTATACCAACTCCTGTGGTCACTATTGAATACGGCATAAACCGCTCGATCAGTCGCTCGACAATGCCTGGTACGAATGACGTGCAGTGGGCATCGTATGAGGATATGCTTGAAGTCGCCAGCTACCGCATCGAGCATCCTATGACTTACTGGGCGGCTGGGAAGACACGCATTGCTGAAGCCTCCTGCATTGAGAAACATTTCCCGGTGGGCGAACCGATATCTGAACCGAAAGGCGCACTCGGTTACTGGCCTCGATATGAGAACATGACGCCAAGTCAACGAGGAAACTATCTCGATTGGCTAGCGACAGGAAAACAAGGACAATTAGAGGATATCGGTTATGCCTTTGTGTATTTCTACGGGCTTGAGCGGCGGGTTTTGATCGACGACAAAGATGTCGATTTGATCATTCCCGAGGTCGTTCGCTTATTATGCCGCTATCCCGAATCAGGCTCTTTCAAGGGATATTTGAGTCGTTTCATAGCCTTTGCCGCAGCCCGGATGGGGCTAAAATCCCTAACGAATGAAGGCTTTGCGCTCTGTTTTGAGCAGGCACCGCTGAAGAGCTATTCCGAAGATCTATTGGCTGTCATTCTCTGCTGGTTCTATCAGCATAATCTTCCTATTCCAGCTCTCTGGGCCTTCGAGGTGGCCAGGCAGGATGTTCGAACAACGCATAGTGTCGTTGTTGACCGAGTCCCTGGGCAATTCATTTCACTCTTCAATCAGAAGTACAAGGAGCGATTTGGTGATGGCATGATGCTCAAAGTTTCAGATCGCGAGCGATTACTTGGATACCATCCTGCGAGTCCAAGTTTATTGGAGTTAGGCTACTCATCTGCCGCTTTGGCGCTTGTCAGAATTCCCAATGTACTTGGAATCCAGAGTCAATTTAAGCCGCTCGTACAGATCTGGAGTGAGTGTATAGAGGAGCTACGAGCATACAGTCGTGCCATAAGCAAAGGCGCTGATATTACAACACGCGACGCATATGAAGCATTACCTCCTATGTTACGCAAAGACGTGGACCATCCAGATGCTCTACATTGGGAAGCGATAGCCACAACGCATGCTAGTGGTGATGGGTTCTCGTTAACTCCTTTAGCAAAACTCGCAGAAATTCAGGGATTCGAGCAGCGAGGAAGACTGACGCCCACGCAAAGTAAGGCATTAGCACAAACTGCGGAAGATATTGGACTTGCTATCGTCCCGGATGCAAGGCTTAGCGGACGTGCCTACGCCTGGTCGGATGAAGTGATCCTCTTTCGACCAGAGGGTAATGCTGCCCTGCAGCATGAGAATGGCTATCGTGCTGCCGCGTGTATGCTGGAACTGGGCATGGTTATTGCTGGAGCGGATGGGACAGTTGACCAGGAAGAAATGGCCTATATTGAGCAATTCCTAGATGATCAGTTCCGTCTCTCGTCTGATGAGTCAAGGAGTTTGAAAGCCTACGGGTTGTTATTGAGTAAAAAACCGCTATCTATTTCATCTCTTAGTAAGCTGTTGCGAGCAGCATTATCATTGGATCAGCGTGCCATGATCGGCAAATACTTGGTCGGGATAGCAGCGGCTAAAGGGACCATCGATCGTAAGGAAATTGCTGCTCTGAAAAGTGCTTATAAGGCATTAGATATCGATATTTCTGAATTAGATGAATTACTAGCTAAGTTGCGCCAACCACCCATTGTGCAAACAGGACAGCTTGAGACTGGGGGCGAAGTGATTCCCCCAAGGCCAGAGAAACCGCAAGATCTGGTTCCTATTAATTACGATGCCGTGACGGATATTATTAACAATACGAAAGAGGTCATGATCGCACTCACAGGTGTGCTGGGCGAAACTGAAAGCAAAACAGAAGAGCCTGGTGCCATCGTAACAGAAAAGCCAACTGCTACACCGGATATCATTACATCGCCAATTCATGCCAACTTGCCATTTTCGGATCAACAACTTGCTACATTAGATAGACGTTACCATGCTCCACTTGAAGAATTACTGAAAATACAAGTCTGGTCATCGGATGGACTTGCAGAACTGGCAAAACGACATCAAATCAAAATGTTTCGTGGCATGGTAGATGATATTAATACTTGGTCTGATGGGACTCTTGGCGTTGATATCCTTGTTGAAGATGAAGATGAATACAAAGTTGATCAATCCGTAGTGGAGGCACAAGCATGACAATCGCCATAAAACCCCGTGAGCGAGATGCTATTCTCCAGTCGCTCCGCGCGGGAGTCGTACCGCGTATTGGGCTTCAGCATATTCAAGTCGGTCGCAAAGATGAGGTTGCAGCGATCTTGAACGATCTCGACAGCATCGCTCAAGGCGGTGCGTCAGTTCGCTTCATCATCGGTCGCTATGGTTCCGGGAAAAGCTTCTTTCTCAATCTGGCCCGTACGGTGGCTTTGGAAAAGAAGTTCGTAGTCGTCCAGGCCGATATCTCTCCTGACCGCCGCCTGCATGCATCAGGAGGACAAGCACGGTCACTCTACTCCGAGTTGATGAAAAATATGTCCGCTGGTGCCAAACGTGATGGCGGTGCACTGCATAGTTTAGTTGAAAAATGGGTCTCTGATGTTGATTTCGATGTGAGACAAACAGACGGTGATCTGCATCAAGCGATTTACATTCGTCTGAAACCACTGCAAGAGTATGTCAGTGGCTACGATTTCGCTACAGTCATCAGCAAATATGTTGAAGGGTTCGAGAAAGGAGACGATGCACTGATGACTGCAGCATTGCGCTGGATGCGCGCGGAATATACCACGAAATCGGAGGCGCGCCAGGACTTGGGGGTGCGGTCAATCATTGGTGACCAGGATGTCTATGATTATTTGAAACTCATGGCCGCCTTTGTCCAGCTTGCCGGTTATGCCGGTTTATTGGTTAACCTGGACGAAATGGGTGTGTTGGCACAGCGGCTCAACAATAAGCCTGCGCGTGATGCGAATTATGGGGTGATTCTCAACATGGTCAACGATTGCCTGCAGGGTAGCGTGAAGGGACTTGGCATCATCTTTGCAGGCACTGATACATTCATGGATGACCGGCGGCGAGGAATAGTGAGTAATGAAGCCTTAAAGAGGCGTTTAACCGATAATGCGTTTGCCAAAGGCGGTCTCCGAGATTGCTCTGGCCCGGTCATCCGGCTACAGAACTTAACTCCGGAAGACCTCTACGTTTTGTTGCTTAATATCCGCCATGTCTATGCTGCTGGTGATACCTCGCGTTACCTCGTACCTGATGCGGCGCTCAATGCATATATTCAGCATTGTGCATGCACATTGGGTGCGGAATTCTATCAGACGCCCGGTGACGCCGTTAAAGGATTCGTTGGCCTGTTGTCCGTGCTTGAACAAAACCCGGGTACTAATTGGCAGACGCTGCTCAAAGGCATAACCCTGGAACGCTCGGTTGATCCCAATAGCCTTCCACCTGCTGAGGATGAGGTCCCGGTGGCACTCAATGGCGGAAAGGATGAATTGGCGACGTTACGCCTTTAACGAGTGAATATGCATGAATGAGCCGAGCGCTTTCCAGCGATTAAATCCAATCATCCAGGAAGAGTTATACCGCATGAAATGGACTGCCTTGCGTCCCATCCAGGTCGATGCCATTCATGCGGTACTTGGAAGCGATGCACATCTCATCATCTCGGCGAACACTGCCGGAGGAAAGACTGAAGCTGCATTTCTTCCCATCCTCTCCGATATTGTCGAAGATCATGCAAGCAGCGTGCGGGCTTTGTATGTTGGCCCCCTCAAGGCTCTCATCAATGATCAATTTCGTCGCCTTGAAGAGCTGTGTGAGCACGCGGAAATCCCGGTACATAAATGGCATGGAGATGTCGGGCAATCGAAGAAGCATAGGGTATTGAAGTCGCCAGGAGGCGTATTGCTCATCACGCCAGAATCCATCGAGTCCCTCTTCATCAATCACCCTGATAAATTGGATAAGCTTTTCTCTAATCTCACCTATATCGTGATCGATGAACTGCATGCGTTTCTCGGCACGGAGCGAGGAGCGCAATTACGTAGCCTGCTGGCGAGATTGACACAGCGCGAAAATCGTGATATGCGCATTATCGGATTATCTGCCACGCTTGGGGACATGTCATCAGCACAACAATGGGTAGATAGGCGGAATCCTGACAACGTGGCGCTGATCACCAGTGACGATAATAAAACCATAAAATATATTATCAAGGGGTATCGACGTCTCGAAACTGGAGAGGAATGTGGAGAGGACTCCACTGATGAGGAGGATGCAGAATCCATCGCCACACCCGACGATTTTCGCTTAGCTAAAGACATCATCAATACTTTTGCAGGCAAGACTGCGCTGGTGTTTGCCAACAGTAAAAAACAACTCGAACTCTATGCTGATCTCACAGGACGCCTGCTGTCACAGGCCGGGCAGCCAAATCCGTTTCGTATTCACCACGGCTCATTATCAAAGGCCGAGCGTGAGGACACTGAAGAGGCTTTGCGGTCATCACGTCCCACCGCTACGTTTTGTTCCAGTACATTGGAGCTTGGCATTGATGTCGGCAAAGTTCGCGCAGTGGGCCAAATCGGTGCTCCATGGTCTGTTTCCTCGCTCAAGCAGCGATTAGGGCGTAGCGGTCGTGGGGAAGGTGAACCGTCCGTCCTTTGGCTTTATGTAGTCGAAGATGCAGCAACCGAACAATCACGACCTATTGACCGCCTCTACCCGCAACTGCTCCGCGCTATCGCCATGACTGAGCTTATGCTGGAACACTGGTGTGAGCCGCCGGACATTGAACGCTGGCATCTCTCAACCTTGGTTCAGCAAATCATGAGCGCAATTGCCGAAGTCGGTGGCGCATCGGCATCGACCCTCTATGAGCGTCTCGTCGCCCGAGGATCATTTGAAAACATCGATCTGCAAACCTTCATTCGAATCCTTCGCGGCATGGGGGCCAACGACCTGGTAGAGCAAACCCCAGAAGGCACAATTATCCTGGGCCTCAAAGGTGAACGGATAGTCAGAAGCTTTGATTTCTACTCTGCATTTGTAACAGAAAAGGAATTGCGCGTGCTGCATCGCGGGCATCTTATCGGAACGGTTTCCGCATTGCCGACAACAGGAGCAGACGGTTTCTTGATCCTGGCCGGTAGACGCTGGAAAATTATTGAAATCAACCTTGATCGGGAAGAGATCCTGGTGGAACCATCACGCGGTGGGCGTTTGCCATTATTCGCCGGTTCGTTGGGGCCCGATCTTCATCCGCGCATTCATGAGAAGATGCGTGAGGTTCTTTCAGACACAAAAGTGCCTATTTATCTGGATCAAGTGGCTAAGGAGATGCTACATGAGGCGAGGACTTTCGCGCAAAAGTCTGATATCCTGCGCCATCCTTTCTTTAGAGATGGCAATAATACGATATGGTTCACTTGGTGTGGAGCCCGCGTGAATCGAACTCTTCTCGGTTTAGGATTGGATAAAGGATTGGATGTAAGCGACGAGGGCATCGCCCTTGCCTTTGAGAAGATAAGCGATACAGATATTCAAGCTTACTACAGTCAGTATCTCCTTGAGCAGCCTGATCCTGTCGAATTGGTGAAGTGCTTTCCAGTGAAGGCCGTGGAAAAATATGACGGCTTTCTGACAAATGAGTTGCTCTGTGAATCTTTCGCACGCAATTATCTCGATATGCCTGGAGCTATAAAAACTATCAGAGGGATGCCTCTGACCTCGGAAATTTTCTAATTATTCCCTCCTGATAGCCTTCTATCCTTGCATACAAATCATTCTCAAAGTCACGGACTTCCTCTTCGTTTAATTGTACTTTCACAGAGACCCCATCTTTGAGGTAGAACAGCTCTGCGCCAAGCAAAGGCAAGAAGATCTCCCTCGCAATGTAAAGATAAAATTTCATCTGGAACTCATAATCCTCGCTATGGCGCTCTGATCCGGAGAACTTGAAATCCAGGATCTTCCATCCCACGGGTGTCTTGATCACCTTATCCGGCCGACCGGATAGAATATACCTGGCAAAGGGCCTGATGATCTGATACTCGTTCCTGGACTCCTGGGCCACCTCCATCTCTTTCACCAGGGGATGATCTTTCAGCATGCACAGACGACTCAGGACCTCTTGGGCCTCAGCTTCATCAAGCCCTGATGACTGCAAACCCTTGGAAATCCCGTAACCCTCCATTGCAAGCTCTTCCAGTCGGCATCCGTTTCCCACGGCCTCCATGACCTTGTGGGCAAGAAGGCCAAGACCCTTTCTTCGCTCTCCATAACCATACTCTTCGACCCCACCATCTTCATCGAGATCCTCTCCCCAGCCAAGCTTCAAAGCCTCGATAACTGGCGTAGGCGAGATATATTCCTTGAAGGTCTCAGAGGCCAGTGGCTCAATGTACCTGGTCTCCAGAGTAACACTTGAGGGAGAAGCAGATACTGTTGCCGGCATCGCCTCCGGAGGAGCGACTATCTCCACGATGTCCTCAAATCCAGGAGCCAGAGCTACCCCCTCGCCCTCAATCTGGATCATACTGCCCAGCATCATCTCCCGCCAGAGTCGTGATTTATTGTCCTTCTTGCTGGATAACGTCAGAACCAGCATATCCGAGGCCCTGGTAGTAGCTACGTATAAAGAGCGCTTCTCCTCCTCGAAGTCCCGATCCTTTTCCTCCTCGATCAGCTTTCCCAGGTAGGACTCTTCCGATTGGTCTTTGTCCTGGCAATTGAGGGTGAAACACATCCCTTCCTCGCCTTTGTCGAAGAGCAATACTTCCTTTTGGTCTTTCTGGCTCCAGGAGGTGTCGCCTATTATCACTATGGGAAACTCCAGACCTTTGGCCTTGTGTACGGTCATGACCTTGACCGCATCGGTATCCTCACTCTCGATGGAGGCCTGTTCTTCGTCGTCCAGTCCGATGTTATTGAGCATCCTGATCAGGTCCCGCAAAGATACACCAGCTTCGTCCAGGCCGCGGGCGGTGATAATGAACTTCCTGAGGTTAGCAGTCTTCCGGCCGTTGCTGTCTTCGACTGCCAGAAAGGCTGGATAATCCAGGTCTCCCACCAGCCTCTCGGCCAGTTCGCTGGGCCTGATCATGCTCCTGATCGGTAGGTACCTCTCCATGACCTGGTGGAATCTCCTGACACGATCTACCCTGCCTGGGTCTATGTCGGACTCTTCTATCAGGCCCAAAATCTCGTAGATGCCTTTTCCCGCAGCTTTGGCCCTGTACTTCAGCCTGGCCATCTCTTGAATATCCAGGCCCACTACCGGCGACATTAGGGCTGAGGTCAAGGCCATCTCATCGCCTGGATTAGCTTGACATTGTCACGTATTACTATTTGAGATCTTGTTAGACAGAAGCCAGTTAGATCAGTAAATAAAAATAAAATACTAGTAATCCCCTACTTCTAATGGGGGTAATAGAAGGGGATGTTCTTCAATCTCAAAAGGTATGTGTTTAGCTGGATAGACTTGATCTTAGCATCTGGAGACTATTAAGTCCATGCTGCCCCCATGTCGCCAGCACTGTCATGATACGTTCAT
>Ga0315294_10003198_pt1 | contig 17805 bp, 18 predicted proteins | sample YL17G13_40_MG_FD_203626 | JGI IMG/M metagenome (GOLD analysis project Ga0315294, IMG submission 203626) | Sediment microbial communities from Yellowstone Lake, YNP, Wyoming, USA - YL17G13_40 | ecosystem: Environmental > Aquatic > Freshwater > Lake > Sediment | place: USA: Wyoming | collected... | reverse complement strand
CCCTCCCGCAAGATCGTGGCGCACTATAGAACAGCGTTCCGCGTTTGATTCCGATCCGTTCTCGTGCAAAGGCCCCGTAACTGAAGACAGGCCCTAGTTTAATTTGGACCTGAGCGTGTCGATGCTCTCGGCGACGAGCTTTTCCGCCCGATCGGACGTGAGCTTGGCGGCGATGAGGGTTTGTGCGGCAGCCACCGCGGCATCGACCGCAGCGCCCCGCACCTCGCGCACCGCTTCAGTCTCGGCGCGGGCGATCTTGTCCTCGGCGAGCTTCATGCGGCGGTCGAAATGCTCCTTCACCGACCGGCGCGTCTCGGCGGTAAAAGTCTCAGCTTCCTTGGCGGCGAGCGCGATGATGTTCTCCGCCTCGGTCACGGCGCCGGCTTGCTTCCGCCGATAGTCGGCGAGCACCTTTTCGGCCTCGTCGCGGAGCCGGCGCGCCTCCTCGAGCTCCTTCTCGATCATGGCCGCGCGGGCGTCGAGCAGGGTCGCGATCTTCTTGTGGACGCCGAGATAGAAAAGCGCGCCGACGAAGATAAAGAAGGATACCGCGACCCAGAATTCCGGCTCGGTGATGAACTCCATGGTCACTCCTTGCGCGCTGCCGCGACGGCCGTGGCAACCTCGGGCGCAGACGGCGCGAGGCCAATCAGCCGGCGCACGATTTCACTAGCGGTCTCGGCCGCCACCGTGTTCACCTCTTTCAGCGCCGACATTTTGGCCGCCTGGATGCGGGCCTCCGCGTCCGCCGTCTTGGCGGCGAGTTCGCGCTCGAGCGCCGCCCGCTCGGCGGCCACTTCCTCTTTCAGCCGGTTGCGCCCGTCTTGCGCGATGGTATGCGCGGACGCCTTGGCTTCGGCCAGCGCCTGCTCATAGGCGGCGATGGCTTCCTGCGTCTCGCGCCTGAGCTTGTCGGCGGATTCGAGGTCCTTCGTGATGCGCTGAGCCCGCATCGCGATGACGCTGCCGATGCGCGGCAGCGCCACCCGCTTCATCAGCACGTAGAGAATGCTGAAGGTGATCACCAGCCAAATGAGCTGGGGCGCCCAGTCGAGAGGGTTGAGCTGCGGCATGGTCGCCTTTCCCGCTAGTGCCGGCGGGGAGCGCTAGAACACGAACAGAATGATGAGCGCCACCACCAGGCCGAACAGGCCGGTGGCTTCCGCGAGCGCGAAACCGAGCAGGAGGTTGGCAAACTGCCCGGGCGCCGCCGAAGGATTGCGGAGCGCGCCTTGCAGATAATTGCCGAAGATCGTGCCGATGCCGATGCCCGCGCCGACCAGCGCGATCGAGGCAAGACCTGCGCCGATCAATTTTGCTGCTGATGGATCCATTTCGTCTCTCCCCTTAAGGATTTGTGCGGTTGGTGAATTCGTGGCCGACGGCTCAGTGATGCATATGCAGCGCGTCGTTCAGATAGATGCAAGTCAGGATGGCGAACACATAGGCCTGCAGGAACGCGACCAGGATCTCGAGGCCGGTGAAGGCCACCATGAAAGCGAGCGGCGCCCAGCCGCCGAGCAGCCCGAGCGCCACCACGAAGGCGCCGAACACCTTCAGCATGGTGTGGCCGGCCATCATATTGGCGAACAACCGCACCGAGAGGCTTAAGGGCCGGGTGAGGTAGGAGATCACCTCGATGACGACGAGCAGCGGCAGCATCACCACCGGCACGCCCGAGGGCACGAAGAATTTGAGGAACCTGGCGCCGTGCTTGATGAAGCCGATCAGGGTGACGCCGAGGAAGATGAAGGCCGCGAGCGCGAAGGTGACGATGATGTGGCTCGTCACGGTGAAGGAATAGGGCATCATGCCGAGCATGTTGAGCGCTAGCACGAACATGAAGAGAGTGAAGATGAAGGGGAAATATTGCATTCCCGAGGTGCCCACATTGTCGCGCACCATATTGGCCACGAACTCGTAGGAGATCTCGGCGACCGACTGCAGTCGCGAGGGCACCAGGGCGCGGGCGCGCATGGCATAGACGGTGAAGAGGGTGATCAGACACGCGGCGATCACCATGAACAGTGCCGAGTTGGTGAAGGAGGCATCGACGCCGAACCATTTGAGCGGGATCAGCCGCTCAATCTCGAACTGATGCATCGGATTGGGCAGACTGCCGCCGCCGCCATGGGCTGCTCCTTCTGCCGTCTGTGCCTCGACCACTGTCAGTCGCTCCTAGTCGTCATCGTCATCGTCCGCGGGCAAATCGTTGCCGGGCGGGGGTCCCGCATCAGCCTGCCTCCGTTGTGCGCTCCGCATCACGTTCAAGATCCCCGCGGTAGCTCCAAGGAACAGGAACACCACCATCAGGGCCGGCGCGGTGCCAAGCCAACGATCGAGCGTCCAGCCGATGAAGCCCCCGACGGCGACCCCGGCGATCAGCTCGGTCGCAAGCTTGAGCGCCTGCCCCATCGCCGCCCCCCGATCTTGCGCCGCAGGTGCTGGCTCATGGCGCGCGCGCGCGTCACGAATCCGGCCCTCCAGATCGTGCAAGCGCCGTTTAATGGCCTCAGTTTCGCGGTCGTCTTTACCGCGCCCGGGCTCTTGTACGGCTCCCGCCATATCGCTGCTCGATCTTTGGGGAACGGCTAAAGGGCCGGCTGGCCCCAAGCTTTGCGGCGCACCTTAGGTTTGGCCTTGAGGGCTGTCAAGAAAGGGAAATGGGGCCTCGAAAGGCTTCGGAATCGGCGGATTGGCCGTGGCCTCATGCCTTGAGACGCGGTCTTTGACCGCCGCTCAGCATAAGGCGCGATCTATCACCGTAAGAAGGGCCGAGGGCCCGGCTCGAAGGGTGCGGCAAAGGCGAAGCCGGAGGGTGGAGCGCTAGCTCGCGTCGCGCAAGCGCTCAGCTGTTTCCAGGTCGACCGAGACAAGCTGGCTCACGCCCCGCTCGGACATGGTGACGCCGAACAGCCTACTCATGCGCGCCATGGTGAGGGGGTGATGGGTGATGATCAGGAAGCGCGTGTCGGTCTGCCTCGCCATCTCCACCATTAGGTTGCAGAACCGCTCCACATTGGCGTCGTCGAGCGGCGCGTCGACCTCGTCGAGAACGCAGATGGGCGAGGGGTTGGTCAGGAACACGGCAAAGATCAGGGCGAGCGCCGTCAACGCCTTCTCGCCGCCCGACAACAGCGTCAGCACCTGCGCGCGCTTTCCAGGTGGGCAGGCGAGAATTTCGAGCCCGGACTCCAAGGGATCGTCCGAATCGACGAGCTGCAGCTCAGCGGTGCCGCCGCCGAACAGGGTCTGGAACAGGCTCTGGAAATGTCCGTTCACCGTGCTGAAGGCTTCGAGCAGGCGCTTGCGGCCTTCCCGGTTGAGATTGGCGATGCCTTGGCGGAGACGCGCAATGGCTTGCTCGACATCGGCACGCTCGCGCTCCATATCCTCGAGCCGCGTGGCAAGCTCGGCCTCTTCCTCTTCGGCCCTGAGGTTGACCCCGCCCAACCGCTCGCGGTCGCCTCTAAGCTTCGCCAGCCGTCCCTCGACCTCGGACAAAGCGGGGAGGGGGTTGTCGGGTTTCACGCACGCCAATGCAAGGCAGGCCTCAGGCGTGCAATCGAGCTGCTCGCGGATGGCGTGGGCAGTCTCGCTCCGCCGCTCCCGCGCCGCTTCGAGTAGCGCTTCGCTGCGGGCGCGCGCCTCGCGTGCTCCCGCAAGCCGCTCTTGAACCTCGCGCAGAGCCTTCTCGCGGCGCCTAAGCTCGGTCTCAGCGACCGCGAGATCGTCGGCGGCCTTGCTCCGCTCCCGCTCGGCCGCGGCGATGGCCTCAAACAGGCGGCCCCGCCGCAACTCGATCTCGGCCGGAAGATTTGCGAGGGCCGCAAGATCGGAGCGGGTTTCGGCCTCGCGCGCCCGCAAGGTTTCGATCTGCTCCCGCGCCTTGGCGATGCGCTTCTGCCAAAGCTCCTGCTCGGCGCCGATGGCTTCGATCCGCTCTTGCCGAAGCCGCATCTCTCGCTCGAAGCCTTCAAGTGCTGCCTCGGCGCGGGCATGGACCGACCGGCTTTCGGCGGCGTCGCCCCGCGCCCGCTCAAATGCGTCGTCCAGCAGGTTGAGGGCGGCAAGCTCAAGCCGTGCCGACAGAATCCGAGCGAGCGCGTCGCGCGCCTCGTCAAGCGCGAGCACGGTCCGGCTCTTCGCTTCGGCGACAGCCCCGAGCTGCTTGCTCTGCGCGAGGCTCTCATGCTCGGCGGTGGCGATCGCATCGCGGGTCCGGCCAAGCTCGTCACGGGTCTGCCTGACCTTCTGACGGAGCGCCTTGGTCGCCTCCGCGGCGGCTATAGCCTTGGCTCTTGCCGTGGCGCCCTCCGCCTCGGCGGCAGCGAGCCGCGCCTCGGCCTTTTGGGCTTCGGTCTTCAGGGTCTCGATCCGGCTTCGCTCGATGAGGCGTGCTCCCGCCGCCGTGGCCGAGCCGGCGGCGACGGTGTAACCGTCCCAACGCCAGAGATCGCCTTCCTTGGACACGAGCCGCTGCCCCGGCTTAAGCCTTGCTTGCAGGGCGTTGCCGCTTCCTTGCTCGACCACGCCGATCTGCGCGAGCCGCCGCTTCAGCGCTTGAGGCGCCGACACGAAGTGGCTAAGCGCCACGGCCTCTTCAGGGAGGCCCGGATCTGGTGCGTCGCTCGCGGTCACCCGCCAATGCGCCGGCGCGGACTCCTCGCCTGCTGCATCGAGATCATCGCCAAGGCCGGCGCCAAGCGCCTGCTCGTAGCCTGAGCCGACGCGCACCGCTTCGACGATCGGCGACCAGCCCTTCTGATCGGCTGGCTTAAGCAGCTTCAGCAAGGTGGCGAGCTCGGTCTGCAGCTCCTGGGCTTGCAGCTTGATACGCGCGGCCTCGGCGCGGGAGTCCGCTTCGCTCACATGGGCGGCTTCGTCCTCTGCTTCGGCTGCGGCAAGCTCGGTCTCGAGCATCTCGACCAAGCCTGCGAGCCGGGCAAGATCGGCGTTGAGGGCAGGCAGATTGCTGTCGGTTCCGCTTCGCTCCTCGAGCCTCGCCAGCTCCTCGGCGATGTCCTTGGCCTGGGTCTCTGCCCGCGCCACGCGCTGCTCAAGCTCGGCCTGCTCGGTATCGATCCGGCGGCGCTCGGCTCTCGCCCGCGCCAGATCCTCGGTGGCGGCGCTCAAGGCCCCCTCAGCCGCGGCAAGCGCGCTCGCCGCGGCTGCGGCTGCCTCGCGCAATTGCGGCTCTTCGTGGTCGCGGGAGCCTGCTTCGTCCAAACGCCGCGTCTCATGCTCGAGCCGGCGGAGCTGGCTATCGGCCTCGGCGATGTGCTCTTCTTCGCGGGCGAGGTCGCGGGAGGCCTGTGCCAGCCGCGTCTCAAGCTCCGCTTGGCGTGCCTTAGCCCGAGCTTCCTCGCGCTCCAGGGCGTCGCGCTCGACGCTCAAGCGATGCAGCACGGCGGCGCGCGCCGCCTCCTCGTCGCGCAAGGGCTGTAGCTTCTCGGCGGCTTCCGCCTGCTGCCGCAGGGCCTCGCCCTCGGCCTTGGTCTCTGAAGCGACGGCGCCAAGCGCGACCTGAAAGCCCGCTTCCTCCTGCTCCACATGGGCGCAAGCCGCGACCCAGTGCAGATGGTGTTGCAAGGCTTCCGCCTCGCGGATCTTGCCGGAAATCTCCCGATAGCGCTGCGCCTGGCGCGCTTGGCGCTTCAGCGCTTGCAATTGCGCGCCGAGCTCGCCGATCAAATCGCCGAGGCGCTCGAGGTTGGTCTCGGTGGCCTTCAGCCGCAGCTCTGCCTCGTGGCGCCGGCTATGCAGGCCGGCAATGCCGGCGGCGTCTTCGAGCACGCGTCGGCGCTCCTGAGGGGGAGCGTTGACGATCTCGCCGATGCGGCCCTGCCGCACCAGCGCCGGCGAGCGTGCTCCGGTCGCCGCGTCCTCGAATAGGAGGCGAATGTCGCGCGCCCGCGCATCCTTGCCATTGACCCGATAGACGGAGCCCACCTCGCGTTCGATCCGCCGCGTTACTTCGAGCGTGTCGCTGTCGTTGAATTCGGAGGGCGCCGTGCGCGCGCTGTTATCGATAAACAGCGTGACTTCCGCGGAGTTGCGCGCCGGACGAGCTTGCGAGCCCGCGAAGATCACGTCCTCCATGGCGGCCCCGCGCATGCTCTTATACGAGGTCTCGCCCATCGCCCAACGGAGCGCCTCGAGCAGGTTCGACTTGCCGCAGCCGTTCGGTCCAACCACGCCGGTAAGACCCGGCTCGATCAGGATCTCGGTCGATTCCGTGAAGGACTTGAAGCCCAAAAGGCGAAGACGGGTGATCTTCACGGTGGCGGTGCCTTTAGAATGAAGAATGCGACGCAGGCATCAATGCTCAAATCCGATAATGCCGCGGGTCAAGATGACTGCGGGGCGATCAGAGCCTTGAACTCCTCGAAGGTGACTTCACCTTGCGCCTTGCGGCCATTGGCGAAGAAGGTCGGCGTGCCGATGACGCCAAATTGCCGCCCCCGCTGCTTCACCTCCGTCAGCCCGTCGATAATGGTTTGATTCGTGAGGCATTTGTCAAACGCCTCGCGCGACATGCCGCTTCCCTTGGCCACCGCATAGAGAGCGTCGGGGCGGATTTCGAGGCTCACCCATTCGGGCTGGCGCAGCAGGAAGTCGTTGAACATCGCGAAATATTTGTCGGGGGGAGCACAGCGATTGACGATCGCCGCGGCGCCCGAAGTGTGGCCGATGGGGAATTCCCGGATGATGAAGCGGATCTTGCCGGTATCGATGAATTCCTTTTTCACGCGGGGAAAGATGTCCCGCTGGAAGTGGGCGCAGTGGGGGCAGGTGAGCGAGGCATACTCGATCACGGTCACCGGGGCATTGGGATTGCCGAGGGCGCGTTCCCCGAGCGGCCCTTCGCGCATCAGCTCCTCGCGCGGGGGCACGTTGAGCGCCTTGTTGGCGGCGGCGTCTTGGGTGCCGGCGGTACCCCCGCAGCCGCACAGCGCCGCCGCGACGGCGATCAGCAGCACTATGGCGGGCCGTCTCATCGGCGTGGAGCCTCCAACGCCTTACTGGCCTGGTGGAGTGGCCCCTTCGGTTTTACCCCCTTCGGCCTTGGCGCCGTCGGCCTTGCTCCCTTCGGTTTTGGCGCCGTCGCTCGGCGAAGCGCTTTCCGGGGGGGCCTCGCCGAACGCCACGGCGAAATCCTTGAGCTCGTGGTCACCCTTCAGCCGCTTGCCGTTGACGAAGAAGGTGGGCGTCGAATCCACCTGAAAGGTCTCATTCGCCCGCGAGCGGACTTCCACGATCTTGTTGAAAAGGTCCTTGTCGGCGAGGCACTTGTCGAATTGCTCCTTGGAAAGCCCGGCTTGGCGCGCGATCAGCAGCAGCTTGTCCTTGCCGTCGGCGCCGGGAACCGCCCAGGTCGTCTGGGTGGCGAACAAGGCGTCGATCATCGGGAAGTGGCGGTCGTCCCCGGCGCAGCGCGCCAGCATGAAAGCGGCGACCGCGAGATTGTCGAGGGGGAACTCGCGCAGGATATAGCGGGCCTTGCCGGTGTCGATATATTTGGTCTTCAGCTCCGGCAGGATCGTCGTCTGGAACAGGGCGCAGTGGGGGCAGGTCATCGAGGCGTATTCCACGATGGTATTGGGCGCATCCGCCGACCCCAGCATCATCTCCGGAAGCGGCCCCGGTGCCATCAGCTCGGTGATGCTTGGGTCAACCTTGTCCTTGTCCGCCACTCTCTCGTGGTGCTGGGCGAAGCCGCCGCGGGCGTAATACACGCCGGCCGCGACAGCTGCCGCGACCACCAGGCCGATCAAAATCATCGTGATTTTGCTGCGGTCGGTTTTTGCCGCCCCCGCCGCTGGCTGTTCGCCGCCGGCGTCTTTTGCCTTCTTCTCCGATTTATCCGTCACCTGTCCCATCCATTGGTTGACCACCTACAGTCTTTGGCCAGTTGTTTATGGCAAGAGCGAGAAAAGCGGAAGCCTCTCAAAGCCCCGGGTCTTTGCCGCGCACGCTGGCGCCGAGCCGCATCAAGGCGTGTCTCAAGCCCTGATTGACGATGGTGGCGGAGGGCGGCAAGGCCGTCTCATCGACCGGCAGAGGAGCGGCCGGGGGATCTTTCACGTTGCGGTTCACGGGCGCCTGCAAGAAGCGCAATTGGCCGATGGCCCGATAGCCGAAATGGGTGTTGACGCGCTCCAAAATCTGATGCGCGCGATGCTGCACCTCGATGGCACGAGGGCCATCGACTTTCAGCACCAGCGTGGCGCCTTCGACCCGCCAGGCGCTTTGGGTGCCGGGGGCCTCTCGGTCGTCGAATTTTCGCGGCCAAAGCACCTTGTCCGGCATAGTGAACCTGGCAAGCTCGGCCCCGACCACCGTCGGCCATTCGCTTAGGAGGGCGGTGGTGGCGAAGCCCCTGGCGCGGGCCACGGGGTCGATCATGCGCGCCACATAGGCGCCGATCGCTCTCGGGCCGCTCCATGCTTTGACCCACGCGTTTCCCTCGTTCTCCGCCATCGGTGCCTTGTCTTTAGCGGTGGACGGCGGATGCGCCTTCCTTGCCTTCAGCTCTATCCATCTTACACCATGGACGGGGCCGAGGCGCGGACACAAATTGGCGAGAATATGCGGGCGAAGGCGGCGGCAAAGACGGAGGGGGCGCTGCCCGCGGAGGCGCTTCTCGCCTGGTACGACCGGGAACGGCGGCTGCTCCCCTGGCGGGCGAGGCCCGGTGTGACGCCGGACCCCTATGCCGTGTGGCTGAGCGAGATCATGTTGCAGCAGACCACGGTCAAGGCCGTGCTGCCGCGCTATGCCCTTTTCCTCCGCCGCTGGCCGGACGTGGCGGCGCTCGCCAGTGCCGAGCTCGGCGAGGTGCTGGGCGCCTGGGCGGGGCTCGGCTACTACGCCCGCGCCAGGAATTTGCAAGCCTGCGCGCGCGAGGTGGTGCAGCGCTTCGGCGGCCGCTTTCCGCAGACCGAAGCTCGTTTGCGCACGCTGCCCGGCATTGGCGACTATACGGCGGCGGCCATCGCGGCCATCGCCTTCGGGGCGCATGTCACGCCAGTGGACGGCAATATCGAGCGCGTCGTGGCGCGGCTGTTTGCCCTGACCACGCCGCTGCCAGCCGCAAAGCCCGAGATCAAGGCGCTCGCGGCAAGTCTCACGCCAAAGAAGCGCCCCGGTGACTTCGCGCAAGGCCTGATGGATTTGGGCGCGACGATCTGTACCCCGCGCCGCCCGGCTTGCGGCCTCTGTCCGCTGCGGCCGGGCTGTGCCGCTTATGCCGCCGGCCTTGCCGAAGTCCTGCCCTATCGCGCGGCGAAGGCGGAGCGGCCGCTGAGACGGGGCACTGCCTTCGTGGCACTTCGCGCGGACGGCGCGGTGCTGTTGCGCGAGCGGCCGCTCAACGGCCTGCTCGGCGGCATGCTGGTAACGCCATCCTCGCCATGGGTCGAGGCCGAGCAGTGCGGAAAGGTGGATTTCGATCACGCGCCACTAAGCGCGCAGTGGCGCGAGGTGCCGGGGCTCGTCGAGCACACCTTCACCCATTTTCATTTGGAGCTTGCCGTCTACCGCGCCGAGGTACCGTTGGATGCGGCGCTCACCAGCGCCGCGTCGCCAGATCTCTGCCGCTGGGTCCAGTTTCGCGACCTGTATGGCGCGGCTTTGCCGAGCGTGATGCGCAAGGTGCTCGCCCACGCTTTGGAGCGAGACGCTCGCAAAGGTTCGGCTAAGCGCGCGGCTCCAGCTGCCGCCGCGCCTGCTCGCGCAAGGCGTCGATCGGCTTGAGCGTGCCCTCGGCATCATAGTGCCAGAAGGTCCAGCCATTGCAGGCGGTGGCCCCTTGCACATGGGCGCCGATCTTGTGGATCGAGCCTTGCGCGCCGGCGCAAGCGATGCTGCCGTCGGCGCGCACTTCCGCCTCGTGCCGGGCGCGCGCATCATAGAGCGCGGTGCCGGGTGAGATGAGCCCGATCTCGACCAGCGCGCCAAAGGGAATGCGGGTTTCCGCTCTTTTGCTCGGCGCGATCTTGAGCGATGCCGGATCAAGCGGCGCGCTCGCCGCCACGCGGTCTCTGGCGGCTTCGGCGTAAGCCGCCTCGCGCTCGATGCCGATGAAATAGCGGCCAAGGCGCTTCGCCGCCGCGGCCGTGGTGCCGGAGCCGAGGAAAGGATCGAGCACGACATCGCCTTTGTTGCTCGCAGCGAGGATGATGCGGTGGAGCAGCGCCTCGGGCTTCTGCGTCGGGTGAGCCTTGCGGCCGCCTTCCTGCCGGAGCCGCTCCTGGCCGGAGCAGATCGGAAACAGCCAGTCCGAGCGCATTTGCAGCTCGTCGTTCAGCGCCTTCATCGCCTCGTAATTGAAGGTGTAACGGGCCTTGGGCCCCATCGAGGCCCAGATCATCGTCTCATGGGCATTGGTGAAACGGCGCCCTCTGAAATTCGGCATGGGGTTCGTCTTCCGCCAGATCACGTCGTTCAGGATCCAGAAGCCGAGATCCTGCAGCACGGTGCCGACGCGGAAGATGTTGTGGTAGCTGCCGATCACCCACAGGCTGCCGTCCGGCTTCAGCACGCGGCGGCAGGCTTTCAGCCAGGCGCGGGTAAAGTCGTCATAGGCGGCGAAGCTGCCGAACTTGTCCCACTCGTCGTCGACGCCATCGACTCTGGAGTTGTCGGGCCTGAGCAGCTCGCTGCTGAGTTGGAGATTGTAAGGCGGATCGGCGAAGACGAGATCGATGCTTTGTTCGGGGAGCCGCGCCAGCTCCTCGATGCTGTCGCCGACGATGATCTCGTTGAGCGGGAGCTTGGCCCCCGCCGTTCCACCCACGCCCATGCCACCAACTCAAGGCTACGCGACCACACGACTTTACAGCGTCACCGGAGCGACCGGCGATGCAGGGGCCATGCTGAGGGCTGATGGTAAAGGTGGGCTTAATCGAGCCTGGCCGCGTCGATGGTTCGAGGCCCAGCCGTCATCCTGAGGTGCGAGCGGAGCGAGCCTCGAAGGACGGCTGGGCACCTCACCATGACGCCAAGCTCAATCAGACACGCTGGCCGCTGTCGATCGAGAGCTCGGCGCCGTTGATGTAGCTCGATTGCTCGGTGCAGAGGAAATAGATCGCCTTGGCGACTTCCTCAGGCAGCCCCAGCCGCCGCATCGGAATTCCAGCGATCAGCGTCTCGGTGCCCGGCGACAGGATCGCCGTGTCAATTTCTCCCGGCGAGATTGCATTTACCCTGATGCCGCGCGGGGCGAAGTCGGAGGCCATCTCGCGCGTTAGCGCCGCCAAGGCTGCCCTCGAGGTGGCATAGGCGGAACCGGCGAAGGGATACCCGTGAGCCCGCGATCGAGCTCACATTGACCACGGCCCCTCCTGCGGCCTCAAGCTCCTCGATGAGCCCGCGCGCAAGCAAGATCGGCGCGAAGAAATTCACCTGGAACACCTTCATCCAGTCCCGGTGATCAGTCTCGATGGTGCTTAGGCGCCGGCCGCCTTGGCCCTTGGGCGAAATCCCGGCATTGTTGACCAGCGCTTTGAGCCGCCCGCCTTGGGCCTTCAGCCGGTCCTTCATCACGGCGATGGCTTTGAGAGTATCGTCCGGATCGGCGAGGTCGACCTGGATGTGGTCCTACGGGCCAGCTTCCCAGGGGCAGTTTTCCGGGAAGAGTGGCGCGAGCAGGTCATGACGCGCCAGCCCGCCAAGGAGAAACGCTTCACCGCGGCATGGCCGATGCCACGACTGGCGCCGGTCAGGACCAGCGTCTTACGCTCTTCATTCGGGATTTGCGACATATTCGGCCTTGTCAGCCCTTGCCCCGAGCCGCACGATAGGATCTGTGGCCCATCACGGGTAGAGCCGCGTCTTGATCCAGGGCGCGTCGGAGGCAGCGCGCCGGAACACGATTCGGTCATGCAGCCGGTGGGCCCCGCTCGCCCAGAACTCGATCTCGCGCGGCACGACGCGATAGCCGTGCCAATGCGGCGGCCGCGGCACGTCCTTGCCCTCGAACTCGGCCTCCCGCGCGGCGACCGCGGCCTCAAGTGCCCCGCGGCTCTGAAGCGGCCGAGACTGACGAGACGCCCAGGCGCCGATGCGGCTCTCCCGCGACCGGCTGGCGAAATAAGCATCCGCCTCGGCATCGCTCACCGGCTCGATGCTTCCCCGGATGCGAATCTGCCGGTGCAAGCTCTTCCAATAGAACAGCAGCGCGGCCTTAGGCTCCGCGGCAAGCTCATGCCCCTTGGCGCTTTCGCAATTGGTGTAGAACACGAAGCCGCGCTCATCGGCTCCCTTGAGCAGGATCATGCGGACATTGGGCAAGCCGTCCGCATCGACGGTGGTAACGGCCATGGCGTTGGGGTCGTCGGGCTCTTTTCCGACCGCCTCCTCCATCCAGCGGGCGAACAGGCCGAAGGGATCCTCGCTTTGCGTGAAATCCGGGGCTTGCGGGCCCGGATTGAAGGGCTTGTCTTGATGTTCGGTCATTGCCGTCCGGCACCTATGCTGAAATTTCGCTTGGGTCTTGAAATGATCTCGTCGCGGAACGGGCGTTTACGCTTTCCTCACCCTGATACTGCACGATTGTCCCTGTTGATAGTTAGTGCGGGGGGTATCTCGCACCAGTGTTGGGGGACGAGTGGTTATGCGTACGTTCCATTGGAACGCTCCTATCATCATTGGGGCGGGCGCTCTTGGGGTTTTGCTTATGGCGCCCGCTCCTACTGCTCTCTATGCCGAGGAACCGGTGGCCGTTGCGTCGGTCGTCATCGACACGGAGAGCCCCAAGCAGCCTGTTACCTTCGCCGAGCTTCGCTCGCGCCTCGACGGCAGCGACCGCGACCTTGCGCTGAATACGCTCCAGGTGGCGCTGACCGAACTCAGCGACGGCGCGACGCTGGTGTGGCGCAGGCCGTCGCGGGCGCTGACCGGGGTGATTAAGCCGGTCTCGGCATTTCGCGACGACGAGGGCAGGGTGTGCCGGCACCTCATTTATTCGCTGTCGCTTGGCACCTATGTGCGGCAGGTCGAGGGCATCGCCTGCCGCGGGGCCGATGGCAACTGGTCGCTCGCCGGCTAGCTCGGGGCGGAGGGCGGCGTGGGCGTCTTTTGTGTTGAACCCCCCTCCCTAACCCTCCCGCGCAAGGGGGCGGAGGGGGCTCAAACGCTGCGGCAGCTGGCGAGTGCCTCGGGCGAAAAGCCTTCCGGCTTGATGGACCCCGCACTATAAAGCGCCATCATTCTTGAGTTGGAGGGTCAATGGGCGAAGCAGCCAAGCTAATGGCGGGCAAGCGCGGCATCGTGTTCGGCGTCGCCAACAACCGTTCGATCGCCTGGGGCATCACCAAGGCCTGCTGCGATAACGGCGCCGAAATCGCGCTCACTTATCAGGGCGACGCCATCAAGAAGCGGGTCGAGCCGCTGGCGCAAGAGATCGGCTCGAAGCTCGTGCTGCCTTGCGACGTCACCGACGAGGCGAGCGTGGAGGCAGTCTTCAGCGAGCTCGCCCGGGTCTGGGGCAGCATCGACTTTCTCGTGCACGCCGTCGCCTTCTCCGACAAGCAAGAGCTCGACGGGCGCTATGTCGACACGAGCAAGGACAATTTCGTGCAGACCCTGCTCGTCTCCTGCTACTCCTTCACCGCGCTCGCCAAGGGCGCCGAGGCGCTGATGCGACAAGGCGGGTCGCTGCTCACGCTCAGCTATTACGGCGCCGAGAAGGTCATGCCCCATTACAACGTGATGGGCGTGGCCAAGGCCGCGCTCGAGTCGAGCGTGCGCTATCTGGCCGCCGATCTCGGCAAGCAGAACATCCGCGTTAATGCCATCTCGGCCGGCCCGATCAAGACGCTGGCGGCGAGCGGCATCGCCGACTTCCGCTATATCCTGAAATGGAACGAGTACAACTCGCCGCTCCGGCGTACCGTCACAATCGAGGACGTCGGCGGCGGCGCGCTTTATCTCCTTTCCGATCTCGGCCGCAGCGTCACCGGCGAGATCCTGCATATCGACGCCGGCTACCACGTGGTCGGCATGAAGAACGAGGACGCTCCCGAAATTTCCCTGGTGAAGGAGTAGGGGCCCCCTCGGCGTCATCTTGGCGCAAGCCGGGATCCAGATGCAGCGGGCTCAGCGTGCTTGGCCCTTGGGGTCCGGCTTTCGCCGGAATGACGGGCTACCCTCCCTTGAAAGAGTTCGTTGCGAAGTTGGCGCTATGCTCCCGCCGCTGGACGCCGCTTAGGCACGCTCTTAAAAGAAGACCATGTCGCACAACAGCTTCGGCCATCTGTTCCGCATCACCACCTGGGGCGAAAGCCACGGGCCGGCGATCGGCTGCGTGGTCGACGGCTGTCCTCCGGGCATCCCGCTCGAAGTGGCTGACATCCAGACTTATCTCGACAAGCGCAAGCCAGGCCAGTCGCGCTACACCACGCAGCGCCAGGAGCCGGACCAAGTGCGCATCCTGTCCGGCGTCTTCACCGAGGAATCCTCAGGCGAGCAGGTGACCACCGGCACGCCGATCGCGCTTGAGATCGAGAATGTCGATGCGCGCACCAAAGATTATGGGGACATCAAGGACAAGTTCCGCCCAGGTCACGCCGATTTCACCTATCTCGCCAAATACGGCTTGCGCGACTGGCGCGGCTCGGGCCGTGCGAGCGCCCGCGAGACCGCCTCCCGCGTGGCTGCTGGCGCCATTGCGCGGAAAGTCGTGCCGGGACTGCGCGTGCGCGGGGCGCTGGTGCAGGTCGGGCCGCACAAGATTGACCGGGCCAATTGGGACTGGTCGGAGGTGAACCGAAATCCCTTCTTCTGCCCCGACGCCAAGGCGGTTAAGTGCTGGGCGGACTTCCTCGACAAGGTGCGGAAAGACGGATCGTCCTGCGGCGCCATCGCAGAGGTCGTTGCCGAAGGCGTGCCGGCGGGTCTCGGCGCGCCGATCTACGGCAAGCTCGACCAGGACATTGCCAGCAGTTTGATGAGCATCAACGCGGTGAAGGGCGTGGAGATCGGCGCTGGCTTCGCTGCTGCTGCGTTCTCCGGTGAGGAAAATGCCGATGAGATGCGCATTGGCGCCGATGGGGCGCCGGAGTTCCTGTCGAACCAGGCGGGCGGCATCCTTGGCGGCATCTCCACCGGTCAGCCCGTCGTCGCGCGCTTCGTGGTGAAGCCCACCTCTTCGATCCTAACGCCCCGCCGCACGGTGGACAGCGCCGGCAACGAGACTGAAATCTCCACCAAAGGCCGTCACGATCCTTGCGTCGGCATCCGTGCCGTGCCGATTGGCGAGGCCATGATGGCGATCGTGCTTGCCGATCATTATTTGCGCCACCGGGGCCAGACCGGGAAGGGCTGAGCCCCGAACCTCATCGCTCAAGCTCGGCCACGAGCTCTATGTGGGCCGAGAACAGGAACTGATCGACCGGGACGATTCGGGTGATGCGGTAGCCGCCGTCGACAAGGATGCGCAGGTCTCGCGCGCAAGTTCCCGGATTGCAGGAGACCATGACGATCCTCGGCACTTTGGATTCCGCCAGCGCCTCGGCTTGCGCCTTGGCCCCCGCCCGCGGCGGATCGAGCACCACCGCATCGTAGCGGGCGAGCTCCTTCACGCTAAGCGGCGCTCGGAAGAGATCCCGACGGAACGTCCGCACCGGCTTCAGCTTCGGCGTCGCCCGGACGGCTTCGGCGAGCGCCGCGATCGCGGCCTCGTCCGCTTCGAAGGCGTCCACCTCGGCGTGCGCGGCAAGCGCGAAGGTAAAGGTGCCGATGCCGGCAAACAGGTCGGCGAGACGCTTCGCGCCTTCCGCAGTCCCCCTCACCAGCGAGGTGAGAATCGCCTCGGCCTCGCTTGAAGCCTGTAGGAAGGCGCCTGGCGGCAGCCTCACGCGTGCACCGGAAAGGGTGACGATGGGTTCGCCCTGAAGCATCAGGCTCTCGCTATCCACCGTGATCCGCGTCACCCCGAGGCTCCCGGCGCTCGCGGCAAGCCCCGTGAGCAGTGCCGGCGAGGGGCGGGCGCCTTCGAGACCCAAATCGAGGCCCGTTTCGGTCTCCGTGACGGTGGCGCGCGTTTCGCCCTTTGGCCCGGCGAGCGGCGCAAGGGCGGATTTGAGCTTGGCCAGCCGCGCCGCGATCCCCGGCCGGAGCACAGGACAGGCCGCGATGTCGACGATCGCGTGGGAGCGTGCGGCGCGGTAGCCGAAGGCAAGCCCTTGCCCGGCCCTCGCCAGCGCGAAACTCGCACGCCTTCGACTTGCCAGCGGCACCGGGCGCACGGGCTCGACCGGCACATCGAGCCCCCGCGATTTGAGTGCGGCGATCACCTGCTCGCGCTTCCAGTGGAGATAGGCGCCGGCGTTCAAATGCTGGAGCGCGCAGCCGCCGCAGGCGCCGAAATGGGGACAGACCGGCGCCACGCGGTCCGGACTCGGCTCGATGATGGCAATGGGTTCCGCGCGGGTCCCGCCTGGCTCGGCCGAGACCTTCACCAGCTCGCCCGGAAGGGTGAAGGGCACAAACAGCGGTCCGTCAGGGCCCTGCGCCACGCCGTCGCCGTGGGCGCCCAGGCGCTCGATCCTGACCTCAAGTTCCCCCACTTCAAGCCCCATGGCGCGCGCCGATCAGCACTTCCTCATTGCCGCTGCCGCCTAGAATAGGGGAGGGCATCTCCGCGAACACCGTCCAGCCGGGCGCCCCATCGATGAACTTCCGCACCTCCGCCACGGCTTTGACACGAGCGTCGGCATCGCGGACGATGCCGCCTTTGCCCACGGCTTCCCGGCCTGCCTCGAATTGCGGCTTGACGAGTGCCACGAGCCACGCGCCAGGGGCCGCAAGGCGGAGCGCGGCGGGCAGGGCCTTGATGAGGCTGATGAAACTAACATCGGCGACGATCGCGCTGACCGGCTCGTTGATGATCTCGGCATCGAGGCTCCTCGCATCGGTCGCCTCCAGCACCACAACTTTGGCGTCATGGCGAAGCTTCGGGTGCAGCTGGTCGCGGCCGACATCGACGGCAAAGATTCGGGCCGCCCCGCGGGCCAGCAGCACGTCGGTGAAGCCGCCGGTCGAGGCGCCAATATCGAGGGCGATCCGGCCCTTGGGGTCTAGCCCGAAACGATCAAGCGCGGCTGCGAGCTTCAACCCGCCGCGGGAGACGAAGGGAGAGGCCCCCGCGCTGACCGCCAAATTCGAATCAGGCGCGACCATCAGCCCGGGTTTCAAGGCCGTCACGCCGCCCACGCTGACCGAGCCGAGGCGGACGAGGTCCGCGGCGCGGGAGCGCGTGGCCGCGAGGCCCTTATCCACCAATAATCGGTCGAGCCGTTTTTTTTGTAGATGACCATAAGCGCTTCTCATACAATTCCGCCTGCGTTGGGGAATCTCGCGCGCGGATGACGAACCGGGAGCGGACGGCACCGCTAACTATATACTGCGAAGCGCACCGCTCGGCGCGCACTCGCGGAGGTCTCGTGAGCCAGGATCCGACGGCTTACCTCACCGATAAATGTGAAGTCCGAAATCGTGACGTGGCTGGCGGCAAGGCCGTGGTTGCTCGAGAATTCATCGAGCCCGGCGAGGTCATCGCCGTGTGGAGCGGGCGTATCGTGTCCGCCGAGGAGCTCGACGATTTGTCCGCCGAGATCCGCCGTCATACCGTGCAGGTGGAGGAGGGTCTTTACCTCGCCTCGCTCGCTGCCGACGAGCCCCCGGACTACATCAACCACGCTTGCGACCCGAACGCAGGTCTCGCTGGACAGATCACCATCGTCGCGATGCAGGCGATCCGGCCCGGCGAGGAGGTGACCATCGACTATGCGATGTGTG
>Ga0315294_10003197_pt1 | contig 17807 bp, 23 predicted proteins | sample YL17G13_40_MG_FD_203626 | JGI IMG/M metagenome (GOLD analysis project Ga0315294, IMG submission 203626) | Sediment microbial communities from Yellowstone Lake, YNP, Wyoming, USA - YL17G13_40 | ecosystem: Environmental > Aquatic > Freshwater > Lake > Sediment | place: USA: Wyoming | collected... | reverse complement strand
TTAAACCCGATTATCAAATACTTTACGCATTGCTCGAAAGCGGATCGGAATTTCGAGTAGCTGGCAGCATTTTAATACAGGAGAAAACAAATGGCGAAGAAATCACCAACGAGTGACCAAAAAACCCTTGATCTAATCAGGGAAGTCAAAAATAGAAAAGAAGAAATTTCCAAGGCTGAACGACCTAATTGGTTGACCAATTGTTCTTTTAGTTTTGTTGATGGTAATTTGAATGGCGCTGTTAACATTCATGTGGAATCCAACATCAAAAACCTAATTAGTTATGTGGCTTTCCTGTTGGATAAAGAACGGTCTTACAAGGAAGCGGCGACTGTGCTGGCTATTGATTCGCCGCCTACATTTGCCTGGAATGGATTTAGTGTGGGCGATTGGATTGAAGACATTAAAACTAGAATTAGTAAAATCCAAATTGCTTCTAAGAAAAAGAAGCTGGAAGAACTTGAATCTAGACTCAGTGCAATCATTAGTCCAGAATTGCGGGCTCAAATGGAATTAGATGCAATTGCCAGTGAATTGAGCTAACAATTTTTTTGAAAAATGCTATAATCTGAATTCATAAAGGAGCCAAATATGAATTCTATGATTAGAGAACAGCGGTTAGCATTTTTGATAAATGAGATTGGGCTTGAAGATCATGAATCAAAGGATTTGATTTTAACTGCAATGGAAAAAGCTTTCGATGAAGGAATCAAAGTAGCTGAATTACTTGTGGCTCAAGAAATGTCGAAGGCACTAATTGAACCCGCATGGTTGGCAAAATGAAACTAAAATCTGATACACAAGAAATGTATACGCCAGATATTGGCGATGTTCCAGCAAATGAGATTGTAGAGTGTGGCGTATGTGGCGAAAAAATGGATGAAGAACGTAACCATCATGGTCCTCGTGGTTTCGTTCAAGCAATGGCTGGAAGTAAAAGTCGGTTTGATATATTTTCGTGCCCTAATCGAGAGTTAGGTTGGCACAAACAAGCAGTAGTTTTACGCCAAGAGCGAAACAACACTGCTAGTAAACATCTTGCAGATATTCTTGAACAAGAAGCTCAAGCAATTATCGCCACGAAAACGGCTACGACTGCCAAGTTCCAATAAGAAACGCTGAATCCTATAAGACGACCAATTGGTCGTCTTTTTTTATTTCACAAGTGCCTTTTTCCGTGGTATAATTTTTGCCAGAGAGGAACCATAAAAATGTCCATGATTGCTTCAATTATCGATACCGACCTTTACAAGCTTACTATGCAGCAAGCTGTGCTGGAGAAGTATCCCGATGTTCAAACCGTTCACGAATTCACTAGTCGTCGATCCGCTCCTGTTAATGAAGAATTCGTATCCGAACTTCGTCGTCAAATTGATAGCATGGGCGATCTGAAACTAGCCCAATACGAACGGAATTATCTCCAAGATGCTTGCCCGTTTTTTAAACGGAACTATTTGGAATACTTGCAAAACTATCAATTTAAACCCGATCAAGTATCGTTGATTTGGGATTCTTCAAAAGAATTGAATTTGCAAAATCTAAGGATGCCTATTGCTGGTCCTTGGCATGAAACCATTTTGTGGGAAGTGCCGTTGATGGCGGCAATCAGCGAAACCTATTTTCTCACTGTCGATAAGAAGTGGAACTATTTCGGTCAAGAAGAAAAGATTAACCGTAAAGGTTCTGCTCTTTCAATTGCCGGTTGCACATTTGCCGATTTTGGGACTCGACGGCGGCGTTCTTTCCGTTCGCAAGAAACAGTTGTTAAAGAACTAGCCACTCGACAATATAAAGGATTTGTCGGCACTAGCAATGTTTTGTTAGCGATGCGATATGGAGTCAAGCCAATCGGCACAATGGCTCATGAGTGGATCATGGGCGTTAGTGCTTTGGAATCTCTGCAACGTGCTAATTACTATGCATTAAACATTTGGAATGATGTTTATCATGGCGATTTGGGGATTGCTCTGCCCGATACATTTGGCACGGCAGCTTTCTTTGCTGATTTCGATGGAGTTTTGGCTCGTCTATTTGATGGTATTCGTCACGATAGCGGTTGTCCCTTTGATTTCACCGACAAAGTAGTTGCTCATTATAAAAAACTAGGCATCGATCCTCGAACTAAAACCATTGTATTTAGCGATGGTTTAGACGTTAAGCTTTCGATTGAATTGAACAATTATTGCACCGAAATTGGCATTAAATGTTCATTTGGGATCGGCACACACTTGACTAATGATTATGAAAACAGTCCTGCTTTGAATATGGTTATCAAATTGCGAAGTGTTGCTCGTGCTTTGGGATTGCCGTTCACTCAAGTTGTCAAACTAAGTGAAGTAATTACTAAAGCAACTGGAGATGCAGATGCTTTGCGAGTTGCTAAATGGATATATTTTGGTATTCCTCTAGACGCAAAGGTGTAATATGCAAACCTATAAAGAAGATAATGTAGATTTTCATAGATTTGGACGAATTCTGTCTCATGGAAAAGAGACCCTCGGGGTTAGCATTTTTGTTGGCGGAACCCAAGGCAATCTGAATGCTACTCCCCCGATTCCACGCACTGCAATGGAATTTTCGGAAGATGAACAGCGATATGTTGCCGAGCAATGTCGAGCAACGTTTGAAGGCTTGGAAATGTTGCGAGCCAAGCGGGCTCTCCAAGAAAAACCAGAAATTGTTGCGATTCACGATGAAGTCGTTCAAGAATTGAAGGATTGCTTTCCTGCCAACATTTTTGTCAAAGAAATTCCTAACGGTTATTGTAATCGAGCTTGTTGTGTGCATTTGCCGTGGTTAGTTGTAACAACAAATCGTGGTCCAATTACGATTGGTTGGCGAAAACGAGTAATTTCCATTGGGTGGGAATCATCTGAAGTCAAAAAGACAGCGAACGAGTTATTTCCTGATGAAGATGTGACTAAGCTAGACCATTTGATCCATGCTTGGTCGATTGCTGATGCAAAAAAATATATCAATGTAATTTTGGGAAGTTAATATCATGCAAAATTGTCGTGTTGCTACTGCTTACACCAAAGTTCATGTGGGAAATCCCGAAGAAAATTTCAATGAAATTTTGGTCGCTGCTCATCGATTTAACCCCAAGCCTGAAATTTTAATATTTCCCGAATTGTGCATGACTGGATATACTTGTGGTGATTTGTTTAATCAAAGCGTTTTGTTGGAAAACGCTTTGGTGCAAACCCAACGACTCGCACAGTATGTTGGCTACAATCAAATAATTGTTGTTGGATTGCCATTTGCAGTAGGTTCAACGATTTACAATTGTGCTGCGGTATTAAACAACACAAAGATTGTTGGCATCGTTCCTAAGACTTATTTGGCGAATTACAAAGAGTTTTACGAAGCTCGATGGTTCTGCCCGGCACCTCAAGTTAAAGGGTGGACAGTCACGATCCCTGCAATCACTAAGCCTAGATTTCAAAGTGATGGACATATAAAATATAAAGCTTATGAAGTGCCATTTGGCACCGATTTGTTGTTCGTTGGCAAAGATCGTAAAGAAATTCGGGTTGGTATTGAAATTTGCGAAGACCTATGGGCTACAATCCCGCCCAGTTCGTTTCAAGCGGTTGCCGATGCTACTATTTTGCTCAATCTCAGTGCCAGCAATGAAACAGTCGGGAAGTCTGAATATCGTCGGGCACTAGTTCAAAATCAAAGTGCTAGATGTATGGCTTCTTATGTTTATTCTAGTGCTGGTCCTAGTGAATCGACATCTGATTTAGTGTTTGGCGGACATTGCATTATTGCAGAAAACGGTTGGGTCGCCACTGAAACAGAACGTTTTAAAATGCAAGATCAATTGATTGCTGAAATTGATCTCGAAAAGATGATTAATGAACGTCGTCGCACTCCAACCTTCAGTGATAGCCGAAGAGTATTGGGTCATCAAATTTTCAGAGAAGTAGAAGTAATTGTGGAATACGATGAAAGGGTCCAAAATGACCAGTAAATATCCATTTGTTCCGAGCAATTCTGACACGTTGCACAGTCGTTGTAAAGATATTTTTGATATTCAGGTCTGTGCCATAGCCAAGCGTATGACACGGGTTCGTGGCGGACGTTTTGTCATTGGTGTTTCGGGTGGACTTGATTCAACGTTAGCTTTGATGGTTGCCGTCAAAGCTTGTGACATGTTGGGATTGCCACGCACTAGCATTGATGCTGTTACCATGCCCGGTTTCGGCACCAGTAATCATACCTTGGATAATGCCAACCAATTGATGAATTGTTTGGGCGTAACCAAAACTACAATCTCGATTGAGTCGTTGTGTTTTGAGACGTTTCAACAAATCGGACACAATCCGTTTGGCATTGAAATTTGCTCGTGGGCGACTAGCACTGGTGTCCCTGGCTGGCCGATGGATAATTTGTCGCTCTTTAAGAAAAAGTTGGGTGAATTGCCTGCTGGTTCGCAAGACGTTGTATTTGAAAACGTCCAAGCTCGCATTCGAACCATGTTGCTTATGAGTCGTGGTTTTGTGCTTGGCACTGGTGATATGTCTGAACTTGCCATTGGGTTTTGCACCTACAATGGCGACCACATGAGCATGTATAATGTTAATTGCTCCGTGCCCAAAACTTTGGTCAAGTTTTTGGTGAATTATTTGGCTGATGAAGCTGACAATGAGTCGCTATCGAGCATGAACCGTGGTAGAATTCTACGGTCGATTGTCGAAACAGAAATCAGCCCAGAATTGTTACCTTTAGGCAAAGATGGAGAAATCATTCATTCGACTGAGAGCATCGTTGGTCCCTATTCGTTGATTGACTTCTTTTTATTCCACATGATTCGCAATAGTTTTGCTCCAAGAAAGATTTTGGCACTTGCTGCTGAAGCATTTGCCGATGAATACCAACCGGAGCAAATCAAAACTTGGCTGGCGGATTTTCTTAAACGATTTTTTACCAATCAATTTAAACGAAATTGTGTTCCTGATGGACCCAAAATTGGTTCGGTCAGCTTGTCCCCTCGGGGAGATTGGCGTATGCCAAGTGATGCTGAAGTTGATCTTTGGATTAAGGACTTAGATTAATGTCTCAACAAGATCGTCCTCCGATTGGTTGCTTGTTTGTCATCGGCTGCATCTGTGCTGGTTATTTACTGCCAATCGTCATTATCATTTGGCCATTCAGTGAAAGTTTTGAATCGGCGTTTAGAAGCGCATGGCTCAGTCCAACATGTTGGATTTTGGTGACTATTTTTTGGGTCATTGTGTGGAACATCGCAACGAAAGCTCTAAAATCATGAATGCCGATGTATTTTTTACGATGGGATCGACGCACAAAATCTGTCAAGATTATGCGGTGAGTCATAGTGATGAGAAATTTCCGTTTGCCATTTTGTCTGATGGTTGTTCTTCAGCAATTGACACCGATTTCGGCTCTCGATTGTTGGTCAAAGCCACCCAGCCAGATATTTACCAATACAATTGGGATTACGATTTGCTTCTTTACAATGCCATTAAGAATGCTCATACCTTTTGTCGAACGTTATCATTAGCCGATGAATCGCTTTGCGCAACTTTGATGATTGCTAAACTAGAAGATAATTTTTTTCGTATCTTGTGTGCTGGTGACGGTTATATTGCCGCCAAAAGACCAAATGGGACAATTGATGTTTATGAGTTTGCGTTTGAACAAGGCGCTCCATATTACCTTCGATATGAATTGAATCCAGAAATCAAGAATGGTTATTTTGAAAAATTTGGCGACAAAACTGAAGTGCTGTGCAATCAAACGTCATATACAATTAATGCTAATGGTGTAATTTCGGCAAAGAAGATTACAGCTTGCAATGTAACTAAAAGCAATATCCATTTTGAAGTTGCATTCCCCATCGCTGAGTTTGAAGCTGTAGCCATTATGTCTGATGGCGTTGGTTCGTTTGTCAAACAAACGAACACATTGACGACCAAAAATAATGCTCTAGTGCCTGCCGAAGAAATTATCAAAGAATTGATGGCTTTCAAGAGCTATGCAGGTGGCTTTGTTCAGCGACGATGCCAAAAAGCGTTCAAAAAATTCAAAGATCAAGGCATGCAAAATTGCGATGATGTATCTATTGCGGTGATTTCCAATGCGGAATAAACGAAGAAAAGTTGCGATTTTAGGTCTGGCTGCCAATCCTATTCACAATGGGCATATCGCCATTGCGAATGAAGTGGCTAAGCATTTCGATTTGGTTTGGATTGTGCCTTGTTATAAGCATATGTTCGCCAAAAATATGGCAGATGCCGAACATCGTTATCAAATGTGTTTATTGGCGACCAAAGGTTCTGCTAAAAATGTGTTTGTTTCTAAATTTGAAATAGAACAAAAATTAGAATGTTCCACCTACGATTTCTTGAAGCTTCTTCAAAAAGCTAGTCCTGATTTTGATTTTGCATTTATTATCGGCCAAGATAATTCCGATAATATTGAAAAATGGAAGCACCACAACGAATTGATCTCTGAATTTACTTTTGTGGTGGTTCCTCGACAAGGTATGACGCCCACAGACGCTTGGTATCGCAAAACACCACATGTTTTTTTGGAAGAATTTAAGCCGCCCGACGTTTCTTCAACAATGATCCGCAATGACATTCAATCATCTGTCAATTTTCTCCATCCAGATGTTGTGAATTACATTCAGGAGTATAAATTATATGCCTAAATATACAGTAAAAGGCGTCGGGCCGATTGATTTGACTCAAAAAGATTTCATTGCCGATGGTGGCGAAGGAGATGTTTTCGGCAAAGGCAGCATGGCATACAAAATTTACAAAGATGCCAATAAAATGCTCCCGGTGGCTAAAATCCAAGAATTGTCCGTGTTGACCCATCCCAATATCATCAAGCCACAACAAATCCTTTTAAATAAAGGCAATAAGCCTATTGGTTATTCAATGAAGTTGGTTAATGGGTCAGCCCTATGCCAGCTTTTTAACAAAGCTTTTCGACAACGAAATAACATTGATAACGATCAAATTCTTAAGTTGGTGAAGTATTTTCACTCCATGATTGAATCTATTCACCAAAAAGGGATTTTGGTGGTCGATCTTAATGAAATGAACTTCTTGGTGAATTCTACATTTGATGAGCTTTATGCTATCGATGTAAATAGTTATCAAACGCCAAGTTTTCCCGCAACTGTTATTATGGATTCGGTGCGAGATCGTCATTGCAATAGCCGTTTTAGTAAAGAAACCGATTGGTTTTCTTGGGGTATTCTCACATTCCAAATGTTGATTGGGATTCATCCATATAAAGGTGGGCACCCTAGCACACAAGGAATTCCCCGAGATGAATGGTTAAATCATCGAATGCTGAAAAACATTTCCGCATTCAATAAAGATACTTCGTTGCCCAAAGTTTGCTGCCCATTCGATGTAATTCCTCCAGCTTTGAGACAGTGGTATAAGGCTGTTTTTGAAGATGGAAAACGAGTCGATCCACCTGTTGATTTTCAAAATATCGCTCAAATTATCGCTACTATCAAACAAGTGGCGGGAAGCAATCTGTTTGATATGATGCTTGTTGAAAAATTTGAATCAGATATTTTGGGGTTCTACGCTTATGAGGGGGATCGACTTGTCTTGACTGACAAAGAAGTCCATGTAAACGGCAGAAGTTACCCCGTGCCCTCTAACAATTGTCGATTTACTTTCACCCCAAAATTGATGCGACCAATTGCTGTTTATCTGGAAGGGCAAAGCGTAAGAGTTTTTGATATCTTTAATCAAAAGCAATTGCCTTTTAATTGCAATGCTGGAGCTATTACGCAATGCGACAATAGGATTTACATCCAAAATGGCATGAGCATTTTGGAATTGGAATTCATGGAATCAAATAACGTCATTCAGTGTTTCACTGATTTGGTTACAGATGTATTGGATATGCCTAATGCCACTAAGGTATTAGACGGCGTTATTCTTCAAAATATTATGGGAAGATTCTACGTATCCATCTTTCCAACTGTCGGGCGATGTCGCCAAATGGCGTTTCCTTGTTTGGATAATTACAAAATCATTGACGCCAAGTTCGAGAAGAATGTTTTGGTAATCGTGGCTGCTCGCCGAACGGGCGAATATGATCGATTTGTATTCCGCTACGCCGCAGATCACCAAACACATGACATGCGTAAAGTCGAAAACATTGTGTATTCTGGCATCAACTTCACCGTCAATGATGCTGGTGTTTGCACATTGTTGAATGAAGAAGAGAAGCTAGAAGCTTTCTCCAATAAAAAGGATGCTGGCACCGTCAAAATTCTTGACGATCCAGCCATTGAAAGCGACATGCAATTGCATCACGAAGGAACAAAAATTCTTTTCATTCGTGGTAAAAATTTACATAGCATCTCAATGCGAAAGTAAATTAGTAATTCATCCATAACATTTCAACTTTGATGCTTTTCGTCTTTTGTTGTGACGAATTATTGGCGACCTTCTTTTTTACACATCGCCAATCTTTGTAAAGACGTTTATATAACGTTGATGGATAACCACTAAGGATAGCTTTGCCTTTAAAGTTAAGCAAAGCGTTTGCTAAGTCAATGTGGTCGTCTGTAGTCATTTCCATCTCATAGACTTCCTTGCTAGTCCTTGTTTCTGGGACATAAGGTGGATCGCAATAACACAAAGCATTTTCATAACTGAATGCTTTGATTACTTGGATGGCTGGTTTTGAGAAAATAAATACATTTTGCAATCGGTCAGAAATGCTTGGCAATTGATCGAGAATAGTTTCCCAGGCGTTTACATCTCCTGGTTGTCCACCTCGTTCACGTTCCGACCATGCGAAGTTGGTTTTCATTCCGCCTCGGCTCATTCTTCGCACAATAAAATCAGTAATAGCTCGGTCGAAATCACTTTCAAACTGATTTGCAGTTAATGTTTTCAATTCTCGATTGAAAACACGTTCTGAATATATTGTGTTTTTTAATTTTTTGATAAATACTTCGGGTTCATCTCTTAAACATTTAAGAATAGCTATAACGCCTTTATCAAGATCATTGAGAACTTCTTTTGCGACAGGCTCTCTAGCTTTGGGTCGTGCCTTGTTTAATAAAACGCTGGCTGCCCCTGAAAAGGGTTCGATGTAATCATATTGATCGAAATCTTTTGGAAAGTTGTCGATAACCCATTGGCTTAAATAAAATTTTCCGCCGTGGCATTTAAATGGAGGTCTTAATTTCATGTTCTCTCTTATTTATTGGAGTATTACAAAACGAGCAATCTAAATCGTAGTCTCCATACCCCTCTTCATCGCCGGCCCAATACCATGCCTTTGCGGCCCAACCATTTGGGTCTTCACTCATAGCCAATTCTCTACATTCTACGCAACTGGCAGACACAATTTTGTCTTCTACATCTGTGCCTTTTATATACCAAAAACATGGTTTTTGAATTTTCATTTTAAATCCTTATATACATAATAGTAAAGGTTATTAAATATGCAAAAAATGTCTAAAGAGTCAATTCTAGCAATGGTCAAAAACGATCCAAAAGCCATCCAATTCTTGAACGAAATTCAAAATTGGGATAATGTTAGCTTTGATCCCTTAAATAAGACAATTTGCGTTAAAATCAGCAATTATTATGGGGTTAGAACGGTATCATTTGCCATTTCGATCCCGTCCCCACAATTTAAATTCCAATTTTAGAAAAATAGCCTCGGGTACCCAGACATTCATTCGCTTCTGCAATTCGCTTCAATGCTAATACATAAGTCGCAGTTCGCAGAGGAATATTAAGTTCTATATGCCGATCCATAACTTTAGTGGTTGCGGTTTCCATTTTCTTTTTAAGCATATCGTTGACCTTATCTCGGTCCCATTCTTCACCATGCTTGTTTTGTAACCATTCAAAATAAGAAACAGCCACACCGCCAGAATTCGCCAAGATGTCTGGCACTATTGGAATATTTTTATCATTCAAAATCATATCTGCTTCATTAGTGATGGGACCATTAGCTAATTCGAAAATCATACTAGCTTTGATGTTGCCAGCATTGAGTTTTGTGATGACATTTTCCATTGCTGCTGGCACAAGAATATCAACATCTAATGCTAGAAGTTCTTCGTTGCTAATTTTATCCCCATCATGTCCCCATTCATTCTCACAAGTTACATCAATGCTTTTTTTACATTGGGCAACGTCAAGCCCATTAGAGTTATAAATGCCGCCATTTTTATTGGACAAAGCTACAATTTGAATTGAGGGCGTTTGCGAACATCGTTCGGCAAACCAATAACCGACATTGCCGAAGCCTTGAATTGCAATTCGTAAAGGGCGACCAGACGGCAATTTGAAATATTTGCTTAAACCATTCATTTTAAGAAGTGTTTCTAATACAAAATATCCACCATAGCCCGTGGCACTATTTCTACCGTCAATTCCGCCTAGAGATACAGGCTTGCCAGTAATGATGGCTCGTGGATTGCCGCCCTTTATTTTTCTATATTCTGAATACATCCAGCCCATAACTCGATCATTTGTTCCCATATCAGGAGCCGGAATATCTGTATCAGGTCCAATAAAATCACAAAAAGCACTCATATAAGCACGACTTAATCGTTCTAATTCTCTGTGCGAAAGTGTATTTGGATCAATTGCAACTCCACCTTTAGCGCCACCATATGGGATTTTGACTGCTGCACATTTAAAGGTCATCCAAAAAGCCAATGCTTCAACATGATCCCGATCAACATTTGGGTGAAAACGAATGCCGCCTTTAGTCGGTCCCAAGGTAGAGTCATATTGACATCGATAAGCGTTATACATGCGAAGGGTGCCATCGTCATGTCGCATGGGGAGAGCAACTTGCAATGTCTTATTTGGATATTGAAGTCGTAATTGTGATTCTGAATTTATATTGGCAAATTTAAAAGCTGCATCTAATTGCTTTTGAGCTTCTTCTAGCATATTTCTACTTCTTTAAAAGAGGGATGCTATTCCTTAGCCAGTTGATGAAATCCTTTGGTTTTTTAAAGCCAGATGTTTCAGCTATAACAGATTCGTTGGCATTGACTATTTTATAAGTTGGCATGCCCCTAATAGCATATTTGGCAGCTATGGCTTTTTCTTTATCTACATTGACTTCGTAAACAACAAAATTAGCCATTTCTTTGATAACATCGGCATCTTTAAATGTAGTTTTTTTCATATCTTGGCAATAATGGCACCAATCGGCACTGAAAATTAATAAAACTGGTGTGTCACTAAGTTTGGATGCAGATAAAGCCTCTTGATAAGTCGTTGGAGGCGCAGAAGGTTTGGTTTGTGGTGCCGAAGGTGAAACTTCTGCATTTTTGTTAGATGGGGGATTTGCATTTTTTTTATCCCAATCGTTCCAATTTTGCTGCTGTTGTGACTCATTCACACTAGCAGAGGCATGTGTTTTAAAATAGTAAGCTGCTGCGGTGCTGCCCACTAAAATTAAAATTACTATCAATAGACTATTCTTGTTCATTTTTAGACTCCTTCAGTAATAAATAAGCAAGTTTGATATAATATGTAGTGCTTGTAAAATCATAAAAATGAAGGCGATTGCCTAAATAATAAAAATGAAGGCGATTGCCTAAATAATAGTAATCTCATTAAGGAAGAATCATATGAAAACATTTAATAAATTCGTTGAAGAAATGGGTTTCCAAAATAAACTTGTTGAAACCGCAACATTGATGGTAGAAAAAGGTGTAGAACCCGCTCAGTTTTTACAAACATGGTATGAAAACAACGAGCCAGAATTATTTTTAATTTTGAATGAAGTTGGTTTTTGGAAAAACGTTTGGAATGGCGTTCAAAAGGGTGCCCAAGAATTTTCCGCTAATCGTGCTTTCGATACGGCTATTCAGTCGTTAACGTCTTTGACCCAACACATGCAAAATAGCCCACAAGCTGCAAAATATGCACGAGTTGTAGACAACATCAATAGAATCAATAAAAGTCTTGGTATTTTGAAGCACCAAGCTATCAATGGTCAAAGTAACATGAATCAGCCGCAACAAGGCAATCAACCTCAAGCCCAACAGCCTCAGCAAACACAGCAACCTGATCCTTTTCAAAGAGGTTTACAACAGCAAGCTCAGCAACAAAGAATGGGTTTCCCAGCTAGTATGTAATTCGACAACAAATATAAAAGGTCGGGATATCCGGCCTTTTTTATTGTACAGAGCTAAATACTTTATGATAGAATTTAAAAAATGGTTCTTAGAAAACATGTGGGGCGATACTCCATGTAAAACTCGCAAGCCTTCCGATGGTTGGACGCTCAATGGAAGTCCAGCAACCGTTGGTCCGCAACAAGGGCAAGGAGTTCAGCAACCCGCAGCAAGTCCCAAAATGATGAGAAAGATGAAAAAGAAATGAATTTTTGTGATTGGTATCAATTACAAGAAAGTTCTCTTGAAGACTTGTATACAAGTAGTGTTGATGCGTTTCCAAAAACAACTAAGCGTCAATATGCTACAAATACTATCAAGATTGCTAAATTGGATTGGACTCCTTATACAGGTTTAAAAACACTCTTCGTGCGTGCTTTGGCACAAAATGAAGGTCGTGAATATAATCCCGTTATTCTTTTTAAGAATGTTCAATATACAGAAGATGGCGTTGCTTTAACCATTGATGACAAAATCTATAAGTTAAAACCCTTATCGTTCGAGAATAACGATGTCTTGTTGAGATGCCAGTGTCAAGATTTTCAGTGGCGATTTAATTACTTCGATCATTTAGATCAATCGCTATATGGGAAAAAACGCAAGAAATATGAAGCTCTCTATCATCCTGATTCGGCTAATCCTCAAAAAATGCCGGGTATGTGCAAACACCTAATGAAGATGGTAAAAGCACTACAAGAATCAAAAATTTTACGTTAAAATTTTTTCCAACCTGTCATATATACATTGTTCTCTTTGAAAAACAACAAGAGACTTTGATATCGATCAAAGTCTCTTGCTGCTAGAAAGGTCAGTACGATCTTTGAAAAAGCTAGTTTTTCAATTTCTCCCAAAAAGACCCATACTCGTAGTGTGGGTCTTTTTATTTTAATTAGGCTCCGTGCCCTTGTGTTACAACCATCCAGAAAACATTCTTTCCAGATGCAGCGGTAATAACAAACGAAGCAAAGTTTCCATTGCCGTCATCTGTCAAAGTAGTAACCTGTGCTGGTGTTGTGCTGGCTTCTGCCAATGTCAAAATGACGGCATACTTGCCAGCACTTGTGGCACCACTGCCCGGTAAAGCTGTTGGGAATGTAACTGTCAAGGTTGTACCTGACAAGTCAGCAAAACCACTAGCGACAACGTGTGGGCTCAAAAGAGGAACATATTGGTCACGACCATTATGTGGTCCTTTGTTATTGTAAGCGGCTCCTTTGCCTACTCCTGTTACTGATGTAGCTCCCATTTTTTTCTCCTTAATGAAAATGTATAGGTATTGTTCTCTGAATTATCTAGGAGACAATATCTTTTTATATATGCTGAACGGAAAAATTTTTCACCTATTTTCTTGTTTACAATCGGAAAAAATCTATTCCAATGGTAAATACAACATGACACATATAATCAACCCATCCATTTCAGATCGCCAAATACAAGTTATAAAAGGCACCATTTTGGGGGGTTCTTCTATTGTCAAACCATCTGGTGGCAAAAATTGTTATTTGTCAATGCGATCTAAAAATGGAAAATGGTTAGATTTTAAAGCTGGCGAATTAGGAGCTTATTCCTCACAAGCTCCATTTACCATTGAAAAAACCAATAGATGGCATTCGCTTTGTTACCCTATTTTTTGTGATTTAAGAGAAAAATTTTATGATGGCAAAAAAAGAAAATTGACCATTGAAATTCTTGATGAACTACGATTAAAAGATGTAGCTTTTATGATATGGTATGGTGATGTTGGTAATTACCATAAAAACATGGTAACGTTTAATACCAACATTTGGGGTAAAAAAGGCACTGAAGCCACAGCAGCTTATTTTGCCACATTAGGATACAAGTCTACTATCGTCAAAGAAAGAAAAAGTTATCGAGTTAGACTTGATGTCGATTCTTCTAAATCGCTCATTGAAATGATAGAGCCGCATTTGCCATTTAGTCGCTAAAAACGGTACACCAATAAACATCTCCAGTGTCTGAGGTGGCAATCCCAAATCCAACATTATTGAAATTTTTGTTGAGAATATTGAGCCGATGACCATGTGAATCCATCCAAGCATTGGTAACCATTGTGGGACTATCTTGCCCATAAGCTATGTTTTCACCACAAGTATTCCAATTCCTATATTTTGTCAATCGATCTCCTACTTCATGCATATCACGAATATTTTCCTCGTGGCTCATTGAATTGTGCAAAGCCATCCATTCAGCATGAGCTTGGGCACACCCATCTAAATCCACATGCATGGTCAATGGCTTTATATTCTTCGTCTCTCTAGCAGCATTGTGTAAATCTAAAAGATCGACTTTATCGATCCCACTTAATTCGAATCCCCACGATTCTTCTTTAAGCGTATGATGCACAATTAAAGGCGTTCCAGCACTGCAAACAGCAATGATTGTCAATGTGTAGAGACATTTTTTCATGAAATATCTAGTTGGATACGATTGTTTTCTCGGTTGACATCTGGCTCGTCGAATTGTAAAATTGCGGCATGGACACTTTAGATAAGCGGAATATAATTGATTATTTCAAGTATTGGTCTGTAGATGCAATACGTGCAAATTTAGACACAAAAAGGCACAATTTTTCCGTGCTTATTTCGAATGAATTTCACGATTTCAACATTGGGTCTGTGATTCGAAATGCCAACGCTTTTTTGGCTAAAGAAGTCATTATTTATGGGCGTAAACAATTTGATAAACGTGGCACAGTCGGCACACATATTTACGAAAATTTGAAGCACATTCGAGAAGTGGAAAATTTAAACTTCCCAAATTCGATAGTTATTGGCATCGATAATATCGAAAATGCTTTGCCTATTGATGATATGGTTTGGCCGAAAGAACATGTGATTTTAGCTTTCGGACAAGAGCAAATCGGGCTTCCAGACGAAATTAAGGCTATTTGTCATAATTTTGTTTATATCAAACAATTTGGCTCTGTACGTAGCTTAAACGTGGGTTGTGCTGCGGCTATTGCAATGTATGATTATTGCTCTAAAATGATCCGCTAAGTAATAAATACTACATGAATTTCAAACAATGGCTAGAAGAATATGAAGTCCCTGATGAGTCAATCATGGACCGCATCAGAAATACACCACTAAGATGTGATAACCCGCCACATTTGTATTATGACTATTTCACTTTTAGAATGCCGCTTGGTAATACACAGCATTTTCTTATCAAAAGAAATAGTGTCGTTGGGCTAAAAGCAGCCCCTGGCTCTTTGAACAGCCGTTGCTTTAATTTGGTCCATAATAATAAATGCAATGAATTACACAAATTGTTGTTATTCGTTAAAAACAACAACAACACTAGAATACGTCAACAGCTAGTCGGTTATAAAAACGATTAACGTGTTGATGGGTCTTCATTCAAAAGTTTTGTAACTTCATCAGGGTATGTGCAACTAGTAATAGATGTAATAACAGCATCTTTATACACAACATTGCTAATACATGTTTGTTCTGGACTGCACCATAATTGCCCGCTGCTCTCACATTCAGTTCTTTGCTGCACTATCGTTTGAATAGTTACCGTTGAAGGATCATTTAATATGGCAATTGAATCTCCTTCTAATACTAAACCGCCATTAGCAGTATAGTTATAGGCAAAAAACCCAGCACCCAAAGCACCAGCAAGAACCAAGCCTCCAGAAGCATCATATAGATAATTAGCTAATTTAATGTTTTCAACGGCACTTCCGCTTAGCGTCAATCCACCATTGCCAGAAACCCCATAAAAGCTTGATTTTACAGTGGCAGAACCACCAAGCGTTACACCACCTATACTTGTCCAATTATTGGTCATTAAGCCAGCAATTGTAACAGCATTGGATAAGTCACTACTAAAAGATATAACATCATCAATATCATAACCATTTACATCAACATAACTTGAAGGATTTAATGCGTGAAATTCTACAATTAAACAGTCTGGGTTGGTTACACGAAATTCTACATGCCAAGGTGTTGGATATACAGTGCCCAAAACATCATTCATAATAACAGAAACTGTATCGCCATTAGTACGACCATCTAGAAGAAAATAATTATCTAAAACTTTAGTTCCTGTTGCATCGACAATATCGATAAAACTAAATCTATTTGGATTTCCATGCGATGTATCAGGTCTGGGTCTGTGCGTCATCACGATGCGAATAGGATTCTTGACCATCGGCACGAGATAACCCTTAGATGCTTTGACAAGATATTTTGCAACATCTTGTCCTTGGGTAGGAGGCACAGAATTTCCGCCTATGTTGTAATTATGGATAATTTCAGCTTCAACTTCTCCTTGACGAGAAGCTGGTTGTGCGACCGCAGCCAATCCATTTACTTGGAATTTATAAAGTCCAGCAGTATTGTCAACATATGTTATTTGTTTGGTTATTAGCTGAATGTTGCTTTGACCCCTAGTATACACAGCTTCTGCACTAACAGGATCAGCAGGATCATGCCAAATTGGTGAAAGCTGATATGAGCCACTTTCACCAATAGTATATGGCATATAAGCAGCAATCGCACCAGAACCAGATGTTGTAATGTTCACTTTATTGGCATCAAGCGTAGTGTTTGCCGTATGCAAAGTCAATGTTGTTCCAGTTAACGCTTTTGCATAATAAGTAGTATCGTAATCCAAAGGAGAAGGTAAGTTTCCTATGTAACGCACAAACTTCAACGCTGTGCCAGTAGTCAAACCATGAAATTTAGCAGTGGTAATTACATCTGAGGACAGATCAATACTGCTAACTGTAAAACATGGCCATCCATGTTTTCTGATATTTGGGTTAAGAGCAATCAGTAAATTGCCGCCCCCAAGATCTCCCACTAAAGTTCCTGCGGCCCCAGTTATGTTTATATTTCCATTTCCAGTATCATGTTTAATCATGAGTGTCAACCCACGATTTGAATCCATGCCATTGGTGTATCGGCTGTCGCCTTGTAAATAAGCTCCTTGGAATGGAGTATTTCCTAGATCATTTATTCCAGCGTTTTTCAAATGAGCAAGAAAATATGGCCATTGAACGCCAAACCAATTATCTCCATCTTGTTCGCCTGGACCCGGTGATGAACCCCAATAATCATATGTGCCATTTTCCCGATACAATCTATTGGTGGTATCAGAATCAATGATTGTCAACCATTGTGTGAGTTGTGTCGCATCTCCAGTAAATTCATATGTTGTTCCAGCCATAGATAAATTTGGAATGCCCTCATAATACATGGGTCCACTGTTATCTTTAATAAATTGAATGTAACCATTATCATGAGAAAGATCATACCAAATCTGAGACCAATTAGCATACCAATTTGGGCCAGCAACCGAATCTCCTAATGTTCCACTTATAACAGTGTGTATCCCAGTTCCTATAGTGGAATATGTGATAAACGTATTTAAATTGTCGATACAATCTTGACGTGCATTAAATGCATATAATTTAAATCTTAAATTCGGAGTATTTGCAGACACATTCATCCAATAATAAGTTCCAACAACAAGCGGTGCAGGCAAAGTTCCATTTGTTGTGAATCTTACTAATGTTGGAGTCGTCCATTTAGTTTTGGTTCGACTAAAATTATATGCAGAAGCAGAAGTTGTCCAATTGACAGAGTTCGCCGACCAGATACCA
>Ga0315294_10003196_pt1 | contig 17807 bp, 11 predicted proteins | sample YL17G13_40_MG_FD_203626 | JGI IMG/M metagenome (GOLD analysis project Ga0315294, IMG submission 203626) | Sediment microbial communities from Yellowstone Lake, YNP, Wyoming, USA - YL17G13_40 | ecosystem: Environmental > Aquatic > Freshwater > Lake > Sediment | place: USA: Wyoming | collected... | reverse complement strand
CCCTGTAGGCACTCAGATCGAACTCGGCGGATCGCCAGCCAGAGTCCCACACCTCGCGGCCGCAATCAGACTCACCCCAGTCTGTGTTCCCAAACCGACCTACTGACTGGCCGTTGACGTCCACCTGAAAAAAGTCATAGTCAATCAAGTCGTAACTAAAGATGCGATATTTCAATGAGAGCGTAGGGCTGATAGTCTGTGGCACCTGGAAGGACTGCTTGATCCAGGCTTCCCCTACCGGCACACCCCCCTCACACTTGTAGTTGCGGCTGCCAAGCACAGCGTAGCATCGGCCCTCCTCACACCCGGTCGCTTGAGCCAGTTCGCCCCCCGTTTGCCAACACTCGAGTTTGTGCTCAAAACCACCATTTTCGCCGTCGCACACCACCACCGGCGTTGACTCTGACGTGGACGAAATCAGACGCCATACGGCCATTCCCGCTACTACACTCAAAGCGACAACAATGACCCCGGCCAGCACCGCCAGACCCACTTTCAAGCGGCGATCCCGTGCATCCCACCAGTTCTGCACCCTGACAGCAGCCCGGACCAGCCCCCCTCGCTCCCACCGGTCCATGCAGACCTGCGCCCGTGCCAGGCGGCGCGCCGCCCTGCGGTTGTACAGATCAACCTTCAAGATCTCCTGATACACCTTGATCGCGCCTCGATAATCGCACGCTCGTGCATATTGAGAAGCCTGCTCAAAGAGTCGCCTCACATTCAATTCTTTCTCTACTTCCCTCAGCCGCTCCGCCACGTCTCGGTAGCCGGAATTACGGTCATGGGCCTTCTGCAGATTCTCCCTGGCCTGCTCCAGGTCCGCTTTTGTCAGTTGAGCCATCCCCACTGCCAGTTGAGCCGTCCCTGCAGCGTACCACTCAGCGAGCTGCTGCTCCGTTCTCGCCTCAGCCTGTTTCCTCGTGGCATACCTCAATTCCTCCATCACGTCCAGGTGGGGCGGTGCCAACTGCTCAATCTCTTCAAGACAGCCAATCACCTTTGCCCACTCTCCGCGTTCCTTGTGATGCCGGGCCTGCGCGAACAACTGGTCTGCTCGTACATACTGGCGTGCCTCCCCCAGCCGCTCGTCCACGTCTTCAAACTCCGGATCCTGCCCAGACACCTCCCCCAACGCTTCAATCGCCCGCGCCCACTGGCGCGTGCGAAAGTACCCCATCCCGGTCTGGTATTGAACCATCAGATCGCGCCGGCTTCTCTCCCGCCGCAACGCTTCTGTCGCCCGCTCCAGTTGCGCACGGGCTTGCCCCCCTTCATAGTCCGGATCGTGGCTGACTACCTGTGCCAGGAATTGTTGCGCATCCTCGCAGTTCTCTTCCTTCAGGCATTGGATACCCTGATCGTACAGGCGCTTTACCTCTTGTTGCTCACGGGCCTTACGTAAGCCCTCCCGCACCCGCCCATCGTCTGGTTCCAGCACATCGGCCTGTTCCAACGCCGCGACGGCTGCCTCCCATCGCTTTCCTTTCAGATGTGCCTCTCCTTGCTCGAGCAATGACCTGAACCTACGCTGACGTTCCCTCCTGACGGTAATATCCTCCAGTGCCTGAAGCGCTTCGCGCATGTCGGCCGCGGACTGATAGCGCTGCCCACGCTTCTTGGCCAACGCTCGCAACACCACCCGCTCCAGTGCCTCGGGAATGTCCGGCCTGAGCTCCCGGGGTGGCTTGGGCGACACATACATGTGTGCCCAGAACACCTCCTGGACCTCGCCACTGAACGGCACCTGACCCGTGAGCAGTTGGTAGAGCACAATGCCCAGGGAGTACAGGTCGGAGCACAGGTCAACGCCAATAGCCGAGTCCAATTGCTCGGGGGACATGTAGTAGAGCGTGCCGTAGATCCCTGACCCCGTCGAGGCTTCCATTTCGGTGGCGGGTGCCTTGGCGACGTCAACGGCCGGGGCCCCGGCGATGTCAATGGGGAGTGCCTTGGCGATGTCAATGGTGGGTGCTCTGGCGATGCCAAAATCGCTCAACTTGGGTATGTCCCGGCCCTCCCCTCCATCAAACAAGAGGACATTGCCAGGCTTGACGTCGCGGTGCACCACTCCCAGCCGGTGCACCGCCTCCAGGCCGCTGCAAATGCCTACTGCCAGGTGAACGACTTCGTCCACCGGCAGTCCCCCAGGAGACCGCTCCAGCCGGTCGGCCAGGCTCCCTTTCTCCGCGAACTCGGTGAAGATATAGTGTAGCCCGCTCTCCTCATCGTGCTTTAGATCGTAGACCGCCACCACGTTGGGGTGGGTGAGCCGGGCCACGATGTTCGCTTCGCACAGGAACCGCTGAAGCGTGCCCTCGTCCTCGACCAACTCTGGCTTCAGTTGCTTGATCGCCACCACCTTGGGTAGCTTCGGGTGCTGGGCTTTGTACACGTAGGCCCAACCGCCTTCACCCACGAACTCGAGCACGCGGTAGCCAAACAGCGTCGTACCCGGTGCAGAAGTGCCAGTATTTCGGGGGGCTTCTCCACTTCCAGCAGTACCCATAGTCTCAGCCGGCATCGCACTCCTCTCACTTCAGATGGTACTTGTATCCGCTTGACAACCCACTATTTCTGTGTATAATATACATTAAAATTACGCTATTCATACACAGGAGAGAGAGATGACGTCCCGAACACGCTATAATCTTGAGATCTCTACGGAAAGTTACAAGAATCTGCAGAACATTGCCGCGCGAGAAGGAACAAGTATCGCCGACCTGCTGCGCAGAGCGACGAAGCTATTACTGTTCGTTCGTTCCATCAAGGAAGACCCTAACGCTCGCCTCCTAGTCGAACGCAATGGCGAGACTCAAGAGATCGTCTTGGATTTTATATAATATGGCAACTCCCCTTGGCGTTGCCCTTGGCTTCTTCTTTAGAGAATCACAAGGTGACTGGCCCATTCGGCTTCTCGAATGAAAACGAGATTGCCACTCGCGGACAATCTTGATTGCACCACATTCTGATCTTAAAGTCAACAACGTGACCTGACATTCAGTCGTGAATCACTATGGGGACTGCCTATCCAGCCAGCGAGCACCCGCAACTCATCGAATATCCACGTCATCAACGTACGTCCACGTGTTCCACCACTCATGCGTCGAGTTGACATTGTAGAGAGTCACTTCTATTGTCTCCCCCCTGTAGGTGCTCAAGTTGAACTCGGCGAATCGCCAGCCGGAGTCCCACACCCCGCGGTCGCAGTTGGACTCACCCCAGTCTGTGTTCCCAAACCGGCTCACTGACTGGCCGTTGACGTCCACCTGGAAAAAGTCATAGTCAATCAAGTCGTAACTGAAGATGCGGTATTTCAATGAGAGCGTAGGGCTGATGGTCTGTGGCACCTGGAAGGACTGTTTGATCCAGGCTTCCCCTACCGGCACCCCCCCCTCACACTTGTAGTCGCGGCTGCCGAGGATAGCATAGCATTGGCCCTCCTCGCACCTGGCCGATTGAGCCAGTTCGCCCCCGGATTGCCAACACTCAAGTTTACGCTCAAAGTCACCATTCTCGCCATTGCACGGCGGCACTCGCGCTAGAAGTCTTACAGCCGCGATCACACCCGCAGTGACGACAATCATCACGAATAGGATTGCCAGCACTGCCTTCACGCGGCGATCCCGTACATCCCACCAGTTCTGCACCTTGACAGCGGCCCGGACGACCCCCCCTCGCTCCCACCGGGCCGAGCAGCCCTGCGCCCGCGCCAGCCGGCGCGCCGCCCTGCGGTTGTAAGGATCAACCTTCAGGATCTCCCGATACGCCTCGATGGCTCCTCTCCAATCGCAAGCCTGCGCATATGCAGACGCCCGCTCAAAGAGTTGCTTTACATTGAGTTCTTTCTCTACTTCTCTCAGCCGCTCCGCCACGTCTCGGTAGCCGGAATCACGGCCGTGGACCTTCTGCAAACTCTCCTTAGCTAGCTCAAGGTCCCCGGCTGCCTGTTGAGCCACCCCCGCAGCGTACCACTCAGGGAGTTGCTGCTCCGTCCTCGCCTCAGCCTGTCTCTTTCTGGCGTACTTCAAGTCCTCGGTCACGTCGAGGTGGGGCGGCACCAAACGCTCCACCTCGTCGAGGCATTCAACCACCTTCGTCCACTCCCCGCGCTCCTTGTGACGCTGAGCCTGCGCGAACAGTTGGTCTGCCTGCGCATACCGGCGTGCCTCCTCCAGCCGCGCGGCCACGTCTTCAAACTCCGGATCCTGCCCAGACACCTCCCCCAACGCTTCAATCGCCCGCGCCCACTGGCGCGTGCGAAAGTACCCCATCCCCGTCTGATATTGCACCATCAGGTCGCGCCGGCTTCTCTCCCGCCGCAACGCTTCCGTCGCCTGTTCCAGTTGCGCCCGCGCTTGTCCCCCTTCGTAGTTCGGATCGTGGCTGACTACCTGTGCCAGGTATTGTTGCGCATCCTCCCAGTTTTCTGTCTCCAGGTATTGGATACCCACATCGTACAGGCGCTTCATCTCCTGTTGCTCACGCGCCTTGCGCAACCCCTCCCGTATCTGCTCGTTGTCGGGCTCCAGCACGTCGGCCTGCTCGAACGCCGTGACAGCTTCCTCCCAGCGCCGTCCTTTCAGATGTGCCTCTCCTTGCTCAAGCAACGATCTAAACTTAAGCTGACGCTCCCTCCTGACAGTAACATCTTCCACTGCCTGGAGTGCCTCACGCATATCGGCCGCAGACCGATAGCGCTCCTCACGCTTTTTGGCCAACGCACGCAACACCACCTGCTCCAGCGCCTCAGGAACGTCCGGCCTGAGATCGTGTGGTGGCTTGGGTGACACATACATGTGCGCCCAGAACACCTGCTGGACATCACCACTGAACGGGACCTGGCCCGTGAGCAGTTGGTAGAGCATGACACCCAGGGAGTATAGGTCGGAGCGCTGGTCAACGCTACTATCCTGGTCCAACTGCTCGGGGGACATGTAGTAAAGCGTGCCGTAGATGCCTGACCCTGTCGAGGTGGCCGTGTCAAGGGGGGATGCCCTGGCGACGTCAATGGCGGGTGCCCTGGCGATGCCAATGGCGGGCGCCTTGGCGATGCCAAAGTCGCTCAACTTGGGTATATCCCGGCCCTCCCCTCCGTCGAACAAGAGGACGTTGCTGGGCTTGACGTCGCGGTGCACCACTCCCAGCCGGTGCACCGCCTCCAGGCCGCTGCTGATGTCCATTGCCAGGCGAACGACTTCGTCAATCGGCAACCCTTCGGGAGACCGCTCCAGCCGGTCGGCCAGGCTCCCTTTCTCCGCAAACTCGGTCACAATGTAGTGCAGTCCGGTCTTTTCGTCGTGCCTCAGGTCGTAGATCGTCACCACGTTGGGGTGGTTGAGTCGGGCCACGATGTTCGCTTCGCGCAGGAACCGCTGGAGTGTACCCTCATCCTCGACCAACTCTGGCTTCAGTTGCTTGATCGCCACCACCTTGGGCAGTTTCGGGTGCCGCGCCTTGTACACGTAGGCCCAACCACCTTCACCCACAAACTCAAGCACGCGGTAACCGAACAGCTCCGCACCGGGCTCCAGGATGCCGGCAGGCCGTGTATGGACCAGCTGCCTGACTCTCAGCCAGTCCATCGCTTCCTTAAGCCTGAAAAAGGCCGCCGCCATAGGTGCGGCACTGGCCAGGTCCTTTTCACGCACGGCGACTGCTTCGGTGAACGCGTACTTGGGGATGTACGGGATACCCAACTGCCATAATTCCTGAGTGTCAATCCTTTGTGCCCGCGGCACGGAGTCCTTGAACAGTCCCATAAAGTCTTCTTGAAACTTGTCCAGTAAGTCGCCCTCCGCCATTTCGATCCTGGCCGGAACAATCAGGAAGTTCAGGGGGCGCCCACGGCGCACACTTTGCACTCTTGGATCCATGAAGTTCTGCGCCATCTCGTGCGTGCCGTCCAGGCTCTGTTTATTGGCAGCACAAAACATCACTACCGTGTCCGCTAACTGGTAGGTGCAAATGCCACCTATTTCCGTCACGCCCGTCCGGCTATCTATCAGCACCACGTCAGCGATCCGCTCGAACTGCTGGCGAAGCCACTCGAAATACAGTTCCCCCTCCCAGTTCTCGTAGAAATCTTGCCAGTCGAAGGTGCGTACAGCATAGGCATATTCGGCAAAGTGCTCTTGGGAACGTCTGCCGGCTGGCAGCAACCAGAGTCGTCCCTTGCCAGTAGCATCCGGGTACACATCCACCGTGAACTGGTCGGGCCTGTCAAGCGGCAAGGGAGCCGTCTCATCCTCCGAAATGGGCAGATCCTGCGCCATCTGCTCTTTATATCTCAGGAGCATCTCTATCACGCCCGGCTTGCCAAGAGTCTCCTCCAGGTCAACTGGAAAGAACCTCTCCAGCCCCGGTGCCTCCAGGTCCCAGTCTACCATCAACACTTTCATCCCAGAGCGGTAGAACAGCTCGGCCACGTTTGCCAGGGCCATCGAGCGCCCAACACCACCTTTATAGGAGTAAAACGTGTAGATCATCACCCGCCTCGCCGCCCAAAGAGGAAGTCTCCCATTCCAAGCTCAGGACCTACCTGCTCTTGCATGAGTTGTAGATTAGAAGGATTCGCTCTCCGTTGCTGCACGGTCTCTGCCACTTCGGGCAGGATTGAAAAAAGCCACCGTTGAAGGGTTCGCAGGTCTCCTGCGCTAAATTCGCACATTTTGTCTAAATATAAGCCGAATCTTGCAAAGGCTCGCTGCATCTGCGAACTGATTGCCCGTTCGATTACCTGATTTATCGGGATGGTACAGGGGTCGACAGGCGAGAGCACGAGCATCGCTACACGTTCGTTCGAGCTCATTTCGGAATGCAAAAGATGGTGGCACAAGTCGGGATGAAACATTGAGACGGCATCTGCGATGATCACACAACCCAATTGGCTCAACTGACCCCACGTCTCCACTTTTGTGTCTTCATCAAAGAACTTCGAAGACAAAAACTTGGGGCGGATCAGTGGCGAGCCTGCCGCGGACCTCTGTGCATTGATACGGTCAACTATGTCCCACACGATCTTATGAATGGCGCTCTTTTGAGATGTCTGAGGCCTCCAGTCTTCCCGGGCTTCTCCGTAACTATCCGGCAAGTTCGCGATATTGATGCCGTGTTCTTCAAGCGCTTCTTTGAATTCCTCACATCGCGTGCGTTCAGCCGCTGCCACAGTGGGATGATCGAGAGCCGTACCTGCAATCAAGGCGTCTGCTTGATTACGCGTCATCGCTACGATCACAAACGGGATGTCAATGGCCTCGATCTCATTCAGCTTTTGTTCAGCCTGAGCGCGAAGTTCTTGTAGTTTATCACGCAGGGCGTCACCGGGCTGGCAATGTTTCAGTAGCACGTCCAGAAATATGGGGAACACTGACCGTTGGTCACTCAAGCGTTGTCGTACCAGGTAAGCTATCGTTTGGCTGACCAGGCCCTCTTTGTTGTTCGCTTGAGGAAGGCGAGGCTGATATATACTTAACTCAGGCGTCACAAAAATGGCTTGCAATGAATCATAGCTGTCAAACTCGCTACACCGGAGCAACGTCTCGTAGCATTGAGTATACAGTTCTGCAGACAGATACATGATCACCTCTCCTCACTGAAGTATGCAGAAGTGACGCAGACCCCATCGCAGCGATGCCACTACCCGGGCCAGAGGCTGCCAGCATCCGCTTTAATCGCGGACATCAAGATGCCCTCGTTGACGAATCGTTTGTCGCCCCTGGCGTTCACCTGAAGCGCCCCCCCCGCGTGGTGGATGGCGATCACTTGCCATAGGTCATTGAACACAGGTGAGCCGCTGGAGCCAGGCATCGTGTCCGTCGTATAGTGCAGGCGATATTCTCGCAGGCCAACGACCTGGTTGGCCGTGAGGACGATCTGTTTGAGCCCACCGTTGGGGTGCTGGATGATGGCTACGTGCTCTCCCGGCACAGGGTCGGCGTATGGGTTCAGGAAGGTACATCCCCAACTTTCCAGGTCGGGCTTGTTGGAATCAGGCAGCACACCGACGATGGTGTAGTCCAGGAGCGGATTCGAGCGAAACCTGCCCGTGTCCAACTTGTAACGGCAGGTGGGCAGCACCTTGCCCTCAAAGTCGTGCTGGTAATTGAACTCGATCACTGACTGGGCGGCCACTGCTGTGTCGGGGATGACGTGATGGTTGGTCATCAACAAGTCTGCGGCAATCAGGAACCCGGTACCCAGGCCCCCAGGCGTAAGGATGCGGCAGATGCTCTTGGATACCTGTAACCCTCGTTCGATCCAGGAGATCTGTTTCAGGTTGTTGATGCCCAGGATCGTCTCCAGGCCGACCTCTTCGGGAACAGCGAGTTTTTCCATCGCAGGTTTGGGGGCTGGAGAGGGTGACATCTCCTGGCTTATCTTGTCAGGCACTTGTTCGAGGAACTCTAACAGTGCGTTGACCAGCCCGTCTTGCTCAATCTCGGCTGTCTCGCGGGAGATGATGCCTTTCCGCTCATCGCGGCGGAGACGATCGTAGCGCTCTTCAAGCCCTATGACCTCATCCCGGAGTGCAGGTGCGCTGGCGCTCAGGTAATTCTGCAATCGGCCAAAGGCCAGTCCGACTTCGCCCTGGGCGATCTGCTCGCGCAGGTTCTGGACAAGCCTCTGTAAAGGTGAGTCTCCTCGAAGCGCAGGCTCAAGTTCGGCAGCCAGTCTAAGCAGGCGTGGATGGCATGCATCGGCCGGGTCAAGCCGTTCGCTCAACACCCGCAAAAAGATGACGAGTGCATTTTCTTTCGTATCGCTGCGGTGCTGCCCGACCAGGAAGGCAATTGTGGTGTCTACTCGATCGGCCAGATTGGACACCTGAGGCACACTGTGTCGCCAGGGCGACAACTTGGCGTGCGCGAACACGGCCCTCAGTTGGTTGTCGTCTCTGAACGGCCCGCAGTCCAACAGGGCTTCGCGCAACTCGCTATACAGAGCCGGGGGAATACCGTTCATAGACGTCTCCTTTTCCAAGGGCTTTGCAGTCGCATCAGGGGACAATCTATCATACAGATAAATGCACACCTCAGCATGCGCTTGGAGTCTTCTCGGGTTCGACCACTCCTATGCACTCGCGCCTGAACCATTCCTCAATCAACTCCCTCTTGAACCGCCACGCCCGCCCCACTTTTACGGCCGGGATTCCGCCTGCTTGCGCCAGCCTGTAAATCGTGGTCACGTCCAAGCGGAGATATTGGGCTACCTCCTGGGCGGTCATGATCTTGTTCTCATGCTCATCCATCCGAACACCTCCACACCTGTTCGGTCTGTTCCGACATCACCGTTCGACACTGTGGGTTGCAGTGCTACCCAGACGCAGGGCTACCTCTTACGAGGCCCCAACCTGGGCTTCCATACTTTGACTCAGTTTGGGCCAGTCTCACCCTCTTGGTATCGCCTGTGTGCACTCCAGTGCTCTTAACTAATGCATAGTATAGCATGGAATTTGGCAGGCGGCGCTTGCAATTTGATTGCAGTTGTGCTCTAGAGTAACAACAACTACAAATACGCACGTTCTGAGGTCAAGGGGCGAAGAGGTACCCGTTGCCGGGCATCGTTCTGATCAGGCAGGGGTGAGCAGGGTCGCTCTCGACCTTCTTGCGCAGGCGGGAGATGTGGGGGCAGACAATGGCCCGCGCCTCCTGCTCACTCACGCCGTAGCCTAGCGCTGCGCGGGCCAACTCCCGACAGGGGAAAACGACATCAGGGTGCTGCATCAGATGAAGCAACAATGCCGTCTCGCTGGCGGTAAGCCTGACGCTATCCTCGTCTGAGGCACCTGCCCTGGCGACAGCCACTGTGTGCCTTTCCAGGTCCAGTGTAACCGGGCCAACGTGCAGCAGGTGTTTGGAATCAGGCGTGGGTGATGACGGCAGCGGCGTCTCGGTTCCACGAACCTTGCCTGCACGCTGGTGCAGCGCACCGGCGACCGCAGCAGCGAGGTCGTGGACGCTGGCTGGCTTGAGCAGGTAGTCAACTGCCCCACACTTGACGGCAGTGATGGCGCTTTCCAGAGTAGCATGGCCGGTGAGGATGACGACGAGCAGGTCAGGGCATACCTGGCGGGCATGGCGCATCACCTCGACGCCATCCATTCCTGGCATGCGTATGTCCAGGACCAGCACGTCGTAATGAGTACATCGCAACATCTCCAGGGCCTGGCTTCCAGAGGCAGCATTATCGGCGTGATAGCCCTGCAAGGCCAGCGAGCGCGCCAACGGCAAACGCACGTGCAACTCGTCGTCTACGACCAGCACGCGCGCTCCCAGGCCAGAAGGGACGTCTGCCAGGTTGGTCATGAGATGGTCTCCTGTGACACTTTGGGGCGGGCGACGGGCAGCATGACTGTGAAGGCCACGCCGTGACCGTCTGCCAGATTTTCCACCCGCATCGTTCCGCCGTACTGCTGGACAATGTCGTGGCTGATCGAGAGGCCCAGGCCGGTGCCATCGGGCTTGCTCGTAAAGAACGGGTCGAATATGTGCTCCATGTGGTCTGCCGGGAGAGGGGGGCCATCGTCGGTCAGGGTGAGCGCCACCATATTCCGTTCAGTGGTATGGCCTGTGATCCACACATGGCCACCATCCGGCATGGCCGCGACGGCATTGAGGATCAGGTTGAGGAGCACCTGGACGATGCGATCCGGAGCGACGAAAACCGCGGGCAGATCGGTAGGAATGTCCGTGGCCACCTCCACGTGATCCAGTTGCAGTTGCTTGTTTACGAGAGTCAACGTTCTTTGCACCAACTGAGCCATGGAAACCGGGTACCACGTGTCGGTGACCGGGCGGCCTAACTCGAGCATGCGCCGTGCAAGCCCGGCCAGGCGCTCAATCTCCTGGCGGATGACGTCCAGGTACGCCCGGTGTTCGTCCGACTCCAGGTCAAAGTCCAGCGCCAGTTCCAAGTTGCTGCGGATGGCTTGCAGTGGGTTATTGATTTCGTGCGCCAGCGCCGCTGCCATGTATCCCATGGCTGCCAAGCGTTCGGCCCGCATGGCCTGTTGTTCCGCTCGCTTGTGGGCAGTAACGTCACGGCTATAGACCGCCAGCCTGGTGACCCTTCCTTGCGCGTCAAAGACCGGATAGATGCTATTGTCCAGGTACATTCCTTGCCACTCGTCTTCCAGGCGCACCGGCGTCCCCGAGCGCGCAGATTCCTCGGCCTTCGCCCTCCTCACCTGGGCCACGTCAGGGGGTAGAAGATCGTAGACACAGCATCCCAGCAATGCATCCACGCTCTTGCCCAGCCTCCTGGCAGTCGTTTCGTTTGAAGCCAGGACAATACCCTGGGTGTCCATCAGAAATGCCGCATCCATCGTGGCGTTCAGGAGTGCCCTGGCCATGCTCTCGGTCTCCAGCAGTGCCACCTCTGCCCTCTTGCGCTCCGTAATGTCTACGAATACAGAGAGTACACCCACGAAACGCCCATTGTCGAACAGGGCGCGGCTGCTGACGATGACGGGCACGCGCTGATCGTGCCGACTCAGCAGCGCCGCCTCGTAGCGGTTGGCGGCGCTGTGGGGTAGCCCGGCGGCCTTTTCCCCAACCTCCGCTCTGTACTCAGGCGCCACGAGGGATGTCCAGCGCCGGCCTGCCAGTTCCTCAGGAGTATGACTCAGGAGCCTCGCAATCCTGGGATTGGCAAAGACGATGTGCCCGGTCGCGTCCTCGAGGAGGACACCTTCCTCCATGCTTTGCACGATATTCTCGTTGAACGCTCGCAGCCGGTTGGCTTCGTCGTACAGGCGGGCCTTGGCGGCGATGATGGCCGCTTGGAACCGGCTAAAGTGCCATTGCGTCGCCACGAGTACTATCAGCGCTAGCGCAAACGCAATGCCCCCGATCACCCAGTCCATCAAGAGCAAAGTGTTGTCCTGGCGGACGAGCCAACTTGCCATCCATCCCTGATGCGCAGTAACCGTGAAGGCGGCGAAGGTGAGCAGGCTGAGAGCAGCCATGGCCAGGCCGGAGCGTACACCGATCAGAATCAGGGCTAACACCGGCAGGGCCAGCAAGTAAATACGTCCATCTCCTGCCAATCCCCCACGTGCAAAGGCCAACACGCCGGCTGCGTAACCCAACAGCAAGAGGCCCCACGCCCGCAGGTGGAGGCCAAGACGGCGCAGAGCCGCCAGCGCGATGACGAAGAAGTATATGAGTAAGTAGAGAAGCGCTGCCGGCCACTGGCCTGGATTGAGGGCTGCCTCGCGGATGACGAATGCGATCACTGGTCCAGCGGCAACGACCACTACAACCAGAAGGGTATTCAGCATGCGAGTGCGCCAGGCCAGTAGCTCTGTGGATGCTATGTCAACGGCCATGTTTCTATGCACCTTCCTACTGGCTATGATCTTACCAGAAATCCGGCTCCCTGTCTGTACGGAGAGTTTGACTGTTTGTGTAGGGGAAGTTGGACAAGTTATACGCGAGTTGACTACAAGGGACCTGAGGGTTACGGAGGACGGGATACAAGTTGCAGGATACGAGAAGTACGTGAAATGCCGGCCCTGGTTGACAAGGGCGGGGTATTGGTCGTCAGAGCCGAACCACTCGGCGACTTGACCGACGTCGTCCGACAAGAGCGTGACCGTCGCGTCTCTCGGGCACGCCGTCATCGGATTCAGGGAGGACTCTCCTGAAAAAAGGCCATTTTCACCACAAAGACACAAAGGCACAAAGGATTTTCAAGGTTTTGCACAAGAAAACCCGGACTCTACTTCACTTTGTACTTGACTCCGTTCAATCCGCTCCCCGAATCCGTTGACAGCCCTTCCCTCCCTCCTAAAATTCCCCCACCTCCCCCACCCGCAACCGCTCAATCGCCAAAAACCCCACCGTACACACCAGCATCAGCAGCGTAGACATCGCCAGCGCCTGGCCATAGTTCGCCGCGCCGGGGCGGCTCAGGAAGCGGTAAATGGCGATCGGCATGGTCGGCCGCTCCGGCCGCGCGATCAGGCTCGTCGCCCCGAACTCCCCCAACGAAACGGTGAAAGCGAACACCGCCCCCACCAGCACCGCCCGCGCCACAATCGGCAGGTCTACCTCCCGCCACACGCGCCAGGGCGAAGCCCCCAGCAGCGCCGCCGCCTCCCGCAGGCGCGGGTGGATCGAGCGCAGCGCCGGCAGGATGCTACGCAACACGAAGGGCAGCGCAACCAGCGTGTGGGCCAGCACGACCAGCAGCGGCGAGGTGCGCAGGTTGAGCGGGGGCCGGTCGAGCGCGACGATGTAGCCCAGGCCGAGCGTCACGGCGGAGGTGCCCAGGGGGAGCATGAGGAGGGGGTCGAGGAGGGAGGGGGAGAGGGGGAGACGGGGAGAGGGGGAGACGGGGAGAGGGGGAGAGAGGGAGGAGGGGCGGGGGGTGAGGGCGGTGGCGGCCAGGAGGCCAAGGGTGACTGAGAGGGCTACGGTGGCCAGGGCGAAGGCCAGCGAGTTGCGCACTGCGGCGGCGGGGGGTACGTAGAAGGCGGAACCGCGGGGGTTCTCGAACAACTGGCGGTAGGAGGCCAGGGTAACGCGGCCGCCGCTTGAGAGCGTGAGCGAGCGCTGGACCAGGGCGGCCAGGGGGGCCACCAGCAGCGCCAGCATCAACCCCACGTTGAGGCCCACGGCCAGCCACTCGCGCGGGCGGCGCAGCCTGCGCTGGGTCACCCGGCGCGGCCGCAACTCCAACGGCCGCGTCACGCGCGCCTGCAACCGGGTGTAGACGGCCATCAGGGCGAAGGTGAAGAGGATCTGGACGAGGGAGAGCGCCGCCGCCAGCGGCAGGTCGAGGTACTGGATCGTCTGGCGGTAGATCTCCACCTCCAGCGTGGCGAAGCGCGGCCCGCCGAGCACGAGGATGACGCCGAAACTGGTGAAGCAGAAAACAAAGACCAGCAGCGCCGCCGCGCCGATGGCCGGGCTCAGCAGGGGCAGCGTGACCTGGCGGAAGGCGCGCCAGCGGCTGGCCCCCAGCATGCGGGCGGCCTCCTCCAGCCGCGGGTCGAGGTTGGCCCAGTAGGTGCCCACGATGCGCAGCACCAGCGTGTAGTTGTAGAACACGTGGGCCAGCAGGATGATGCCTAACGTGTACTGAAGGTTGAGCGGCGGCCGGTCCAGCCCCAGGAACCCCATCAGCGCCAGGTTGATTAGTCCCCGCGGCCCCAGGAGCGCGGTGAAGGCCAGCGCCACGACAATGGTGGGCAGGACGAACGGGACGGTCGTCAGCGCCTGGACGAGCGACTTGCCGGGGAAGTCGTAGCGGGCGAACACGTAGGCCCCCGGCAGCGCCAGCCCCACCGTCAGGATCGTGGACAGCGCCGCCTGCCACACAGTAAACCAGAGCGTGTGCAAGTAGTAGGGCGTGCGGACCAATTTCTCCAGCGCGCCCAGATCGAAATGGCCCTCTGGTGCGAAAGACAGGGACAGAATCGAAGCAAGAGGATAGAAATAGAAGACGAGTAGGAAGGCAAGAGGCAGGATAGGGATTAGAGATTGGAGATTGGGAAGTTGGAAGTTGGAGGTTGGAGGTTGGAGGTTGGAGGTTGGAGGTTGGAGGTAAGAGGGTTCTTGCTCCCTGGCTCCCGCCTCTTGCCTCTTGCCTCCTGCCCCTTTGCTTCTACCTCCCTGTCCCCCCATCCCTTTGTCTCCTTGTCTCCTTGTCTCCTTGTCTCCTTGTCTCCTTGTCTCCTTGTCTCCTTGTCTCCTTGTCCCCTTGTCTCCCCCTCTCCTTGTCTCCCCATCCGTCCGTTCCTCATTTACTCACTCCTCATCTACTCACTCCTCATTTACTCACTCCTCATCTACCTCCTCCCCTCAGCGCAGCACCACCTCCGTCCACGCCTCCACCCACCCCTCGCGGTTGCTCTCGATGGCGGCATAGTCCACTTCTGCGGGGTGCTCGGGGATGAGGGCGAATCTGGCGAAGACGGCGGGCAGCGCCGCGTTCTGGTTGGCGGGGAACATGAACATGTGGAGCGGGATGTCTTCCTGGAAGGCCTGGCCGAGCATATAGTCCACCCAGGCCTGGGCCAGGTCGCGGTTCTGCGCACCCTTGAGGATGCCGACGAACTCGATCTGGCGGAAGCAACTGCCATCGCCGACGACCGCCGCCGTGGGGGCCTCCTCCATCGGCTGCTCCGCGAAATACACCTCCGCCGGCGGGCTGCTGGCGTAGCTGACGACGATGGGGCGGGTGCCTTCACCCTGTGAGCCGTAGGTGAACTGGCCATAGTAGGCATCCTCCCAGCCCTCGACGGCCAGCAGGTCGTTCTGCCGCAGGTCAGACCAGTAATCCAGGTACGTATAGTCGCCCGTCTCCCCAAAGTGGCCGATCGTCGCCAGCAGGAACGCCAGCCCCGGCGACGAGGTGGCCGGGTTCTCGACCACCGTCAGCCCCCTGTACTCCGGCTTCACCAGGTCCTCCAGGTCCGCGGGCGGGGTCAGGCCGTGGCCGGCAAACCAGCCCTCGTCGTAGTTGAGGCACACGTCGCCATAGTCCACCGGCAGCGCCCGCTGCTGGGGATCGAGTTCCAGTTCATCGGGAATCTGCTCCAGGAGCGGCGATGGGTAGGGGTCGAGAATGCCGGCCTTGAGCGCCCGGCTGAGCAGCGTGTTGTCCACGCCGTAGAGCACGTCGGCCAGCGGGTTGTCGCGGCTGAGGATGGCCTGGTTGAGCACCACGCCCGCGTCGCCGGCCTGGAGCACGACGACTTTCGCATTGTACTGCGCCTCGAAAGCAGCGATGACCTCCTCGCTGGCGTCGAAACTGTCGTGCGTCATCAGGCGCACGGTGCGAGGCTCGGACGGTGTGGCCGGCGCCGGGACCTCAGTTGGAGCAGGGGCCAGGCCCGGCCCACAGGCTGCCAGGACCAGCAGCCCAGTCAGAGCAAATACAGTTATGCGTTTCATCCTCCACCTCCCTGTGGCAATTGCTCGCTCCCCCTCCCTCAGAGGGAGGGGGAAGATGTGTGGGTCACGACGCACAGGAGCAGGCCCTCCCGCACGCGCACGCGGGCCTGGGTCACCGTCAGCACGTTGCTCACGCCCCGCGCCGGCCCGAAGCGCAAGGTGTCTTCGAACAGCGGCCACTCCAACCCCACGGCGGTCACACCCACCGCGTCGCCCCCCAGTGGGATGAGGGAGACGGTGTCGCCGGGCCGGCCCTCGACGAGCGCGCCGTCGCCGCCGCCGTGGATGAGGAAGGCGGTCTGCGGCCCCTCGGCGATGCGCACGTCCAGGCCCCGCAACTCCGGGAGCGCCAACAGGAGCAGGTTAGCGAGGGTCTGGTCGAGCCGCCCGCCTAGTGCAGCCAAAATGATGATCTGGGTGGCTCCCTCGCGCACGGCGTGAAGGAGCGCCAGTTCCAGGTCCGTTTCATCCTTGTGGGGAGAAAAGCGCACGATGCGCGCGCCGGCCGCCTGCAGGCGGGCCTGATCGGCGGGGGATAGCGAGTCCAGGTCGCCGACGACGTCGTGGGGGACCAGGCCGGCGGCCAGGGCGTGGCGGGTTCCTCCGTCGGCCGCCACGATGAGGTCGTCGGGACGCACCAGGTCCCGGGCACCCTGTACGTTGGTGAAGACTCCGTTGGCGAAGATGATGGCGCGCATCGTCACTCCTACAAAAGAAAACCGCCCCGGTCAGCGGGGCGGTTGTGTACGACGCTCAGGCGATCTCCCTCCGCTGGCATTACCCAGGTCAGGTTCCAAGGGTCGGTGCCGGCGGTCGCGGATCAAACCAATCTCAGGAATGGCAGACGTTTGAGCGACCGGGGCACCCTCTCAGCCTGGCTCCTCCAGGCTCCCCCGAACGTATGATATTAGTAGACGTTCCGGAAGTGCAGAGAAATTATACTACGTTTCGGCCCGTTTGACAAAGGTTGCTTGGCATGGGCCGCACCGGCGTAAACAGCCGGTGCTGGGAAGTGTCCTAGCGCCGCCTGTTTTACGGCACCGGCGCAAACCGGTGCGGGGAAGCGTCCCAGCGCCGCCTGTTTTACGGCGGCGCGGTGCTGGGAAGCGCCCCAGCGCCGCCTGTTTTACGGCGGCGCGGTCCGCCCAGGCTACTCGGGCACCGGTGCGGTGGGGCTGACGCGGTGAATCTTGACGATCAGCTTGTTGCGCTCGGCCGGGCTGGTCGCCCGCGCCAACCGCTCGCGCAGGTAGCGCAACTTGCGCTTGCGGATTTGCTTCCGAATTCGATCTCGATCCTTATTTGTTCGCATACAACCTCCCTGAATTTTCCTCTGGACGCAGATCAACGCAGATCAACGCAGATTTTCGCAGATCAGAATAGAAGAATCAGCGTTCATCTGCGTTCATCCGCGTTCATCTGCGTTCGTCCGCGTTCATCCGCGTTCATCTGCGTTCGTCCGCGTTCATCTGCGTTCATCCGCGTTCATCCGCGTTCATCCGCGTTCATCTGCGTTCCTCCGCGTTCGTCCGCGTTCGTCCGCGTTCGTCCGCGTTCATCCGCGTTCCCACAGCCCGGCTAGGGATACACGCGCTTGAGCATGCGCGGGAAGGCGATCGTCTCGCGCAGGTGATCGAGGCCACAGATCCAGGTCACGGTGCGCTCCACGCCCAGCCCGAACCCGGAATGGGGCACCGAGCCGTAACGCCGCAGGTCCATGTACCACCCGAACGCTGCGCGGGGCAGCCCCCACTCGTCGAGCCGCTGAAGCAACAGGGCGGGGTCGGAGATGCGCTCGGAGCCGCCAATGATCTCCCCATACCCCTCCGGGGCCAGCAGGTCCGCACTCTTGGAGACTTCGGGGCGGCCGGGCCAGGGCTCCATGTAGAACGCCTTGGCCCGCGT
>Ga0315294_10003195_pt1 | contig 17813 bp, 18 predicted proteins | sample YL17G13_40_MG_FD_203626 | JGI IMG/M metagenome (GOLD analysis project Ga0315294, IMG submission 203626) | Sediment microbial communities from Yellowstone Lake, YNP, Wyoming, USA - YL17G13_40 | ecosystem: Environmental > Aquatic > Freshwater > Lake > Sediment | place: USA: Wyoming | collected... | reverse complement strand
CATTTGTGGCTGCACCGTCTTTGGAAAATCCGAAATCAAAGAGAAGCGTTCTGGTTCGACCGGCGGTTGTAGTTCTTACTATGGCAGAAAAGCCATGTTCCGCCCGTATGGAATTCTTTATCTCTCCATGCATGAGATAGCGGGCTCGCGAAATAATCGCATTGTTGTCGGAGACCATGATATCGATGAAGTTATCTTGAAGCGTCAGGATCTCAACTTTTTCGACTCCCTTGAGAATTGATGTTTCTTTCATTGTTCTATCGCAGCCTTGCTGTCCTTCAGTCTTGCATTTCGGATTTCAGGATACGCGCTCCCATTCTCGTCTTGTCAAAGCAGTATGTCTCGAGTCCCGGAACGATCATGCGCACCGTCGGAATGTCCGTGTCCGTCCTTGTAAGATCCACTGCGATCACCCGATCCAATCCCCTTGCTTGCAGTTTACCGATTATGGTTCTGACATCCAGGAGTATATCTTTGCTGTAACTCACTTCAATATCCCGAAGGCCCTTCTGGTCATATGCGAAAAATCGTGGATCATCGGTGCTTTCCTGGTCGCCAAGATAGGCCGTTACGGGTTCGCACATTCCTTCGATCCCAAACTTCTGAATGAACAAAGCCCTTGTGGTCACGATCTCGAGAAGGGAGCGGACCATGGCTACACGGGGATCAAGATGGGCGCCAAAACCGTCTATGGGCTTCATGGTGGGATAAACCAGGTCACGGGAAAAGGCGGCAATCACCGGAACTCCGATATCAGAAGTGATGTCTTTGGCGACGATTTCGATATTGGCATTTTCTAATCTTTCAAAAATGTTGATAATGAACTGGTTTACAGGTTCGTCCTCGATGAACAGGGCGTCGCTGTAGTTGCGCTCGTACCGTGCGATGCTCCATGCGTCACGCTCGATGAGTTCGGCAAGACCGTGAACAACGGCTTCTTCTATAGTATTGCCTGCGGCAATGCCGTTTGTATGAGTGTCCATAAGAAAGGCATTGTCCAGATGGTAGGGATGGTAGACCGCGCAGGCAGGGACCAGGATATCCTCATCCCGCGCCAAATCGCATCCCCATACCCAGTGAATATCCCGATCATGATCGTAATCGCTAATTTTCGAAAGAATCATCTCGTGAGGATCAAGAATGTTGAACTTCCGTTTCAAGTGGTTATAGCTGCCATTGACCAGTTTACTTTTGTACTCGTCCTTGAATTCTGACGAATAGCGTTCGATCGACTCCATGGTCAGTGAAACATGGGCCTGAATCTGAGATACTCCCTTACCAGTGTGGCTCGTTCTTGAACTGTCCGGCCTTATACGATGGCAGATAAAGACCGGAATCCCGATCCTGTCTATATCGGATGCTTCGCGGAAATCAATCATGCTGACCAGTTCTTTGATGCTTTGGACAAATTGAAGTGTGGAGTCCGGTGTCTTGGAACGGTGCGTCTCCAGGATGTAAACCTTGGGACACTCTTTTAGAATTATGCTTGGCATTTTGATACTGCATCCTCCGAATTAATCTTTCCTCAGGAAAAACAAGCGAGGCCCACATTGCCATGAACGGGAGCGCATACATACCAATACGCGTCCTTTTTTTCAATACCAGTTTTCTAATATCAAGTTTTTGAGCCAGCCGCAACAACAGCAGTTGACGGCAGCTATGGAAAAGGGATCGCCACAGAGTGGCAGAGAAGAGTCAGGAGATCATTTAACTTGGACAGGTTTTTGTTTATCTGGTGGGCCGTAGGAGACTCGAACTCCCGACCAACGGATTAAAAGTCCGCTGCTCTACCATCTGAGCTAACGGCCCGCCCATAACATAATTTTTGAGCTTGCCCTCTTACTAGGAAGACTCTTGAGTTGTCAAGAAAAAAAGGTGTCAGTCAGCAAAGGGATTTCTCAGGATTATCGTTTCGTCCCTGCCAGCACCCACAGACACCAGTACCAGTTTCGTGCCTGCGAGCTTTTCCAGTCTCTCAATATACGACCTGGTATTACGGGGAAGCTCTTCGATCCGCCTGGCCTTGCCGATATCCTCTTTCCATCCCTCCATCTCTTCATAAACGGGCTCACACCGTTCAAGGAGGCGAAGGTTTGCAGGAACGGACTCTGTGAATTCTCCCTGTGGTGTACGGTAGCCTACGCATATCTTCACTTTTTCGAGACCCGTAAGAACATCGAGTTTGGTGAGAGCGATTCCCGTTATACCGGAGAGCCGCAAAGATTGTCTTACCAGGACCATGTCCAGCCAACCGCAGCGCCGTTTTCTGCCTGTAGTTGCGCCGTATTCATGACCCACATCACGTATACTGTCTCCGATTGCACAGGTCAATTCTGTCACAAACGGACCTTCCCCTACCCTTGTCGTATAGGCTTTGCATATCCCGATGACTTCGCCGATGGTCGACGGTCCTACACCGGTTCCGCAGCTCGCGTTGCCGGAGACGGTATTTGATGACGTGACATAGGGAAATGTGCCGTGGTCAATGTCCAAGTGACATCCCTGGGCTCCCTCGAAAAGGATTCTTTTCCCTCTGGTGAGTTGGTCGTTTATGACCATCGATGTATCTGTCACATACGGTCGGAGACGCTCGGCATAAGCCCTATATTCGTTGTAAATAGCTTCTGCATCCAAGGGGTCTTCCTGGAAAAGTTTCGTCAGATAAAAGTTCTTTTCCTCCACATTCTTGGTGACTTTTTCCTTGAATGCCTGATCATCTAAAAGATCGCACATCCGTATTCCCACCCGTGCAATCTTGTCTTCATAGGCTGGTCCGATGCCTCTTCCCGTAGTCCCAATTTTCTTGCCGAGACCGTGAGACTCACGGGCAACATCAAGCTTCCAGTGGTAGGGCATAATGACGTGAGCTCTCTCACTCACGTACAGTTTCGTATTGGGCGGCAAGAGTCCCCGGTTCTTTAGGCTCTCTATCTCGTCCAGAAGAACTTTGGGGTTTACCACTACCCCGTTGCCGATTATGCAAATCTTGTTATCATGCAGGATTCCTGAAGGTATCAAATGAAGGATTGTCTGTTCACCCTTTACGACGAGAGTATGGCCGGCATTGTTTCCGCCCTGGAACCGCGCAATGACATCGGCGCTCTTTGCGTACAGGTCAACGACCTTCCCCTTACCTTCATCACCCCATTGTGTTCCAACAACAGCGACATTTGCCATTAGTCGTTCTCCTGTCTACATCTCCAGCTGCGTAACGGAGATGATGTTGGGCAGATTGCGGAGTTTATCGAGGACGTCCTCGTTCACCATCGTGTCTGTTGTCAGGACTACGAGCGCCTCTCTGTCTACCTGTTCACGGCTCAAGTGGAGTCTCGCGATATTAACATTGTTGTTACCCAGGGTTGTGCCAAGATTGCCGATGACGCCGGGTTTGTCGTAGTTGGATACGACGAGCATATGCCCCTCCGGGATTACCTCTACAGTGAATTTGTTGACCCTGACGATTCTGAGATCCTGCCGTCCGAAGATCGTGCCTGCCGCATAACCCGCCTCTTGGGCTGTTTTGACGGTCAGTGATATCATGCTCGTATAATCCTTTGCCTCGCTGCTTTTTGACTCGACAACCCTAATGCCTCGTTCTTTGGCGATGAGAGGTGCGTTTATGTAATTAACGTTCTCATTCAGGATTGGTGTCAGCAGCCCCTTCAGCAGGGAAATGGTTATGGGGGCGACGTTGTAGTTCAAGATATCTCCGCTGTACTCCACGGTAACTTCATTTATGCCGCCCTTAACCAGCTGCGCCTCGAACGTTCCCATTTTTTCCGCGAGGTCCAAGTAAGGCTGGATAACAGTCAGCAGTTCGGCACTGACAGACGGGAAATTAACGGCATTTTTAATTTCTCCTCTGGTGAGAAAGTTCACTATCTGCTCGGCGATGGCTATGGCCACATTAATCTGGGCTTCGTCAGTCGACGCTCCCAGATGTGGGGTACAGATGACATTGCCGAAAGAAATGAGATCTTTATTTTTTGTCGGCTCTTCTTCGAAAACATCGAGGGCAGCACCTGCTACTTTTCCTGAGACGAGGGCGTCATAGAGGTCCTTTTCATTGATTATTCCGCCACGCGCACAATTTATCATATAAACCCCTTTTTTCATCTTGGCAAAAGCCTTGGCATTGATCATGCCCCTTGTTTCCTTTGTCATGGGTGTGTGGACTGAGATAAAGTCGGACTTTTGCAGCAACTCGTCGAGAGTAACGAGGGTGATCCCCAGCTTGCCCGCTGCTTCCGGTGAGATGAAAGGGTCATAGGCGATAACATTCATCTTCAGACCCATGGCCCGGTCGGCAACGATAGTACCTACCCGCCCGATACCGATAATGCCAAGGGTCTTGTTGTAAAGCTCTGCGCCCATGAATTTATTCTTTTCCCACTTTCCCTCTTTCATAGACGCCGTGGCCTGGGGCACCTTTCTCGCGAGGGAAAACATCATGGCGATGGTATGTTCACCAGTGGTGATGGTATTACCTCCGGGGGTATTCATGCAGACGATACCCCTCTTGCTCGCTGCGGCAATATCCACGTTATCAAGGCCTATTCCCGCCCGTCCGATTACAGAGAGTTTCTCCGCATGGTCGATAATCTCCTTGGTGACCTTCGTGGCGCTCCTGATAGCCAGGCCGTCATAATCCTTGATGACACCCTTGAGTTCATCCGGCGTAAGGTTTGTCATTACATCCACCTCAATCCCAGGTGCGTTCTTGAGTATTTCAATGCCCTCGGCAGCCAAGGTATCGCTTACGAGAACTTTTTTCATATTTGTCATCCTCCTGAATTTAATTAATGAGATATCCTGATGATCCAAATGAGATCATAATTCTTTAATTTTTTGATTATACACCTTCGCCATTTCTGCCAACGCGTCTTTAATATCTTCCGGTTCCATCGTCGGACCGCACCAGAAACGGAATCCCGGAGGGGCATCCCTGTAAGAATTTATGTCGTGCGCAATATTTTTCTTGGAGAGTTCGCTGGCGATGCCCTTGAGGAACTTTGCCTGGTCGTCCTTAGAGAGCTTACGTACTTTTTCACCGGTTACAGAGAGACACACGGATGTGCTCGACCGCGTGTCCTTTGAGGCCGCAAGAAAATCGATCCAATCATTTTTTCCAACCCATTCTTCGACGGCCTTAAGGTTTTTCTCGCTCCTCTCTATGAGACCGGCCAGTCCTATTTCCTTTGCCCATTTGAGGGCATCAAGATAGTCTTCCACACATAGCATGGAAGGAGTATTGATAGTGTCACCTTCAAAGATTGCTTTATCAATCTTGCCGCCTTTTTTCATCCGGAAAACTTTGGGAAGTGGCCACGGCGGATCGTAAGTTTCGATGCGCTGTATGGCTTTCGGGCTTAAGATGAGCATGCCGTGGGCTGCTTCGCCGCCCAAGCATTTCTGCCAGGAATACGTCAGTACGTCCACTTTTGACCAGTCGATATTCATCGCAAAAACAGCGCTGGTGGCGTCGCAGAGGGATAACCCCTCACGATCCTTTGGAATCCAGTTCCAGTCTGGGATTCTTACGCCACTCGTTGTCCCGTTCGCAACAAAGACGCAATCATTTGACCAGTCGACTGACTTCAGATCCGGTATTTTCCCGTAATCTGCTTTCAGGACAGTGGGGTTCAGTTTCAAATGTTTGGTAATATCCGTTGCCCAACCTTCGGAAAAGCTCTCCCAGACCAGTACAGTGACAGGACGGGGCCCTAAGATTGTCCACATGGCCGCTTCAAAAGCGCCCGTGTCCGAGCCAGGCATTATTCCGACAAGGTAGTCCTTTGGGATTCCCAGGATTTCTCTGCTTTCGGCTATGGCCTTTACCAGTTTTTCCTTTCCCATGGACGAGCGATGGGACCTGCCGACGGCGGCGTTCTTGAGAAAATCAAGACTCCAATTGGGCCTCTTGCTGCAGGGGCCGGAACTAAAATTTGGATTATGCATACTTCACTATCTCCCTATTTTTTTGACAGACGCTAAAATATATCAGCATTGAAACGATTACTCAAGATTTTTCGAATTGGTTTCGTATTGACTGCTGGGTTAAAAAAACATATGTTCGTTATATTAAAGCATTGAAAAAGGGTTATGTAATTGAAAAAGATTAAAACCGCATTTTTTTGTCAAAACTGTGGCCACCAGTCACCAAAATGGCTGGGTAAGTGTCCCTCGTGTGATGAATGGAACCGATTTGCCGAGGAAGAAATAAGAGCTATTGATCCCGCTGGTCCAGCGGGTATCCAGTTCAATGAAGCCCCTTTGCCCATCGACGAGATCGTTGCGGATGAAAAAGAAAGGATGACGACCGGAATTTCGGAAATGGACAGGGTTCTTGGCGGTGGCATTGTAAACGGCTCTGTAACCCTGGTGGGCGGCGACCCCGGCATCGGCAAATCGACGCTGCTTCTTCAGGTCGTCAACAATTTGGCAGAAAAGGATTTGAAGATCCTTTACATCTCCGGTGAGGAATCGGCAAAGCAGATAAAGCTCCGGGGCAAACGGATCGGGGCTTCATCGAAGAATCTTTTTGTCTTGGTTGAGATTGATCTGGATAGCATTATCAAACATATCAAGGAGATATCGCCGAGGGCGGTAGTAGTCGATTCCATTCAAACCATGTATTCGCCGGTCCTCACATCCGCGCCGGGAAGCGTCGGTCAGGTTAGGGAATCATCAGGACGTCTCATTCTCCTTGCAAAAAAGACGGGCATTCCCATTTTTCTGGTCGGTCATGTAACCAAGGACGGCTCCATAGCAGGCCCGAAGGTGCTGGAACATATGGTAGATACGGTGCTTTATTTCGAGGGGGACTCCAGTCATGCTTACCGCATCATCAGGGCCATGAAGAATAGATTCGGGCCGACCAATGAAATCGGCGTCTTTGAAATGAGGAGCAACGGTTTAATTGAAGTAGCAAACCCCTCGGCATTTTTTCTGACGGAACGGCCGGAAGGGGCGCCGGGTTCCGTGGTTGTGCCGAGCATCGAAGGCACCAGGCCGATCCTTATAGAAATCCAATCCCTTGTCAATCCCACTAATTTCGGCATGCCGCGCAGGACGACCATCGGGGTAGACCATAATCGTGTAGCATTGCTTGCCGCTGTCATGGATAAGGTGTGCGGTTTCCGTCTCAGCGGTCACGACATTTTTATTAATGTGGCAGGCGGTATGAAGGTTGACGAGCCGGCAGTTGACCTGGGAATTGTCGCATCCATGGCTTCCAGTTTTCTCGACAAACCTATTGATAAAGGCACCGTTGTATTCGGTGAAGTGGGCCTTGCCGGCGAGGTGAGGGGGATCTCCCAGATGGACATCAGGATCAAGGAGGCGGCCCGCATGGGATTCAGGCGCTGCATCATTCCTCAGACCTCTTCCCGAAATGGATCTGCAGAAAAAAAGATGGAGTGTGTCAGGGTAAACAGTCTGAAAAAACTCCTGGAGTATCTTTTCTGATTATGCCGAAAAAAATTCTTATTGTTGATGATGAAAAAGACATCGTGGATTTGATCAGTTACAATCTGGAAAAGGAAGGATTTGTAACTATCAAGGCCTACGATGGGGAAAGCGCCCTCAAACTGGTTAAGGCCAAAAGACCGGATATGGTCATTCTCGACCTCATGCTTCCTGGCATCAGAGGATTAGAGGTATGCAAATTTATCCGAAAGAATCCGGAAACAGAAACGCTTCCGATTATCATGCTCACAGCTAAAGGCGATCAGGTAGATAAGATACTGGGCCTTGAGATGGGGGCAGACGATTACATCACCAAGCCGTTCAATGTGAGAGAACTGATTGCTAGGGTTCGTGCGGTCATGCGAAGGGCGGAAGTGCGTCATGATTCAGACAAAAAAGAGAAGTTCGCATACAAAGGGCTACGCTTCGATTACACCTCCTATGAGGTTACCGTAGATGGGAAAAAAATAGATCTGGGTCCTACAGAATTAAAACTCTTGCGATTCCTTACACAGCATCCCGGCAGGGTTTACACCAGGGATCAGCTTCTGGATTACGTATGGGGAGATGAGACTTTCGTAGAGCCTCGCACGGTGGATGTCCACATCAGCCGCCTGAGGATGGCCATAGAAGAAGACAAAGAAAAGCCGCAACACATTCTTACTGTCAGGGGGATCGGATATAAATTCGTAGATCTGAAATGAGCTTTTTCATAAGCTCATGGATTGCCGCTTATCCTTGACACACTTATTTTCAAAAGGGTAGCTTGTGTAAAATATTTTCCAGCAGCCTGAACTGGATTATTGAAATAGCCGATACAGAAAATGGGGTCGAATATGAAGAGAAGAAGCAAAGATAATCATGAGCTAATATTCTTAACACTTCTATTTTCCATCTTTTTCTTGCTTGCCGGTACGCCGATTGTTCGTGCGCAAGATCAGCAGAAATTGTTGGAGGATGATTTTCTTCATCAGCTCTTTCTTTCTGCTAAGGAAGATAAAACGGCTAGAGAGACCTTGATAAGGAAAATAGATAGTCTGGCAAAAGACAATTTCGATCAGCAGTATAAAGGAAATGTCAAAAGCATAGAATTAGAAGGCATCTACAAGCTTGCTAAAAACTGTTATGTGACCTGTCATACCGCGCAATTGACGAGCGGGGAGGAGGTTTTTCTATTTCATGCCCACATATTTAGTAAATTTGAAAATAATGATGTCCAGATACATGGCCGTGGAAAGGAAGATATGGCAGAGTTCGGAAAATTCATGATGATGAGCGAAAGTGGGAAAATAAAATTTATCAGATATTTTTTCAAAACGTATGCAAAAATTGAATTGCCTTCGTAAGAGAGGCAATTCCTAAATTGCTCCTACCGGCAATTCATCTGAAATCGAAATCAAAATCTCCCTGACACACACCATTATCAAGCATCAGACATCTTTGTACTTGGGGTGTGACATTATACTTGATCCCCAGGCTGTCAAACCAGCATGCAAGCCTGTATATGACACCGCATTCGTATTCATCGATAGCCCCTATCCTCTTTATCCCTTTGTAAGCGAAACAATTTCCGGATTCAAATTCCCAGTGGAGTATGTTTTCATTCGGGAAAGATATGGTGATATTCATAAAAGCGGGTATAAATAAATGGGATACGGCAATAAAGAAGTCTTTGAACTCCTGAGAATTCTCAATTTGTTTCTCTATGCCGAGGGCCTTCTTAATCCTGTCAATCTCCATCGGAGCTAATGATTTAATTGCCGCTTTATTCAGCTCATTAACCTTTGCTATACCGAAGTTCTTTAGACAGTGGTAGAACCACATCCCGTCATGTGTCATCCAGCACCGATTCAAAAGGTCGATGATCTCTTCTTTTTGCAGTTCGCGCGGCATACTCATGGGAAACCTTCTTTCACTCTGTGTTTTCACAAATATTCTTGTATAAGAAGACAGTGCTGCACATCTCACGATCTTCTCATCTGAAAGTTGGCGTGGGCAATGCAGCAGACGTTTCCCTGCTCATCCTTCAGTTCGAGATCCAAAGCCCAATCTACCTTTCCAGTTTCATCGGCAATCTTTTTGATCCCTTCAGCCTGTTCAGGGGTCATCGATGTCTCAACCGTAATATCTGTGGTCGCGGGTCTTTTGAAGGTGATCGTAACCTCTTTCAATAAAGGATAGTATTTCCTGATGTCGAAAGCGGAATAGAATAGAACCCCTCCTGCAAAATCTGCCAGCGAAAAGAGAGACCCGGCATATACCGTACCGATGTGATTGACGTTCGGTTCTTTCGGCAGCATAATTTTTACGGACTGCTTTTGGAAATCCAAAATACGCATCCCCATTTTTTCGATGATCTTGATCGCCTTTTCGAGATAAATGACAAGGTCTTTATACTCATCGCTGATTGCCACTTGTTAATTCTCCTAATGTGATTTTATCTTCTCGCTCAGAAAGAATAGGTGTAGTACGAACTCGGCATGCTACCCAGGATTAAGGATTAGCCGCCATCAATTGCTGCGGTCGACTGTGCAGCCTTATCTATCATTACTTGCAAGGGAAATCTACAGTGATATGGCAAGAAATATATCAAAAGTTTACGGGAAGGGAACGCGGTTAGTGGTTACACGTACTTATCAACGCCCGTGACTGTACCGAGAGATTACTCATTATTTATTGGAAGTGAGATTTACAGCTGATGCGTTTGTGTAGCAGCTTTCATTCCATTATGCTCAAGAGCGAGCAATGAAAAAATGAAATACGCCGGTTATTGGTGCCACCTACTAATCCTCAGAATGGATGCGAGAAAAGCATTGAATATTGCCAGTTGAAAGCAGCAACACTTGCAGGAGAAGGCCAGCAAGTACGCGTGGCCAAAGTCTTTGCACTTCACACGGGCAAAGTCGTTGCGCAGGTCGCCGCAATCGAGATTAAGATAGATCACCTGGTCGACATAGGGCCGCCAGAAGCCGTACTGCCGTGAGAAATGCTCATCATAAACCTGTATGAAGGTTTGAAAATAGTCCTCTACGCAGCGGTAATAATCCGAGTCTTGCGGGCGGCGCGGCCGGTAAACGCTTGCGGACAAAGGCATGTCTTACTCGCTTGACAGGGTGGCTGAAACAATCCTGAAGCTGTAAGACATAGTACAGTTGCTATTTTATCAGTTAGAGCTATTTGAAAATCATGTCACTGGAAGGCTGGATACATTTTAAAGAGGTACTGCATTTGTGCCTAATTTTATCATCTGTTTCTTGTTAGATCGCGCAGAATTAAGGACATTAAGATTAGACGCCAGTATATCCAAGATTGTTCGATCAACAGTTTCATCAAATTTACGAGCAAAAAGTGCGTTACTTGCTAATAGAAAGGGGAGATCCTTTGTTGTAAAAGTTTTTGGGCGTAGTTTGATTTTTCCACTTGCGATTAAAGATTTAGTGTCATTGGCCGTAAAGGTTTTCGAGCGAAGTTTAATGTCTATGTCTGGTATCCATACAATCGCTCTCTTGTCATCATTTATAATCGTTTTTGTGTAATTGGTATTCATTAGGACTGTTTGAAAGAAACTTTCATCGGGGATTAGGGTATGCCGATAATAACTTTTGAACCTTGCTACTTTACGACTAGAACAAATAAATTTACAACAGTCTCTACTTAAGATTTTCCATTGCCCTCCAATGTATGGTGTTACATTTGTAAGATAAGGTCTTTTGAATGGAGTCCCTGAAAATCCACAGTTAGATTCAACAAAGTAATTCTCAATACGATTCAGAGTGTTAGGACGTTCTTCTGCCTGATTAGCTATCTTCATAAAGTCCTTTCCTTTGTTATGTCTAAGAAAATCTTTAATAACAGACTGCGGCTTTAGCGGGAAATCTTGTCCGCTAAGGTTGATAAAAAAGTCCCATTTCGTACTTAATTTCAATAACTTTTTCATGCCTCTTAATTCAGCGTCTACCATACTATATCCACCCCAAACTACGCTTTGACTATTTAGTAGGTGAGCGTTAGGAAAATCTGCTATGAAACTTCGTACCTCTTTATATAAATCTATACCCGCTCTCTTATCTACATGTACCAAGTAATGATTCTTAGTGTCGTAAATTGCCTTGAAAAGTCTTTTGAACTGGTTAGGATACCTGTGTACCAAGATAAAGTATGCAATCATTGTCTTAAAACTCTCTTTTTGATAAGACATTGCTTCTGTGATGTGGAAGTATAAGGTTTGATAAGACATTGCTTCTGTGATGTGGAAGTATACAATGAACGGTCTTGTGTGTCAATGCAATGATGATCACGGATTACGACTTGAAAGGAAGGATGTCCGCAAAAATGATGAGATGCTCTCTTTCAGGAAGAAGTGCTTGCTTAAAACACCTACGAAGTTTGAAAATTGGATTGTGTAAGGAATCGACGATTTCCTATTGAAAACTATTATAACGCGAGAATTCAGCCACGCGGGCCGAAGGCCTGCGACGGCTGGAATGAATGGTTAGGCACAATGTTCACTAAAGATGATTTCCTCTTTCTTGGACCGAGGCATCGCTTTTATCTGTGCTTCTCGAATAAGAGCTTTGGAACGCGTCAAGCCTTCTTGTTGATATAACAGCTTGACGGGCAGGCGAGTTCGGGTGTAGGTTGCCCCCCGACCCTCACTATGTTGCTTGACCCGAGCCCGCACATCTTTTGCTATCCCCGTGTAGAGCGACCCATCCCCGCAGCGGAGGATATAGACTGTCCAATCCTTTCGCCCCCTTCTCTTCATTCCTTGGATCATTCTTAGGTATTTAGTCTCCACATTCATTCTCTCTAGATTAGAGCTTCATTACAGACGATTTTGGGGATTGGAAGTTACCAATCATCAATTACGGTTTGTAATATACAACCTTTTTAAAATTTTTGGAAGTGTGGACTTCAGGAAGAACTGCCCAGGCATTGTCATCAATGAGTGGCGGACTCAGCCAATTTTTACTGCAAGCATTGATACTGAGCCTCCATCAACTCCTTGTATCGGGAAACTAATCTGTTCATTCGTTTTCCGAAAACCGAGTACATAAAGAAGTGGCAAGTAATGCTCTGGCGTCGGAATCGATAGCATCGCGTCACGCCCTAATCTGTCATAAGCGATAGGCAGAGTATTCTCGCATTTGAGCAACAACTCCCGGGCGTGTTTCTCAAAACGCACAGCCCAATTAAAAGGATGGAAATAATGAAACCTTTTCGTTAAGACCGCCTTTTACTTTTTTACAATTTCAACACGTCTATTCTTGGCGCGGCCTTCTTCTGTCCTGTTATCGGCCACCGGCTTTTCCTGCCCCCATCCGACCGCGATCATTCTGGACTGGTTTATGCCGCCAACGGATATCGCCTTGATGACGGATTTAGCGCGGTTAAGTGAAAGTGTTTTATTGGCCGCCGGCGATCCCTGAGAATCAGTATGCCCTTCAATAGATATTTTGAGGTTGGACTGGTTTTTCATCAGCTCGACAATTTGGTCAATTATTCCTTTAGATTCCGGCTTGATTGTTGCCTTGTTCGTATCGAAATTGATGTACAGCGTCATGAATCCGTCTTTCTGCAACGCTTCCCACATGTCATTGGCCGTAATCTCCTGTTCCATCGCCTTCTGCTCAAGTATGGTAAGGCTTATGTTGCGACCGTCATTGAACAGCTCAATACCTACATAAATCCGCGCGCCGTTTTTATCAATCTGCATGGCGGTGTAGCGTAGACGGTCTACAAGTATTTTGGCCTTCAATGCCTTCGCCGCATTCTGGTAATTGCGCCTGATCTGCAGATAGCTTGGAGCCGTGCCTGCTGATTCCTGGTACTGATACCTGATGACTGTCCTATCCCCTTCAGGCTTGAGGTTCTTTGCGGAGTCGGGATCTTCATCGAGCAGGATGAGGGCCTGATCAAATTTTTTCTCACACTCAAGGATGTAATAATTTTTCATCCTTGTAAAAAGCCCATGGTCCTTGCAGCCGTCGGCATCGGGTTCTGCAAGGGCTAAAGTAGGTGTTAACAGAACAATTGCCAGAAACAAAAATGCAATTCTTTTCATATTATTCTCCTTGAAGGTTAAATTTACCGATTCAGGTTCATTTGAGTTGAGTAAACCGGTATCTCCCACTACATATTGACGTTTGTTTTCTCCATTTGCCACCCGGTCGCCCAGCGATGTCACAATATTTCAACCATGCATCCGTTGGCCCCGGCCCCTCACGGAACCAGACGGGAATCTGTAATGATTACCGTTTGTACTCTCGCATGATTCTCGAAATCCGTCAATTACCGCTTTCAGGAAGAACAAAGTGACCTGCCCCCTTGATCACGATCCAACATTAGCAGAAATTCTAATATAAAAACTGGACCGTTTTTTGAGGGGGCAGGTCAAAGGCTCACTAGCATATAATCATACTACTAAGTGTAGGATGGTCATCCCTTCCTAACACCTCTAAGGCAATTTCTTCACCATCGCTGCAAACTCTTCCTTCGTGAACGCCCTCAGCGTCGTCGTCCTGACATTTCCCAACGAGCTAATCCCCAAGGCGAAGGTTGTAGCGACCTCATCACTGGGAAATTCACCAATAGCCACGTAATCGTATTCCCCCATCACCACGTATAAGCCAAGTGATTTACCACCCATTTTTTCAGCACCCTTAAGGGCTGCTTCAAGCCGCGCAGGTGCATCCTTGATAGTCTTGACCCCCTGGTCTGTCAATTTATATAACCCAATATAGGTCGGCATCGTGTCACCCTCCTCTTTCTTGTTGTTGATAAAAACTTTAGGTATTGTGATCGCACGGGGATGGCCCCCAAAGGAACGTTGCTGTCCCCTTGGAGGCTTCATATTGGTACCTTTCGGAAGCTCGTTTTCATACTACACCCCAAAAGGTTAGATGTTGGGTTGTTAGATTAATTAGGGCCAAGTATCTATAATAAACCATACTCTCATCTGTATGGACAGTCAAAGGGGGAAATTCCCCCCCGTAATTTACCCCACATTGCTGATTTTCGTTTGAAATGTTGCATGGATGGGCAAAATTGAAAAAACAACATTACAGCTTACTATAAGGAAGAAGGATGAGGACATGGTATTCTCGATCTGTTAAAGTTGAATATCGCAAACAACATAGCAGAAAGGAGAAGTGACCATGTCCGAAAGAGATTATAACAGGCAGACAGCAAAGCGTCAAAGGATCAGTAAGACGACCCTGATAGTCGGGGTGGATGTCGGCAAAGCATTCAATGCAGTGGGATTTATGAACAAGGACGGCAACGTATTGGGCAGCTGTTCGAAGCTGTATAACAACCGGGAAGGGTTTGAGCAGTTTGTAAAGATGATTGAAGGGCTTAAAGCAAGACATCGTCTTAGGGATGTCCTCATCGGGATGGAGCCAACGGGGCATTACTGGAGGAAGCTTGCCTATTTTGCGAAAGAGCATGGCTATGAGGTACGTTTTGTACGGACTACGGCACTAAAGCATCATCGGGAGCTGGATGAGAGTTCCTCTGCCAAGAGTGACCAAAGAGATGCATTAACCATCGCGAATATTACCCGGGAGGGTAAATACATTGACACAGTTATCGAGGACGGAACGCTGAGACAGCTGAGAACATTATCGAAGGCACGGGAGAGACTCCTCCGGTACAGCGTGAGTGCAAAAAACTCCCTGCATGCAGCTCTGGACGACTATTTTCCCGAACTGCATGAGATATTCTGGTCAATGGGATCACGGAGCTTGTGGGTGATTCTCGATCAGTGTCCTTTTCCTGAGGATGTTGTGTCGATGAAGGTGTCGACTCTTCAAGAATTGATCGCACGGAGTTCACGAAAGAGAGCGGGATCTGCCCGGAAGGCAAGAGCGCTCTACGAGGCAGCTCAAAAAAGTATTGGAGTAAAGCAGATTGGCAGTGCTGACCGATACCGGCTACGGATGTGTTTGGAAGAAGTGAAGCGGACAGTCCTGACGCTCAAGGATATGGATCGACAGTTGAAGTGCATGGTGAAGGATATCCCATCAGCGTCCTATCTTATGAGCATCCCGGGCATAGGCCATCTTTCTGCTGCTGTGTTTCTGGGTGAATTGGGGGATCCTGCGCATTTTCATAATGCCCGTCAGATTGTGAAGTACGCCGGGTACGATCCCCAGGAGAGTGATTCGGGGTCCTGGGTCGGTCGGAAGTTCATTTCCAAGAAGGGGCGGTGGCTCTTACGGAAGTATCTCTTCTTTATGAGCATGAGAGTGGTGGTGCTCAGTAAATACTTTCAGGAGTATTATCACCGAAAATTAGAGACAAAGAATAGAGTTGGTCAGCAGCCCAGGAAAAAAGAGATTCTCTGCGCAGTGGCTATCAAGCTGATCAAAGTGATATTTGCGTTGTTACGGGACAAACGGAGCTTTGAGGATATAGCATCCGCTGCTGTGGTAAGAGCATAAAACAAAAAAAGTGGTTGTGGTGGAAGGAAGGACCGAACAACTTCGTAGGTCAGAGGGCTTGCACGATTCAGCTTGGTCAACTTCCACCACCCTTTTCGTCCTGCATAAGGTAAGTTGGGCAGAGATGGTCCGCAGAATAAAAGAGGTTAGGTGAAAAGGAAAAAAGGTTGAAGTACCACCACAACCATTTACAGCTTTAACAGTGTGTCACAAGAAAATACTTGACTCTCTTCCTTAGAAGAGGAAGTTGTCAATGGGTCAGAAAGTCATAATTCACTATGGTTCGCAACTATTACAACAACAATGCCCATGAATGTAAAAGCCATCAGAACCGCAAAACCAATCAGGCCATTACCATAAAAGTAGTTCAGATAAATTGCGTTACTTAACAAAACTGCTCCAAGAGCTATAGTTATGAAAAATTTCATTTGTCGGTCTTCAACATGGATGCGTGTACCTTCTTGATCTCTTCCAAAAGCTCCTGCTTGCTGATGATCCCTTTCCTATCCAAGAGATTGATGAGTGCTTCTGACTGAATAACTTCGGACATGAGTAGCTCCTTCAGGTCAACGGTCTGTTTCTTGTCGAGTCCCTTGGCCACTGAGTCTTCCCCTTATGAACGACCGTTTACTGCCGTTCTCAGCTTCACAGCACTCTTGAATGTAACCACCCTTCTTGCATCAATGGTTATTTCCTCACCTGTCTGCGGGCTCCGGCCTATCCTGGCTCTCTTATGTTTCACTGACCACTTACCGAATCCTGAGATAATGACGTCGCTACCCTTAGCAAGTTCATCCTTAATAATATCAAAGAAGCTTTCCACCAGATTGTTGCATTTTTTCTTAGGTATGTCCAATTCACTATAGATCATGTCAACAAGGTCGATTTTTGTCAGAGCCCTCTCTATCTCCCTTCGTATTTCTCAGAATGTTCATTATGCTTGTACCAGTTGTCCAGATACATTTTTGCCAGATCCGTATTCCTGATGATCAGCAAATTCTCTGCGTTCTTTTCCTCGGCAGCTTTCGTGAAGTTGAAAGATCCGGTTATTACCGTTTCCTTGTCAATGATCACGATCTTGTTATGTGCTATTGAGTGGGCTGAATCAATATAAGTCGGGATGCCAACATTTGCTAGATAGGTGGCCGATGAATATCTCTCGGTACGCTGACTCTTATCTAGGATTACCTCTACCCTTACTCCTCGTTTAAATGCATTTAGTAGGACCTTTGCTATGGGGGCAGAGGTAAATGAATATGCCTGGACCAGGATCTCTGATTTTGCATTGGTGATCTGATCAACAATTGCTTCTGTGCAGCCGCCATTAGGGCTGAAGTAGACTTGAGTAGGTGTATTGTTTAGGGTGAGATCGGTTGCTTGTCCGAGGGACGTGAAAAGAACGAAAATTACGAAAAATGAAAACTGTGTTCTTCTCAGCTTATTCATACAGGACTCCTATTGATGTCTTTCTCATATACTCCACTTCGTTTATTAATCAACTGATGGTGGTTTGCAAACTTTGCAAGGAACATATCCCGCTTGGCGTGCATCCTTGGCTGAAGTAAACGTGACCATATTTGCGGGCTTGATTCTTTTGGCCCACTGACAATCTGGGTAGTGATATTTTTTAGCTTTATTCGAGGCGACATATTTATAGCCAGCGTTGGTTGATGTTGATGCGATTTTATTCTTTGAACTTCTTTTCACTCGACTCGCAGTGGGAATCTTCTTTTGGTGTGAACTCTGATCTTCACTAAGTGACAGGCTGCTTGCGGAGGCTTTTTCTTCTCTTGTGAGAGTCTCTACAGATTTATTGTATTTCTCTTGTGCCTTTATATCACTCTTAAGAAGTGTCATCTCACTTCTGAGTTTGTCTATTTCCTTCAGTGCTTCATCATGTTT
>Ga0315294_10003193_pt1 | contig 17814 bp, 15 predicted proteins | sample YL17G13_40_MG_FD_203626 | JGI IMG/M metagenome (GOLD analysis project Ga0315294, IMG submission 203626) | Sediment microbial communities from Yellowstone Lake, YNP, Wyoming, USA - YL17G13_40 | ecosystem: Environmental > Aquatic > Freshwater > Lake > Sediment | place: USA: Wyoming | collected... | reverse complement strand
TGAGTGCGAGCGAATCAACCCCGAAATTTTAGACGCCTTCCGCAACAACCCGTACACCCAAAGCCTGAACAGCTACTGCTGCAGGTGAAGTGAAACACCGGAATCACCTGAACCACCTGAACACATGAATCCATCCATGAATCCATGAATCCATGAATCCATGAATCCCTTAAATAATTATATTTGTAAATATATAATTATACAACCCAACTGACAATGAATTACTTTGTTTTATTTAGCCTGATTCTGATTGCAGCGAGCGTGGTTGTGTTGCTGCTGCCTTCTTCAACCGAAGAAGGGTTTGACAACAAGGCCCCCAAAAAGGCCCCCAACGCCAAACCCGTCCCGCCATCCAATCACACGCAACAACCCGTGGCTGCAGGACAGCGCAACACATCCAGCACCGCTGGTTCAGCCGATGGCAGCTCGGAACACGAGCATCTGCTGGCCAACACGCTGGCCAAGCACGACCGCCTGGCAGAAGCCTTTGAAAACCGGGACGCCAATGCAAAAACAAACGCAAACGCAAGCGCAAGCGCCGTGTCGTCAACCACCACACAAAAGAAGGGCATCGCATCCACCAGCGCGAACGCAGACGACGATGTCAGTCCCCCAGTGGCTGGTTGCAACAAAAAATGCGTGAAGATTGGTGGAACGGGGGCCATGTTTGACCCAACGTTGGCGCTGGGTGGGAACTGCATCAATCCACCGCGTGCGGGTGGTGCGCCCGGTGAACTCGACTACTCCATAAAATTCTGTCCCGCATTCCAACCACCGAGTGGTCCAGCCGGAAGGGACATGCGCGACCAAGACTGCATGACATGCGGATACTATAAATTCACCAGCAAATGCACCGCAGACCCGAACAATCCCAAAAACCCATGCGACTACGAAGATTACAAATATGTGGAATATCAACCCGGCCCAATGCCCGGAACTGAGGACAAAGGCGACGATGATGACGGCAGCACAGGCCCCAGCTGCAGCACATGTCAACTGGATTTTAATAAGAACACCCAGTGCGTGTTGCCAGGATGCTATTCTGACGGTCTGCCATTTCCCGATGACGGCGGCTACAATTTTGCAGCAGGGTGTGTCATCAATGACGGCAGCCTTCCGGGTCTAGCGGGTCAACCGCCGGGATACTACTGCCCTCCCATAACACAGGGTCAATCGTATGATGCGGGCGGTGCATCCGGGGACGTGTGCTACACCACACAGGACCCGTCGAACCTGAACAGCTATGTGTTGGATTATTCCAAGTTTGTTAAAATAGACAACATGTGCTCCAACGACAAACCGAAATCCAAACAGAACTTCAAACCCGGAAAGGATGCGCCAGTGGACGACAATCCGAACAACAAACGGCGCGCAAAATCCGACCCGTCCGACAAATCCAAATCTAGCATCAACCATCAGCACCAACACAGCGGTGCAATCAACGTGTACCACCACCGCGGCCAAAGCAACCGCGGCCAAAGCAACCGCGGCCAAAGCCATCAAGGCAACCAAAGCCATCAAGGCAACCAAAGGAAACAATGGAACCATAAAGACAAATCCAACACATACATGGAACCCGAAGCAGGCGCCACTGTCCTTGGATATTTGTAATGAATTCAATGCATGAGTTCCAGCATGTCGGCCTTGTTGATGTGCGTCTCCTTCGCAATAATCTTCAGGATTTTGCGGTGCGCGGCTTCATCCTTCTCGATGTTCTTGTACAGCTCCTTGCAAATGCTCTGATACTCCATGTGCATCTTCTCCTTGGTCTCCCACCCGGGATGGGCCTCCATCCAATCCTGTATGACGCGTGTCTGATAGCACGACGTCATATAAATGAATTTCTTGACGTGTTCGTGTATGTCGTCCTTAATCCATTCGTCGCTCTTGATGTACATGGTTTCGCGTTTGGCGTCCGTGCAGTGAATGGGGCGCTTGTGCACGTCCATTCCCTTCAAGTTGTTGGCAATGATGGAACCCACGCCCTCCACGATGCCGTTCGTCTTCGTGAATTCCAGGTCCTGCAGCGTGATTTTCAGCGTCTTCATGAAGTCGCTCAGCTTGACCGCATCCTTGCACTCCGTGTTCAAAAACACCTGCACATTGAATTGATTGTTGTTATGAATTGTTTGCGTGTTTGTCACATGCGCCACATGCGCCACCTGCGCGGGTTTTTCTTTTATTGTTTCAACAAACGTGGTCAACATGTCTTTGTGCATTGTTATCATGGTTTCCATAAACTTCTTCATATCGTTTGTGTCCACCTCTTTTTTTGAATGTTGCTTATGTTTTTCAGTTTCACAATGCTGCACATAGTGGCTCTTTTTTTTGCAGTAATATTTGCATTCGTCGCAAACAAACTTTGCTCCATTCATGATTTGCTTATGTTTTTCAGTTTCACAATGCTGCGCATAGTGGCTCTTTTTGTTGCAGTAATATTCGCATGCTGCGCAAACATACGTCGGTGGTTTGGGGTCCATTGCAAAACACTTTGAGATTGGTATATGTAATATACATATTAAAAATTATGCTTTAAGCATTTTCATCATTGACCATTGAATTTTCTGCTAATAAATGGTCTCAGCCTATCGCGAGCCTATTTAGGCTTTTTCCCTAGATGTCGCAGACTATTTTAGCCTATTTTAGCCTATTTTTATAGTGAAAAACAGCCTATTTTTGCCTATTTCGTAGGCTGTTTTTTAGGCTCATGTCCCAAAAATGCGTGCATTTTGGTGCCTTTTTTTAAGCTTTTTTTCGGACCAAAAAATCGGTTTTTTTTGCGCCATTTTTTACCAGACTGATATGCTCTCATTTTTATCTATTTATTACATAAATTAATTTTGTTATTTTTTCAAATTACTTTGCACAAGAGTCAAAAAATTTTCAGGAATTGGACACAAAAAGTATGTCCAAAAATGAGATCGTCGAAACCTTTTTGCGCAAAAACGCGCGGCACTAGGTAATTTGCGGAACTTTTTTGGGGCACGCGATGCGAGACCATACATGCATTGCCGACATTGTGCATCGGTAAAATCGTAAATTTATCTAGAGAGAGAGAGAGATAGAGAAAAATAGCTGTGCGAATTTATTTCGAATATCTCTCGAATATAATATATGATAATGCATTTAACAGCGAAAACGCGTCGGTTGTCTGCATGTCCACCCCCGAATGGAACGAGGTTTCCCAGGGCACTGCATGCATTTTCAAATCCCAAACAAGCGCAAAAGATGGCATACAAGTATTTAGGTAAATCAGCCAAATTGTATCCTGCAAGCAATCCTGTTAAAAAATACCGAATATGCGACCCAAAGTTGAAGCAATGGGTCAACTTTGGTCAAATGGGATATCAAGATTACACCCGTCATAAAAATAAAATGCGGAGAAAGAATTACTTGACGCGCACAGCTGGAATGCTGGGCAACTGGAAGGACAACAAATACTCGGCAAACAATCTGAGTCGCAACATTTTGTGGTGATTTGGTGCCTTTTTTTAAGCCCGCTCGCTCGCGCGCGCGGCGCGCTTATTCCCAGACCACGACGGGACCACCCGATGGCCACATGTCAAACGGGACTGCTTTGGTGGTTGACTGTTTTAGGGCCAGCAGCTTTTGCAGTGCGGATTTGCGGCGTTCCAGTGGGGTCTGCGCGGAGCTGGACGGTTCTCGGCGCGTGAGCTGTTTGAACCGCCATTCGAACTGCAGCGCGGCTTGCCAGGTGGGGAAGCCAGACACATGACATGCGCGGCGCCAGGTTTCGCCACGGGCCACTTTGGCGCCGGTGGCATGTGCTCCGCCACTAAGTTCCTTGTTGTGCTGGCGCAGGCGGCGTTCCAGGTTCACGGTGGCTCCCACATACGTGGAGCGTTTGCAGGACGACTCCAGCAAGTACACGAAGAATTCCTTGGCTTCCTCTTCTTCTTCAACCACCACTTCATCCTCGTTAGTTTGCATTATGCGTGTTGTGTGTTATTTATACATTTATGTGTTTATTAGAAAATGAAAAATATACATATTTTTTTCATTTTTTGGGGTTTATTGTAACATTGTAACATTGTAACATTGTAACATTGCACTTACTTTACATCATGGCCCCATTGTAGTAACACATCCCCCCAGCACTTGCAGCCCTTCTGGGAGGGGCAACACTGGGCACATCATCATCAAACACGAAGTCGTCTGATTGCTGCGAATGATTGTACCCCACCAACGGGCTGTTGCATGCATTGTCGTCGTGGCATGGCATTTCGGACATCACGATGTCTTCGTTGTTGAACTCGGTGCTTTGGGTGTCCCCAGACACGCAGCGGCCCAGCGCGCGACGGCACACCTCGTACGCAACCGGCGTGTTGTCTGAATCATGCTGAATGGAATGCACGCGGTCAAGTCCCATGCCATTCGCATTGCGCTTCGTGGAAGGGTCGGAACCAATGAACAGAATGGAATGCATCGGATTCCGTTTTTTGTTGTCAGATATCATTTCGTTCACGTCCGACTGATTGTGATGTTTGGAATCATTGTTGTCGCCGTCAGTGAAGACATACATTGTGGCTGGCACTCCTGCACTGCTCATGTTCATCTTGTCGATTGCAATGGCGACTGCATCCCACAACGCAGTCATGCCATCACATAGCAACTCAGTGGGGTCCATGAGCGCGACATCGTGCACTGGAACTCGTTCACCCACCTGAATGTTGTCATGCGACGAGAATTTGATGATGCGAAGGTGGGCACTGTGTTCACAAGGTGCGCGGTAGCGCTTTTGAAGGTCACTCACAATTTCGTTGATGCCGTTGACAACCGACATGCGCTGACACTTCATGGAATCGCTGACATCTTGCACAAACGTGACGTCCATGTCCTTCGTTGCAATCGGAGGCAAGGCAATGGGGGGCAATTGGGCTTCTTGAATTTGCTGGATTGCATCGTTGCTTTCGGTTGCGTTGCTTTCGGTTGCGTTGCTTTCGGTTGCGTTGCTTTCGGCCATTATTTCGTTGCTGTTGCTGTTGCTGTTGTTGGTTGTTGCCATTTAAACTGTTTTCGAAAAGAGCTTTCAATTTTTTTTTAAATTGTCATAGATAATTTAAAAAAATCATGTAATGGTGTATTTTTCATACACGTGTTTGCATGCGCCGAATGTGGTGATTCCAATGAAAATCCAGGATTGATTGTAAAAGTATTTGGACACTTCTAGCACCTGGATCGCGTAGGAACACACGGGATTTGTCATGTTAAAAAATGTCACAATGTATCCATAAATCCCAGGAGGTGCACAGAACTGCACATATGTTTGTGCTGCGACCCAATGCAGCGATGCAAACGCAATGGGCATCGCCATCATGGACACGATTTGTTTGCCACGCATTTTATGTATTGCCTTTATATTGCAACCTATTTTTAATTGCTTTTTTTGATTGCCTCATTTGCGCGCATCATTGTAATTTTGAATGAACCACTGCACTGTTTCGCGAAGTCCCTGGCGGATGGACGTGAATGCGAACGGCGGGTTGTTGCCGTAGAGGCGTTTGAATTTGGAATTGTCCGCAGTTTTTTTGAACTGGCCGTCGGCTTGTGCGGTGTCATACACGACCTCGTTGCCAAACCCGACCGCATCGACAATGTGGCGCACCACTTGCGCGATGCTGATTTCATCGGCGGGGTCCACCGAGAGAATGAGGGTGCCAGCGCCAGCGCCATCGCCATCTGCATCAGACTTGGCATCGTAGCATTCCAGCACCCAAATCAGCAAATGCGCCAGGTCGCGCGAGTAAATGAACTGTCGTAAGGGCGCGCCGCTCCCTGCAACCACCAGCGGCACGCCCTGCTGCTTGGCCAGGTAGCACTTGTGAATGAGCGCCGGAATGACGTGCGCGTCTTCCAGATGAAAGTTGTCGTGCGGGCCGTAAATGTTGGTCGGAATGACGCACACGAAATTGTGGCCGTATTGTTCCCGATAGCATCGCGTCTGCACTTCCAGCATGCGCTTAGCGTATGCATATGCGTCATTGGATGCGTGCGGAGGGCCGGCGTGCAGCATGCCCTCGTTGATTTCTTTGGGTTTCGTCTTGTCATCCGGAAAAATGCACGTGGAGAGGCAGCTCACCACCTTGGACACGCGCAATTCGTGGCAGACGCGCAGCACGTTCATGTTGATGCGCACATTCGTTTCAAACATGTCCACCTTGCACCGCATGTTTTTGAACAGGCCGCCCACCGCTGCCGCCAAATGAATGACCGCAACAGGAGCAACGGCGCGAAAATACTTCAGGGTGGCTTCATAGTCGGTCATGTCGCAGTCGCGCGAGCACGCAAACACGAACTGATATTTTAATTCGGCGCCACACACGTCGCGCATCGCGGACCCCACAAGTCCGGACCCTCCGGTCACTAATATCGTGTCAAATTGGGGCGGATTCGATTGCATCGAACAAATATTTGAGAGAAAATACAGGTGCAATTATTAAATGATTTATATGCAAAACATTTAAATAGTATTTTGGTTGTTTTAATACACGCACACTAACAACCCCAACATAACACCAACATAACAGACACATTGAATGACATCGGCACCGGCACCAACAAAGGTGGCATTCATCACCGGAATCACGGGGCAGGACGGGTCATACCTGACCGAACTGCTACTCAGCAAAGGCTACCTGGTGCACGGATTGATCCGGCGTTCGTCCACCATGAACACGTCGCGCATCGAGCACATGTTTCACAATCCCGCGCTGAAACTGCACTACGGCGACATGACAGACGGCGCGTGTCTGTACAAAATTATGAACCACATCAAGACCACGTATGCCTTGGACCGGCTGGAGATTTACAACCTGGCAGCGCAATCACATGTCAAAATCTCGTTTGAGATGCCGGAATACACGGCCGACACGGATGCATTCGGCACGCTGAAACTGCTGGAAGCCGTCCGCAACAACCAGCTGGACGCCGTTGCGCGGTTTTATCAGGCATCCACCAGCGAGCTGTATGGCAAGGTGCAAGAGATGCCGCAGCGCGAGACCACGCCGTTTTATCCGCGGTCCCCTTATGCGGTTGCGAAGCTGTATTCGTACTGGATTGTCAAGAATTACCGCGAGGCGTACGGCATGCACGCATCCAACGGCATTCTGTTCAATCATGGCGGAGTGCGCCGCGGCCACAATTTCGTGGAGCGAAAAATCACTCTGGGACTCGGCAAAATTCTGCGCGGCGAGACGGACCGGCTGGTCATGGGCAACATTGATTCGGAGCGCGACCTGGGCAGCGCGCAGGATTATGTGGAGGGCATGTGGTTGATGCTGCAGCAGGACACGCCGGATGACTACGTGCTGGCCACGGGTGAGACGCACAGCGTGCGAGAAATGATTGAGCTGGCATTCAGCATGGTGAACATAAAATTAAAGTGGCGCGGCACCGGCGCGGATGAAGTGGGCTACGACGAGGCCACCAACAAAGACATGATTTTCATTGACCCGAAGTACTATCGCCCGACGGAGGTGGACGTGCTTTGGGGGGACGCATCCAAAGCGGCACGCGTGTTGGGATGGCGGCCGCGCACCTCGTTCCAGCAGCTCATTGCCGAAATGGTGCAGCAGGACACGCAAACCGTGTATAAACTCATCTGATGCGGGTTGCGCAATACAATGCCATCAGCCCGACGTAAAAAATGAACAAATGCAGCACGACCATTGCATCATTGGTCATGACACTAGATGACTGTGGTTGCATTATGGTTGGATTGATGAGATAATTATGTGCATTTATTTATATGCGTTTTGATTTGATTTATACGCACATGTTCAGTCAACATGTGCTTATTTACTCATTCTACTTATTTTAGTACCACTTTACTACTACTATTTTATCACCAATACCAACCGTCATCGGAATCGCTGTCAACAAACTGACGGAATGGGCAGCAGTCGGACACGAACACGACGCGCTCCATTTTTCGCAGCTGTTGGGCCGACAAGAGCCAGCGAATCTTGGCCCCGTCTCCGAACTGTGCCAAACGCTCGACCACGCAAATGCCGGTCTCGTCGCGTCCGCCCGAGGCGCCAACAAGGTACACGGTTTCGTAGTGCGCACTTCGCGAGCTGATGGTGGCGCTGCGGCAATCGCGCAGGTTGAAGAACACCATGCTCTTGGTGTAAACATTCGGGTTGAATAAGGGCGCCGGATACAGGTTGGTTGGGTCAACTGTCCAGCGAGCGGTTCCTGGACGCGCCTTGCCTGGAAACATGTTGGCCTTTTGCGAGAACATCCAGAGCAGTTTGCGCGGGGTGACGATGCGCTTCAAGTGATATTGCAGGCTGAATAATGATGGATAGGACGGATATTCCAGCCGAATGGTTTGTTCGAACAGCGCATTGAAATCGGCCACGGTTTTGCATGCCACCAGTTCATCTGCCCGCGAATGGACAAGGCACCACATCATGTTCACCATTCCTTCCATTCCTTTATGCTCCAAATCACGCTCGGTGCTATACGGCGTGACGTATTTTACCACGTCCTTGTCGTCGTCCTTGCCGATGTAAAATCCTCGGGTCTGTTCATCCTTGGACACCTCGGTTTTCATCGGCGGAAGCAGCCAGTTGTTCTTGGCGCGCCATTCCTGCATGCGCCGTTCAAAAACTTCATTGGAATGTGCGTGGTTTTTAATTGCCTCGTCATGCATCCATTGATATTGTTCTTCTCTCGTTCTGAAAATGGGGGAAGGTGCATCTGGGCGCTTCAAGTCTATCCATGTTGGTCTGCACTGGGACTGTTCCTCTCGCTCATATCGTTCATATTCTCGTTTGTCGTATGTGTCGCACGATTCCGCTATGCTTGCGGCGGCGCACAAATCCGGGTTTACTTGGATGCCTGGACTTGCAGTTGCAGGGGCAGGTTTTGCAGGTTCTGCAGGCACAGGTGCACTTTTTGAGGCAGACGATGGAATGTTGCGTTTGGCGATGCTGGCCCAAGACGTCATGTCGGGATGAATTAACTAACCCTAAATGTGCCCTTATTTTTAAATCAATTTTCATCATTTGCATTGATGGCATTGCATTGTATTGATGGCATTGAATATGTATTAAAGGCATTGTCCGGTCATTTATTATTATTCCATCCTATTCATCATTCTTCCCGGATTTTTATTATTATTATTATTCCCATTTTCTCTCGAATGCAAAAGACCGAACTTGCAACAACCAATAAACCTCGAGTTCGCATCGTCAAAAAACCGGGGGCCGTGGGCGAAGTGCTGGACATTCACGGCGAGATTAAGCAGAAGCTGCAGTACTTCATTGCGCAAAAGAAAATCCCCAACATCATATTCCACGGCGTGTCGGGATGCGGCAAAAACAGCCTCGCGTGGAATTTCATTCGCCGCATTTACGGCAATGACAAGGCAGCGCTGAAGGATTACGTTATGCACGTGAATTGCGCGCACGGCAAGGGCATCCGCTTCATTCGCGAAGACCTGAAGTTCTTTGCCAAAACGAACGTGGACCTGAAGGACGGGGAGATATTTAAGAGTGTGGTGCTGCTGAATGCGGACAAGCTGACCACGGATGCGCAGTCGGCGCTGCGCCGGTGCATTGAGCTCTTCAACCACTCCACGCGGTTCTTCATCGTGGTGGAGGACAAATACAAGCTGCTGCGCCCCATTCTGTCGCGGTTCTGCGAGATTCACGTGCCAGAACCGGTCATCAACGGGCAACAGGTGAATCTGCACGCGCACCTATTGCAAAAAACGTTTGCCGGAACCGCGCTGGACAAACTCAAGCAGCAGCGCGCCGAGTGGTTGCAGAAGGAGGTGTCTGTTGCACAGACCTACTCGTGCGGCGACCTGATTGCACTGGCCAATAAATTGCATGAACGTGCTTACAGCAGCATTGATTTGTTGGGATGGCTGGAAGCGCGCCCCGATTCCGAGATGCCGCCCGATAAAAAATACGAGAAACTCATCGCCTTTCAAAAGGTGCGCCACGAATTTAGGAACGAGAAGTTGCTCATGCTGTTCATGTTGCATTTTATGCTATTTCGTTCTGATGCCAGTTTAGAAAATATATCATTTATGTAAACCTAACCCGAAGAACACACAACAGCACAATAGAATGGACGACTTTTCTCTCGTAAGCCTGCAGGAATCGCGCAACGAGTGGTGCGCGCGCTTGGTCAACATTTTAGCGCCCATGACGGCCGAGGGCTTCCGGTCCATTTTTGACGAAGCGTGGAAGCTGTGCGAGCAGAACAATGAGACGGGGAAATATTTGATGACATTTCAGAATTTTCTCTCGCGCGTGCCGAAATGGAATGCCACCATCATTGAGCAGGAGACGCAGCGCATCGTGGACCGCAGCGGGTGCGGGTATTTGGCCGACCTGGTGACGTGCGTGCACATCATTCAGCTGAAGAGCCTGACCTGCATGCGCGTGGGGAGCAAACAGAAGAAGGTGGACATCGACATTCCGCAGCTGAACGATTTTGTGCACAAGGTGTACGTGCACTGCGCGCGCAAGCTCTACACCAATGTGTATTTGTTCGAGCGCGGCATTCCTCCCCTTTCCACCCAGAAGAACATGAGAGAAATTGAGATAATTATTAAGGAGTGCATTCTGGACAGCATTCGCGAGAGCATCCCCCTTGAAATGATTCTGAAAACTTACATGGACGAAACAATAGAAGACCACACCGAAATAAAAATAAAGGAGGAAATCGTGTCGCAGGAACCGGTTCCAGGTGACGCTGCGAATGCGCCGAATCCGAATGTTGCAGTTGCAAATGCTGCAAACGCCAGTGCAATGGCTGCAGCGGGCATTGAGCCCAGTTCTGTGGATGCATTTCCCAGCGTGTCTTCCTCTTCTTCTGCCGACAGCAGCAACAACAACAACAACAGCAACAACAGCAGCAACAACAGCAGCAACAACAGCAGCAACAACAGCAGCAACAGCAACAACAGCAGCAACAACAGCAGCAGTAGCACCATTAAATTCAATGACACTGACAGCGCCATCGACATGAACAATGCGGAGCACAGCATTCATGCTCCCAAAACGGAGGAACGCTTGGAACAAATCAGCAACGAGCGATACATGCAGCGCAAATTGCAAGAGGAGGAGGATGATGATGGTGATTTGGACCGGCTGAAAATCGGCGAAGACGTGCAGCTGGATGTGTTTGACGTGCACCCCATGGAAGAACCGTCACTCAAAATGAATTTTGACGCGCCCGAACTGGACGACATTGAAATCCTGGCCTAAAATATTGACCTGAAATCTTGACCGACCTAAATGACCGTGTATGCATTGGTGGAATGACAAATGGAAACAGTTAGATTGTGGCGTGAAATCGCATCCATCATTCGGGCCTTGAGTGCCTCATCGAACAGGATGATTTCAACAAACACTTTGTCTTTTTCTTCCACAATTGGATGCCTGCATTGTGTGAAAGTGATTGGATTGAATCAATTTTCTGGCAAATATGAAATTTAATAAAATATAATAAAAATGCAAGGGAATAAAACAATAACACGATGATGCACAAATCCATGCGACGGAATCGCAAACGCAGTGGCACAAAACGCAGTGGTAGCAAAAGAGGCGGAATGTTTAGACCAAAAAAAGAAGAATCTGCAATGTTGCGTGAAATATTAACTGAAGGAGTGGACCCTACATTGCGTTCAAATATACTAGTTGTCCCAGGTTCGGGCACATTTAATTTTTTAGCAAAAACTATGTTTCAACCATCGGTCGCCACAACGAGTAGTCAAATTGTATCAATAGATTCCATCACGTCCAGTCTGAAAACGAAAAGACTTACAGATGAAATATGCAAAAGTGCCGAACGTTTGCGCGCGACTTCATTTCGTTCTAAAGATCTTGCGAAGTGTGCCGAATTAAACGTGAGGGCAATGGAACAATTGAGACGAGCAGTTAATATGGGCAGTTTGCGAGCGCGTGCATGTTTTGCAGACATGTTGTTTGGCAACACAGTGGGGGTTAACCAAGATTTTCAATCAGTGAAGCTTTTGGTTTGTCAGGACCCTCCCGCTTGCAAAGGATTTTTAGCATATGAGGATGACCCAGATTGCAAAGGAGTTTTAGCACATTACTGTTTTAAAAATGGCCTCCCATTGAAGTATGCTCGTGATTTGGCAGAACAGAGTGCAGCCCGTGGCAGCAAATATGGTCAACTGGTTCTTGGATTGTTGTTGGAACGGGAAAGTAAGCCGAACGACGCGAAGATTCAGTTCGAAGCAGCTGTAGCACAGAATTACGACGAGGCGCAAATCGCTCTGAGTGAATTGTGTCTCAAAAGGTCTACACCCGACAAGGCTGAAGCGTTGCGGTTGTTGAACCTTGCAGCTGAACAAGGGAATAAGAATGCTTTTTTTTCCATTGCCCAAATACACAGTAGTGATGCCGCCCAAAATGCACACTCTTTTCGGGAAGCCGAGCGTTGGTTTAAGTTGGCGCAGGAGACAGGACACCCGTATGCCGAAGACATGTTGAAAGGTATGAAATCTCGGTCTGGGTTTGGCCGTGGATAATTCGTAAAAAGGACCAAATGATTCGTTTTGGATAGTATATACTTTAGCAAAACGAATCATTAAAACAATAAAACAATAAAACAATACATGAACAGCAACGCTTACATTGTCAGCGGCATCATCGCCTTCGTGTTTTTGGTGGCCAAGTTTCTGGAGATGCGCTTTTCCGGCGCCAATACTGCGACTGAAGGGGAAGGAGTTCAACCCAAGCCGCTGAAATTCTTGCTGCGCGACACACTGCTGGTGTACGTGTCTTCGCTCCTCGGTTTCTACATTATCGCGCAGTTTGAAGAGCACTCTGCCGTAAATTCAGCCGCCAAAGAGGTGGCGGCATTCACGGGGGGGGCTGACTTTTAAGCTCAGGACCAACCATGCAAATTCATTATTGTTATTAAAATGTATTAAATGTATGCAATTATTAATTATTAATCAAATCATTAATTATTAATTTACAATTCACAACTGCATAATAGTTTTCAATGAACAATCTTCCGAGTTGGACCCATTATTTGCAGCAGTTTGCCGAGATGGGACCCGACGCATTTCACAAGAGTTCAAACAGTCGCTTGAATGCAGGCAAGTTCTGTGTCATCGTGGAGCCGCGCCAACACCCGAATTTAATACCCGTCATAAAAAACTTCATGTTTTTGCTGCAGCACAGCGGGTGGGGGCTCGTCGTGTATCACGGCCCCGACAACGAGAGATTCGTCAAGGACGGCTTAAAGGACGCACTTTCAGAGATCGAAGTGCATTACGTGCGCATGGCTCAATCGAATTTGACGACGCGCGAATACAGCGCGATGTTGGGCAATCCGATGTTTTGGCAGTGCTTGCTGGACGGATTCAAATGCGAACACGCGCTCATTTTCCAGTGCGATGCGCTGCTGCTCAAAGGCGGCAAAGATATCGACGCGTTCCTGAAATACGATTACGTGGGTGCGCCGTGGCCGGATGGCGGCATATATGCGGCGCTGCCGCCAAATGTTCGGCGCGTTCGGTTCAATGTGGGCAATGGCGGCCTGTCGTTGCGCAATGTGCGCGCCATGCTTGCCATCACGCGCAAGTATCCGTATCCTCATGACATGGGTGGGGTGCCCGAGGACGTGTATTTTTCGCACTGGTTGAAGGTGCACGAACACGAGTATTGGCTTCCGAGTACCGAAGAAGCGACCGCATTCGCGATGGAACACGTGCACAACCCGAATGCGGCAGGACTGCACGCGCCGTCGCCGGCGTTAAGAGTTGAGTGTGAATCCATGATAACGACTGCATTGGCACACTTAAATAAAAATAAATAAAATATTGTTTATATATATATATATAATACATTCAACATTCAAACATGTCAAGGTCAAAGCCAACGAATTCAGTTGCGGCGCCATATCAGATAGCTTACATGACATCGATTAAGAAGATTGGTGAAGATCGAGTGAATACAAAACAAAAATTGGAAGCGTTAGGAAAATCAAATGAGCATGATGTTGAACGTGTAGCATTGGAAAACAAATTGGAAGACCTTGATAATGAGTCTTTTGCCGTGATGAACGAATTCTTTAAGAATGAGCCAAAGAACCTTCACGACTGGATTGAATCTAAACGGCTAGGGAATAGACCATGGCAAGCCCAACCATCAGAAAAAATGCAACCAGAATCATTACCGCAATATGAAGCATTGGGCGGGTCCAAGAAGAAGTCCAAGCGGTCCAAGAAGTCCAAGAAGTCCAAACGGTCCAAGAAGTCCAAGAAGTCCAAGAAGTCTAGAGGTCAATACTAAAAATAAAATATAAAAAATCATTTAAAGATTGATTGATGATGTAATGCATCAACCAATCGCACAATCCAACCATGACATCGGCAGCGGCATCAAAGACAAAGAAGGCAATCGGCATTGATTTGGGCACCACGTATTCGTGCGTGGGTGTCTGGCAGAACGAGCGCGTGGAAATCATCGCCAACGACCAGGGCAACAGAACCACGCCGTCTTACGTGGCATTCACGGATGCCGAGCGCCTCATCGGCGATGCGGCAAAGAATCAGGTCAGCATGAACCCAGAGAACACCATTTTTGATGCGAAGCGGCTCATCGGCCGCAAAATCGACGACGCCAGCATTCAAAGCGACATGGTGCACTGGCCGTTCAAAGTGATTGCCAAAGACGGCGGCAAACCTCACGTTCAGGTGGAGTTCAAGGGCGAGCAAAAAACGTTCTCACCCGAGGAAATTTCGGCCATGATTTTGACGAAAATGAAGGAGATAGCGGAGAGCTACTTGGGAACCGAGGTGACGGACGCGGTCATCACCGTGCCGGCGTATTTCAACGACGGGCAGCGCCAGGCAACCAAGGACGCCGGTGCCATTGCGGGCCTGAACGTGCTGCGCATCATCAACGAGCCCACTGCAGCGGCCATCGCGTACGGCCTGGACAAAAAAGGGAAGGGCACCAGCACGAAAGAGCTCAACATTCTGATTTTCGACCTGGGTGGCGGCACGTTTGACGTGTCATTGTTGACAATTGACGACGGCATTTTTGAGGTGAAGGCGACGGCGGGCGACACGCACCTGGGTGGCGAGGATTTCGACAACCGGCTTGTCGCATGGTGCCTGCAGGAGTTCAAGCGCAAGCACAAGAAGGACCCGTCGGGAAACAATCGGGCGTTGCGTCGACTGAGAACGGCGTGCGAGCGCGCCAAGCGCACCCTGTCGTCGTCAGCAGAAACCACGATTGAGGTGGACGCGCTGTTTGACGGGGTGGACTTCGCAACGAAAATCACGCGCGCCAAGTTTGAGGAGCTGTGCATGGACCTGTTCCGCGGCACCATTGACCCCGTGGACCGCGTCATCCGTGATTCCAAGATTTCCAAGAGCAGCATTGACGAGATTGTGCTGGTGGGCGGGTCCACGCGCATTCCCAAGGTGTGCGCGCTGCTGTCCGAGTATTTCAACGGCAAAGAGCTGAACCGCTCCATCAATCCGGACGAGGCGGTGGCATACGGTGCGGCGGTGCAGGCGGCCATTCTGACGGGCGACCAGTCCAAGGCCACGCAGGACATCCTGCTGCTGGACGTGGCGCCGCTGTCGCTGGGCATAGAGACGGCGGGCGGCGTCATGACCAAACTCATTGAGCGCAATTCCACCATTCCGTGCAAGAAGAGCCAGATTTTTTCCACGTACGCGGACAACCAGCCGGGGGTGCTGATTCAGGTGTTTGAGGGCGAGCGCCAGCTGACCAAGGACAACAACATTCTGGGGAAGTTCCAGCTGGACGGCATTCCGCCTGCGCCGCGCGGCACGCCGCAGATTGAGGTGGTGTTTGACATGGATGCCAATGGCGTGCTGAACGTGAACGCCACGGACAAGGCGGGCGGCAAGTCCAACAAGATCACGATCACGAACGACAAGGGGCGGCTGTCCAAGGAGGACATTGAGCGCATGGTGTCGGAGGCGGAGAAGTACAAAGAGGCGGACAGCCGGCACAAGGAGCGCATCGATGCCCGCAACGGCCTGGAGAACTACATTTACTCCGTGAAGAACTCCACAGAAGACGCAAAACTGAAGGAGAAGCTGTCGGAGGAGGAGCGAAGCACCATTGATGCGGCGTGCAAGGAGTCATTGGAGTGGCTGGAGTCGGCGGCGAATGTCGATACCGAGACCGCTGATTACGCGGCCCAGCAGAAAAAGTTGGAGGGCATTGTTGCGCCCATCGTGGCCAAGCTGTATGGTGGCCAAAGCCAAGGCACCCCAATGCCTTCGGATTCTGGTCCCAGCGTGGAGGAGGTGGATTAAACGAGTAAACGAGTAAACGAGTAAACGAGTAAACGAGTAAACGAGTGGAACGAATGTTCATTGTGTTGTGCACATGCAACACACAATGGTGTAAAATTTATAGAAGCGCGCGCTGAAACAGGAACCACACGTCGTATTTGGTCCCTTCTTCGCGACAGATGTGAAAATGGGATTGCGTGTCTTTTGAAAACACGCAATGTGCAATGATTTGTTGGTCGTCCTTCACGAGGCGACCCCGGGACAGCTGCTCGTGCAGCTTGGCATCATACATGGCTGCCCACCACTCCGCCTTGGTTTTGTGCAGCATGAAAAACCCGCCCGCGATGAAATTCAGGCGCGGGTCCAACATCTGCGCATGCGGGGGTCCATTGATGGACCGAATGCAGTACTCAATTTGGGTCCAGTTGTTGTTCACGCAGCCGTAATAAATTTTCGCGGGATTAAGCGCCGCGATTTTTTCGGGATTGGGCCATCCGCGCAGCTGCGACATGGACATGTCCATTGCCGGCCGACCCCGGAAATACCCAATGTCGCACCAGCCGTAGTAATCCGTGTCGAAATACTTTTGAGTCGCGGTTTCATGCACAAAGTGCACCTTTTCGGACCACAGCGCATTCACGCGCCAATCCACCAACTTATTCAGTAGCGCATTTTTTTCGTGATTTGCAATCCACAGGTCCTTGAGCGCGTAGTTGCGAAAGGATTCAAACGGTTTCACGATGACGCGAATGCGCGGATTGACGGCGGCATACGCATCAAAATTAAACGCGGCGCGGCCTGCCTCGTCGGTGTAAATTACCAGGTTGTATGCGTGCACATTGGACAGCATGTTGCGGATCCAGGGGGCGTACACGCTGAAATCAAACTTGGCCTTGAATTGGTACCAACACGTTGAAAATGTGATAGACATTTTCAGTTCAATGCAATTAAAATATTCAATATAATGATAGCATAACGCAATTCATTTAAATATTATTAAATCAATGTTTACAATTTATAAAAAAATAATAAGTCCCGAGACAAGTCCGGTGTTGGGACCAGCAACTCCGAGAGAAAGCTCGGTGGTGGATGGCTCTTCAGCGCAAGGCTCTTCAGCGCAAGGCTCTTCAGCGCAAGGCTCTTCAGCGCAAAGCTCATCAATTGACATTCAAAGTCCGAAAATGCAAAGCATGATGCCACCTGTCCAATCCATGGAAACATTTTTATTGTGCGATTGCTGCAGCACGAGGACCAAGACACCACAACCAGCACAATCAATGCAACCAGCGCAACCAGAAAAAAAGGACCCAGCCCCAATCTTCGAGTTCGACCATGCCACGCATTACACATACAATGCAACCACGCCACGAATGGTGTGGGAGTTTGACATCAATGTTAAACCGAATCCAAAACATTAGAATTGCATTTTATATTTATAATATTTATAATATTACATAACCATCATAATATGAGATATGCAATATTTGGCATTTTTTTTATAATATCATTTCTTA